>Ga0213858_10001185_pt1 | contig 12424 bp, 7 predicted proteins | sample PICome_FD_160122 | JGI IMG/M metagenome (GOLD analysis project Ga0213858, IMG submission 160122) | Coastal seawater microbial communities near Pivers Island, North Carolina, United States - PICO245 | ecosystem: Environmental > Aquatic > Marine > Coastal | place: USA: North Carolina | collected... | reverse complement strand
CATACAGCAACGGTGATATCAGTATCACAGATAATGTATTAAGTGACACACCTGGTACTTATGGTAGTGCTACACATGTTGCCAGACTAGCAGTCAACTCACGTGGACAAGTAACAGCAATAGCAACTAACGAAATAAACATTCCGCATAATCAAATTACAGATTTTGACACAGAAGTCAAAGCATTGATTGGTGGTACAACTGGACAAATAACATATTCAAGTGGTAGCGGAGTTATTGGTTTACCAACTACAATAACACAAGGAACAGATTTTAGTGGTGGCTTAACTGCAAGTCAAGCCATTAGTGCAAATGATAACAGCACAAAAGTAGCCACAACTGCATGGGTAACAAGTAATGCACCAGTATTAACAGTTAATACACAAAGTGGTGCAGTTGTTTTAGACACAGACGATATTGCAGAAGGCTCAACAAATTTATATTGGACAACTGCAAGAGGTAACTCAAACTTTGATACCAGACTTGCAACAAAAGATACTGGCGATTTAACAGAAGGCTCCAACCTTTATTACACAGATGCAAGAGCCAGAGCCGCAATTTTAAGTGGTGACGGTATAACAAATACATCAGGTACATTAAGTGTAAACTCAGATGTTATGAGAACTAACACAGCAGGTACACAAACTGTAACCAAAGAAACTGACTTTACAGGTATACTAAAAGTACCAACTTTGACAGCACCAAGTAATACAGGCAATACCTATGTTGCAGGTGACAGCGGTGGCTCAGTTAAAGCGGCCTCTACTGCTTATGTCGAAGCGGCAATCACAGCATTAACAAATAAATTAGTTGATGGTGCAGATCCGGCTCTAAATACATTAGGAGAAATAGCCACAGCACTTGGTGACGATTCAAATTTAGCAACAACTTTAACAAATTCAATTGCCACAAAAGCACCACTAACAAGAAATTTAATAGCAGGTGCAGGTTTAACAGGTGGCGGCGATCTTAATTCAGATAGAACATTTGATATTGTAGGCGGAGACGGCCTAACTGTAAATGCAAATAACATTGAAGTAAATTCATCTATTCTTAGAAGAACAGGTGCCGCACAAACAGTAGAATCACAATTGACATTTGATTCCAGTGTAGGCCCTATAATACAAACAAATGGTGTATTACACATTGGTGACACTGACTATGAAGAAAATAGAATTTTATTTGACAGTCAAGGTGGTATATTCTTTGATGTAGATGCTAGTTCGCCATCATACACAAATCATATTAAATCATCAGGAACTGGAAACGTTGATATAAATTTCCAATCAGAAAGTGCATTAAACTTTCTTACTAACAAAAATGATGGTAGTTTATCAGTAGGCGGATTTATATTTACTGAAGGTTCTACAAACGATGTATTAATGACATCAACTGGAAATGCAGGTATTGGTGTTAACCACTTAGTTTTAAAAGATATTAATACAGCAACATATAATGCCACCGGTGCAGTAAATGATTCAAATGCAAACTTTGATTTATTCGGTGACGGTAATCCTGCAGATAGTGTAATTTATTCTCAAAACGGTGAGATATATGGGGTAATTTCCGGTACATCGTATGCACTAACTAATAGAGGTGTCTCAGGTAATTTAGAAGATGCTGGTATATCTGGAATCAAAATATTAGGTGGTAATAGAACAGTTGCATCTCAGACATACTTTAGAATAAAAAATATATTAAACGGCACAGGAATAACACTTAGCGAAAGTGCAAACGTTATTACAGTAACTAACTCAGATACAGGTAGCAGTCAAAATATTTTTAAAACAGTTGAACCGGACACTGGTTCGTTATCAGCAAGTTCAAATTCACATACATTAAGAATATTAGGTGGCACAAACATTACAACTTCTGTATCAGCAGGTAATGTAGTAATTGACGGTATTGCAAACACTGACAGCCTAACAGAAGGTTCAACAAATTTATACTTTACTAATGCAAGAGCAGTAGCGGCACTTAGTGGTGCTGACACTGATGACATTGCAGAAGGTTCAACAAATTTATACTATACCAATGCTAGAGCAGACGCCAGAATAGCGGCGGCTGACACAGATGATTTGTCAGAAGGTTCAACAAATTTATATTATACAGATGCAAGAGCCAGAGGTGCTATTAGTGTAAGTGGTGATTTAAGTTATAACAGCACAACAGGTGTTATATCATTTACTAATGATGCAGGTGACATTGAAAGTGTAGGTGCCGGAGACGGTTTAAGTGGCGGAGGTACAAGTGGTGCTGTTTCACTGGCAGTAGATAGCACAGTTGTAAGAACAAGTGGAACACAAACTATCGGCGGTGCCAAAACATTTAGTGCAAGTACAACATTTAATAACAGCATAGTAGGACCTAGTTCAGCAGTATTATTTGATGCAAGTGGTAAACTACAAGCCGGTGCATTAAGTACAAGAAGCACAACAGATTTATCAGAAGGTTCGAATTTATACTATACAAATGCCAGAGTAGATACTCATCTTAACACTGGTTCAGCAAACTCATCTGAAGTATTAAGTTGGAACGGTTCAGACTATGACTGGGTACCAGCAGACAGTGGCCCAACCGGACCACAAGGACAGAAAGGTGAAGTAGGCCCAACTGGAGCCACAGGACCACAAGGAGCAACAGGCCCTCAAGGAGCAACAGGCCCTCAAGGAGCCACTGGTCCTCAAGGTGCTACAGGAGATAAAGGACAAAAAGGCGAAATTGGCGCACAAGGTCCACAAGGACAAAAAGGCGACACTGGAGCAACTGGGCCTCAGGGTGCAACCGGACCACAAGGTGCAACAGGACCAACAGGAGCCAAAGGTCAAAAAGGCGAACTCGGTGCTCAAGGACCACAAGGTGTAACTGGAGATAAAGGTGACACTGGAGCCACAGGTGCTCAAGGTCCACAGGGTGCAACAGGTCCAACAGGCCCAACAGGTGCAAAAGGACAGAAAGGTGAAGTAGGTGCTCAAGGTTTACAAGGTGCTCAAGGTGCCCAAGGTGGCCAAGGCGATAAAGGACAAAAGGGTGCTACTGGAGGTCAAGGACCACAAGGTGTAGTTGGACCAACAGGACCATCGGGTAATCCATTCCCAGGTGGTACATTCACTGGTGACATAACCACAAGAAACATTTTAGCAACAGGACCAAGTGGTACATATAATATTGGTTCAAGTAGTGTTAAATTTGGTACAATGTACGCAAACACATTCAGTGGTACAGCAACCTCGGCTCAATATGCTGACTTGGCAGAAAACTATAAAGCAGATGCTAGTTATGAACCAGGTACAGTTGTTGCAATAGGCGGTAATGCAGAAGTAACAGCAGTAAATGAAGCAGGAAGTCATGCAGTAGTTGGTGTAGTAAGTACAAATCCAGCATACTTAATGAATGCAGAACTGGATAGTGAGCATGTAGTGTCTATAGCATTACGCGGTAGAGTGCCATGTAAAGTAGGCGGTGTTGTTAAGAAAGGTGATATAATTATTGCAAGTGACTTAGAAGGACACGGCATGGTTGCCGCAGACCCTAAATCATTAAGTCCATTACAGATAATTGGTAGAGCATTAGAAACTAAAACAGAAGCCGCTCCTGGTGTAATTGAAATCTTAGTCTAACTCCAAAAAAATCATAATATACGATAAATACATGTACTTGCCCCTATTGGCTAACTTATGTATTTCGGGCATACATATTAAAAAGTAGTCAAAATCTTCTAGGTTGCACACAACACATACAACATTTCAGCAACCAATATAATTTATCGATAAAAATATTATTTAATTTAGGAGAAAAATAATGGCATACGCGATTCAAAGAAGAAGAGGTACAGCCACAGAACATAATTCCTTTACGGGTCTAGCAGGTGAGATCACGATTGATACCACCAATAACACCATCCGAGTTCACGACGGTAGCACGGCTGGTGGTCATAGACTTGCAAAATACTCAGAAATCAATACCCAAGAAAACATCGAAGATGCAGTAGGTAATTTACTTACAGCAGGTGCTGGTATTAGTTTAAGTTATGATGATGCCAATGGCACATTAACAATTACTAATACTACATCAGCAGGTGATATTGAGAGTGTTACAGCAGGAGATGGTTTAAGTGGCGGAGGTACTAGTGGAGCAGTTTCACTAGCACTCGACCTTAACGAACTAACAGCGGCGGCAGTAGATGTAAGTGCAGACAGCATTGCAATTATTGATGCAACTGACAACAGTTCAAAGAAAGAAAGCATTGCAGACTTGGCGTCTGGAATGGCAGGAACAAACTTAACTGCGTCATCAGGTACATTAGGTATTGCTGATTCAGTTATAAGAGGAAAAATTAGTGCAGGCGGAGATTTAAGTTACGACAGTAGTACTGGTGTAATTAGTTTCACTAACGATGCTGGTGATATAGAATCAGTAGTCGCTGGAACTGGTCTAAGTGGTGGCGGAACTTCAGGTGACGTTACATTAAACATTGACCTCAAAGATGAAGATAACATGGCTTCAGACTCTGCAACTCATGCCGCTTCACAGCAATCAATTAAAGCATACGTTGATTCACAAGTAGCAGGCAAAGATAACACAGATGAAATCACTGAAGGTTCATCTAACTTATACTTTACAGATGCAAGAGCCAGAGCGGCCGTAAGTGCATCAGGAGATTTAAGTTATAATAGTTCAACTGGTGTATTTAGTTTTACTAATGATGCAGGTGATATTGAAGGTGTTACAGCAGGTGATGGTCTAAGCGGTGGCGGTACAACAGGTACTGTTTCATTAGCATTAGACTTAAACGAATTAACATCCGCTTCAATTGATGTAGCAAACGACAGTTTTGCAATCATTGATGCAAGTGATAACAGCAGTAAAAAAGAAGCGATTGCAGATTTTGTATCAGCAATAGCAGGAACAAACATAACAGCAACAAATGGTGTATTAAGTTCAACAGCAGACATTTCCGGTGTAACAGCAGGTTCTGGTTTAACTGGTGGCGGTACATCAGGTACAGTTTCAATTGATGTTGATCACGAAGCATTCTCAGGAAACTTAATACCAAGTGCAAACAACACATACCAATTAGGTAGTGCAACTAATGTGTGGAAAGACGTATTTGTAGGTCCAGGATCTTTATACGTTAACGGACAGCAAGTATTATCTGATAACTCAGGTACAATTCAAGTTAGTGCTTCTGACAACCAAAACATTAGCATTTTAACAACAGGTACAGGTGATGTTGAAATTACATCAGGTGGAACTATACAGTTAAAATCAGATGTTGTTCTAAGTTCAGGCAAAACTATATCACAAACAGGTGGTTTAGTACAAGCCTCTAACATTAACATGAACAGCAACAGTATTAATAACCTAGATGATCCAGTAGCGGCACAAGATGGTGCAACAAAGGCATACGTTGATGCTCAGGTGGCAACTAAAGACGCATTAAGCGAATTAAGTGGCGACACTGATGACGTATCAGAAGGATCAACTAACTTATACTTTACAAATGCAAGAGCAGATGCTAGAGTTACAGCAACATTACCAAACACAGATAGTTTAAGTGAAGGTTCAAGTAACTTATACTACACTAATGCAAGAGCAGACGCAAGAGTTGATGCCAAATTGGCATCAGATGTTACTATTGGTGGTAACTTAACTGTAAGTGGTACACAAACAGTTATTAATACTACTACAACAGAAACAGTTGATAATATCTTCCGTGTAAACAGTGATGGTACTTCTCAAGATGCAGGTCTTGAAGCCAACATTGCAGGTTCAATTAAATCATTAGTATATGATGTATCAGAAAGTGAATGGACTTTTGGTTCAGAAACTGTTAAAGCAAATACTTTTGAAGGTGCAGTAACAGGTGCTGTTACAGGTACAGTTAGCAGTATTGCTAACCATGACACCGATGACTTATCAGAAGGTTCAACTAACTTATACTTCACAAACGCAAGAGCAGATGCTAGAATTAGTAATGCTATTGTTGATGAAGATGATATGACATCTAATAGTGCTACACAGATTCCTTCACAGCAATCAGTTAAAGCATACGTCGACTCACAAGTAGCAGGTAAGGATAATACAGATGAAATCACAGAAGGTTCATCTAACTTATACTTTACAAATGCAAGAGCAAGATCAGCCGTTAGTGTTTCAGACGCAGGTGGCGACGGTTCATTAGCATACAATTCAAGTACAGGTGTTATTACTTACACAGGCCCAAGTGCCGCAGAAGTAAGAGCACACTTTGGTGGTGGTACAGGTATTGCTATATCAAGTGGTACTATTAGTACTGATGATAGTGGTATAGACCATGATGCTTTAAACAACTTTGTAGCAAACGAACACATTGATCACTCAACTGTGAGTATAACAGCAGGTGCTGGTCTTACTGGTGGTGGTACAATAGCCGCTACTAGAGACATTGCCGTTGGAGCAGGTACAGGTATTACTGTAAATGCTAACGATGTTGCAGTAAACATGGGTGCTTTTAGTACATCAGACCTATCAGAAGGTTCTAATAAGTATTACACTGATGAAAGAGTAGACGACAGAGTTGCTACTTTAGTAACAGACGGTGCTGGTGTTAGTGCAGTATATGACGATTCAGCAGGAACATTAACATTTAATATCCAAAGTAGTGTTGCAGGTAATGGTTTAACCGAAACTTCAGGTGTTATTAATGCAGTTGGCGGAGACGGTATAACAGCAAGTGCTAATAGTTTAGACTTAGATAGTACAGTTGTTAGAACATCAGGTACTCAAACTATCGGTGGTGCTAAAACATTTAGTAACGACATTGTAATGAACGGTGACTTAACAGTTAACGGTACAACTACTACAATTAATTCAACTACTGTTTCTACAGGTGATAACATTATTGTACTTAACAGTGATGTTACAGGTACTCCAAGTGAAAACGCAGGTATCGAAGTTGAAAGAGGTGATTCAACTAATAAACAGTTCCAATGGAACGAGACAACTGATAGATGGGTAGCAGATGCTCCTCTACAAGGTGCTGGTTTCTATGCTGATACAACACAAATAGTTGACAGTTCAGGTAACTGGGTTGGTCCAAACTCAGGATTAAAAGGTGAAGTCGGTCCACAAGGCCCACAAGGACAGAAAGGTGCTCAAGGTGCTCAAGGTCCTCAAGGTGCTACTGGTCCAACAGGTCCTCAAGGTGACACTGGCGCACAAGGTCCACAAGGTGCTCAAGGTAGTAAAGGACAGAAAGGTGAAGTAGGTGCTACTGGTCCTCAAGGTGCAACTGGTCCACAAGGTGCAACTGGTCCTCAAGGTGCAACTGGTCCACAAGGTCAGAAAGGTGCTCAAGGTGCCACAGGTGCTCAAGGTGGAACTGGTCCAACTGGTCCACAGGGTGCTCAAGGCCCACAAGGTCAGAAAGGTGCCACAGGTGCTCAGGGTCCACAGGGTGCGACAGGTCCAACAGGTCCTTCAGGTAATCCATTCCCAGGCGGTACATTCAGTGGTGACATAACCACAAGAAATATTGCCGCAACTGGTCCTTCAGGAACATATAATATTGGTTCAAGTAGTGTTAAATTTGGTACTATGTACGCAAACACATTTAACGGTACAGCGACAGCGGCCCAATATGCTGACTTGGCTGAGAGATATTCATCAGATGAAATCTTAGAGCCTGGTACAGTTGTATGTTTTGGTGGTGAAAAAGAAGTTAAAGCATGTGAAGAAGCAGATCATCATAGTGTAGCAGGAGTTGTTAGTACAAATCCAGCACATTTAATGAACAGTGAAGCAGGTGATAATGACAGCCATCCAGCAATAGCATTAGCAGGTAGAGTACCTGTTAAAGTTGTTGGTCCTGTAGTCAAAGGTGACTTACTTGTAAGTTCCGATGTTAAAGGACATGCAAAGGTAGACAACGATGCTCCAGCAGGTAGAATACTTGGTAAAGCAATGGAAGATACTGATGTAGGTGAACATATTATTGAAGCATTAATTAACTTAATGTAATAAGTTTACAAAACTTTAGAAAGGGTCTTTTTAGGCCCTTTCTTTTTGACTAAATTTTGATAAATACTCATGTAGAGAGTAACACACACACTCAACACAATAATAAAAACTTTACAAACAGAGTGTGCAAAAATGGAAGATATATTTAAGTTAATAGCGGAAGTAGGTATGCCTATTGCTGGAAGTTTCGCAATGGGGTACTTTATATTTCTGACTATCAAGCAAATGATGGCAGGCGTCGTTGGTCAAGTCAAGACGCTCACAAGTTTCTGTGAAGCCTTAACAACTAGAGCAAGAGTAATGAGTAACGAGATGGTTAAGATAGATCTTCTTGTTAGTAGTGCTTTGGAATTAAGACCAGATATTGATAGAATTGCAAGAGCAGAAAATTTTGTCGAAGACGGTAAAGTGGATAGCAGGAGAGATTAATGGACCTAGTAGCACTTATAAATGAATATGGTTTTCCGGTTGTTGCAGTTGTTGGTTTAGGATACTTTATATACTATGTATGGAACTTTATGAATCAAGAAATAAAACCAGCACTAGGCGATATGCACATGGCTTTGATTAGATGTATTGATCAAATGAGAATGTTAGATCAAGATCAAATACGTTTACAACAAAAAGTCAATGTTGTTTTAGAATATAGAGCAACACAAAAACTTTTACAAGACGCCAAAGAAAAAGAGGCTTTAGAAAAACAGGAAGGAAATAAAAAATGAAATTAGTATTACCAGTAGCATTCTTATTATCAATTTTTAGTTTTAGTTTATCTGCAGATGAAATTAAATTTAAATTTAAAAATCCAAGTTTTAGTGGTTCAGGAACAGGTGCTCATTATTTGACTATTGAGAACCAAGAAAAATCAAGACGTGATAAAATAAAATCAGATATAGAAGCGGCATTAAAGGCGGCCGAAAGAGAAGATCAAAATAGTACAATTAATAAATTTATTAGAAATTTGGAGAGTAGAATTTATTCACAAATTTCTAAAGGATTAGTTGATAGTATGTTTTGTGATCCAGCAACAGTAGTTAGTTGTACAGGTTCAACCAGTGGAGCATTTGATATTGAAGGCAACACGGTTACATATGAAGTAATTACAAATGCAGATGGTTTGGAAGTAATTAAAATGACTATTGTTGATCCAGATGGAACAATAACAGAAATTGAAATACCAATTGGCATTGGACAAATAGCAGGCGGATAAACTTGACTAAGAATATTTTAATAGCACTAGTAGGTGTTTTATATTTAAGTGGATGTGCGAGTGTTGCCATACCCGGTGATGAAATGTGCCAGACAGACTTTTTAGAGTGTGTTGAAGAACCACAAAAAGTAGAATTACCCACATATAGAAAATTAAGATATCTGCCACCGGCAGAAACAATGCCTGTGGTTGCCATATACACATTTGGTGACGGAACAGGACAAAGAAAAAGTCAAGACGGAGTTGCTAGTTTTAGTACAGCAGTTACGCAAGACGCAAAAAGTTTATTAGTAGACGCTCTAAAGGCGGCAGGTTCAGGAGAGAATCCAAAAGGAACTTGGTTTAGAGTAGTTGAAAGAGGACTGGGTTTAGATAACTTAGTCAGAGAAAGACAAATAGTTCGAAGCACTCGTTCAGAGACTGCCAAACAGGCAGGACTAGATGAGTTCCAAGAACTACAGCCAATGTTATTTGCTGGAATGATATTAGAAGGTGGTATCATAGGATACGACACTAATATTGAGACAGGAGGTACAGGGGCAAGATATTTGGGTATTGGTACAACCAACCAATATCGAAGAGATAGCATAGTAGTTTCACTTCGTGCAGTAAGCACACTCACTGGCGAAGTGATACTAAACGTGCAGACACAAAAGACCGTGTTAAGTTCAGGGCAGGCAGGAGACGTATTTAGATTTGTAGATATGGACACTAAACTGCTAGAACTCGAAAGTGGTATGACACAAAACGAAAGTGTAACATTTGCAGTCCGATCAGCGATTGAGGCCGCGGTGTTAGAACTTATAAAGCAAGGTGATGAAAGAGGATACTGGAAGATTGTTTATCCAGAAGATTGGGACGAACAGGTAGAGGAGCAAGAGCAAGCCTACTGGATGAGTCTCAAGGAAAACGGCAATCTTACTGACGAGAAAGATTTAGAACAATTTTCAAAAGATCCAAATGAATTACCATTATGGAAGAGAATTCTTCTTAAAAATAATAAACCAATATTGGAGAAAAAATAATGAAGATATTTAAAAACTTAGCGGTTGGTGTCTTCGCTTTAATCGGCCTTATGGCTAATCCGGTACTTGCAGATGATAATGAAGTGTTACTAGACCAAGACGGTGACAATTTAACTTTAACAATCTTACAAGCAGGTACAGGTAACACTCTGTCAGGTGACAGCACTCAAAGTAGTGATTTATTACTAAGAGGATCTAGTATAATATTAGATCTTATACAAGATGGTGATAACAATGACTTCTTTGGTAGTTTAATACTTGATGGTAGTGGGTCAAGTGTTTTAGACTTCTATATGTTAGGAGACGGAAACATTTGGGACTTAAACATAGGTGCAACAGGATCAAGTGACTATGCTGATATGCTTGTAGATATACAAGGTGACAGCAACTTATTTGATATGGATGTAGGCGGGAATGCCAGTGCAGAATACCTTAACTTTGATTTAGTAATACTAGGCGACAGTAATGACTTTGACAGTAGTTTTACAAACAGCAATGTTTGGTCGGCGGCTGGAGATGGCGATAGTTGTGGCACAAACTGTACAGGTTCAAGTGCAATGTCTGGTATCATTATAGATACAGATAATGTTGTATGGAACTTTGACATCAACGGTGGTAACAACAGTTTTGCAACATTACAAAATGGTAATAGTGGAGCAAGTATAACAGCAGACATAGACGGCAGTAACGGAGATTTCCAGTTTACACAGAATATGACTACAACTTGTTCACCTGCTTGTACTGGTGTGATTGATGTTGAGATAGACAGCGAAAATGCTTCAGTTAGTATTAAACAAACCGACTAATCTTTTAGTCGCAGTTTTACTAATTGCTATAGGAAATATATATGCCGCTGATTCATTGGCAATTGGCGGCGTGTTTGAACAAAGTGGCAAACCTGGTTCTATAACTAGAACAGACGGGCAAACTGTTACGGCATTGCTGGACGCAGGCATACAAAGTTACGACAATGTAGAAACAGAAAATGGCAGACTAAAAATACAGTTTGTCGACGAAACACAAATTAGTTTAACAGAACATACACTGGTAGAAATCACAGAATATGTTTATGATCCAAATCCAAGCAACAGTAAAATGGCAATGAATTTTGTGCAAGGGACTGCAAGATTTGCCACAGGTGGATTAGGATTAGTACCAAGAGAAAATATACAGATACAAACTCCTACTGCAAGTATAGGCATTAGGGGAACAGACTTTACTACCACAGTTGACGAACTTGGTAGAAGTTTAGTAATATTATTACCAGATCTCGACTGTACGGATAAGGTCAAATTAGAGCAAGGATGCAAACCATCTGGTAGTATTACTGTTACAAACGACGGAGGCACGGTTATACTAGACGAAGCCTTCCAGGCAGTTATGGTTAGTACGTTTGAACAATCACCAACACAGCCTGTAACATTAGTAGACTTAGATTTAAATATGATAGACAATATGTTTATCGTCAGTAAGCCTGAGGAAATTGTACAGGCAGAGGAAGAACAAGCAGACCAACTCAAAGGAGATGGCGGATTGTTGGATTTTAACGGATTAGATGTAGACCTACTAGAAATAGAAGGGTTAGACGAACAAGCAGAACGTGAATTAGAATTTACAGAATTAGATATTAATTTCCTAGATGTAGACTTTTTAAGAGATTTATTGGAAATAATTGAAGAAGCAGATGCATTAGCAGGACAAGAAGAAGCCAGTGGCAGTGATAGGCTAGTAGACAGAGGTTTTGGATTGCAACCAGACAACCAATTTAACATAGTACCAGATGTTGACGGTAAAGTATTTTTTCTCAGAGTCAGTACAAATTATGTGGGATTAAAAATTAAAAGAGGGCAATCAGGACAAATAGAAGTTAGGGACAAAGACTTAGGCGAGACTGTGATGTGCCTAAATAACTGTGATGGAATAAAGATAACTATCACACAGGAATAAATAGTATTATGAGCATAGATAAAAGATTAAACGAAATGGAACCTAAAGACACTCCATTATTAGTATTGGGTTATGTGATATTGGGTATGTTTTTATTATTACCTTTGACAGCACAGGCAACAGACAACGAGGTCAACCTTGTCCAGCAAGGAGATAATTTAACTGTAGATATATTACAGGCAGGTTACGGTAATACAATTAGGAATTTAAACTCAACAACAACTCCTGCTGTATTAAATGG
>Ga0213858_10001184_pt1 | contig 12428 bp, 12 predicted proteins | sample PICome_FD_160122 | JGI IMG/M metagenome (GOLD analysis project Ga0213858, IMG submission 160122) | Coastal seawater microbial communities near Pivers Island, North Carolina, United States - PICO245 | ecosystem: Environmental > Aquatic > Marine > Coastal | place: USA: North Carolina | collected... | reverse complement strand
CTCTGGAACCGCCCGATTGCCGCCACCGCCCTGCCCGCTCTCCTGCGGCGCGCCGAACGCCTGGATTCCAGCACGCGCGTTCGCTTGGTGGTGGCACCCCAGGTTCCCTGGGGTGTGGTTCAGGACTTGCTCCCCCGACTTGACTCCAGCACGCTCCATGTGGACCTTGAACTCCCTCCTCCGGCGCGCCCCTGAAGCGTGGCCCTTGGCCCTTCCAGTTGCCGTGGCCATTGTGATCCATGCGGTGGTGATCGGTGCCTCCAGCTGGCGCAGCCGAGCCACCCCTCCAGTCGCTGCGGCCACGGTGGTGGACAACACGCGCCAGCTCGTAAGGCTGAGCCGGCGCCTGGGCCGGCAGGAGTCGCTGGTGCCCTCTTCCCTGCTCACACTCAGTGCCAAGTTGCCGCCGCCTCCGGAGCTGGTCGATCTCAAGAGTGCGGTTGACAAGTCCGGTGCCGAGAACCACCCGGCCTGCCCAACGAGTGCATCGGAAGACAAGGCTGTTGCAAGAGACAAGGCTGTTGCAAGAGACAAGGCTGTTGCAAGAGACAAGGCTGTTGCAAGAGACAAAGCTGTTGCAAGAGACAAAGCTGTTGCAAGAGACAAAGCTGTTGATCAGAGCAAGGCTGCTGACAATGCACCAGCTGGATCACCCCGCCCATCGGGTGCTGTCGCAGTGGCTTCAGGGGTTTCGGTGGAGATGATCCGGGCCCGTTGGGAGGAGGGAACGGTGGCGGGGAGCTGGCCGGAGCGCTTCGGCCCACTGCCTGAGGGGATTCAGCTCCGGCGCTTGCCCCTCAAGGCCTTTCCTGGCGTCGACGTGAAGCAGTTGAATCGTTTGAGCCTTACATCCGAAGCCGATCAGTTCCTGGTGAGGGCCGACGATCAGGGGGTCTGGATCGGACGTCGACCGTTCGAATAAGTATTCAAACGGACTGTGGGAATCCGATGAGACCCTTAAGAATAGAGGGGTTAAGGACGCGTTAACCCTCGATGCCCCTGTTTCTGCTTTTCCTGGTGTCGTCGTTGGCGGGCATTCAGGTGGTGGAGGGAGGGAGTGGCTGCCAGGCGATCCACAACGGTGCCGGCAGTTTTGATCCCGCACAGCAGAAGGTGAGCCTTTGCTCTGAGGTGGCGCGTCGCAAGCAACGCAGCATGGCGGAGGTCGCCCGCCACGAACTGTTTCATGGTCTCCAGCATCAGTTCGGTCGCGAGCAGGGGTTTCTTCCCGATGCTCTGCTCACCCCCCTGGTGCGCCAGTTCATGGATGACGGCGAAGTGATGGCGGTGCTCAGCCTTTATCCGGACGACGACATCAATGCCGAACTGGAGGCCAGGCTGGCCTCCCGTTTTCTGTCCAATGGTGTTCTCGCCGGTGGCTTGGTGGCAGGAGCGCTGGTATCCGAACCGTCTCAGGCTGGGACGATCGGTTCCCTGCGCGCCTTTCTCCTCGGTGAGTGAAGGGATGCCGTGCGCCTGAGGCTCAGCCCTGAAGGCGCTGATCGATCTGATCGGCGAGCCTGAGGGCCAGGGCAATCACGGTGAGACCAGGGCCAACGCTCGGGCAGCTGGGGAACACACTGCTGTCGGCCACGTAGAGGTTGTTGAGTTCATGGCACTTGCCGGTGGCATCCACCACCGAGGCCGCCGGATCTTGTCCCATCCGGCAGGTTCCGCAGGCATAACCCACCACACTCAGGGGAGCTTCGCCGCGCGGGTGGGTGGGCGCTGAGGTCACGACCCGCGTCACCGGGTCAGCCTCCACCGCCTTCAGGGTGTCGATCCAGCGATAGACCAGGCGATCGTGGGCTTCGCGATTGTTATGGAGGTAGTTGACTCGGATCTGGTCGTTGTGCAGCCACACCTTGTTGTGGGGATCGGGTCTCACTTCGGTCATCGCCCACCAGGCCACCGAACGGGAGGCGAGTCGTTCGAGGCCGAAATCTGGGATCAGCTTGCTGACCAGGGAGAGCACCGGCGGCGACTCCGCAAATAGGGCATCCTGCAAGACGCCTCCGGCACTCTGGAGATGACCGAGCGGAAAGCTGACGTTCTTGTCTCCCCAGTAGTAGTCGTTGATGCCAAAGGAGCGTGCATAGCGGCCGTCGTTGGCCTCGGCCGCCAGCTGCAGGATCGAGGTGAGCTGCAGATTCATGAGGTTGCGGCCCACCTGGTCGGAGCCGTTGCTCAGGCCGCGTGGATGCCGGTCGGAGTTGGAGCGCAGCAGGATGGCTGCGCTGTTGATTGCGCCGGCGGCCAGCACCACCAGATCAGCGCTGAACAGCCACAGGTCCCCGGCCACTTCGGCCTCCACCCCCTTCACCTCCCGTCCATCGGGGCTGGTGTGCAGGCGGGTCACCCGCGCCAGGGCTCGCGTCTCCAGCGTGTTGGGGTCGGCCTGGTGCAGGCCGAAAATCTGGGCGTCGCCGGAAGGATCCTCGGGATCGGTCGACCAGCTCAGGGGGAGGTGATAGGGCTGACACCCCTGACGCTGCAGGCCATCGCGCAGCGGTTCGAGGAAGGGCAGCAGCGGCTTCGGGGCGTGGGGAAAAGGCGTCGACCGTGACGGCTCCGTGGGGTCCACACCCGCTTGGCCATGCACCTGATAGAGCGCCTCGGCGGCGTCGTAGTAAGGCGCCAGGCTGGCGTAATCGAAGGGCCAGCTTGGAGACACGCCGTCCTGGAGGGGGACTTCGCCGAAATCCTTCTCCCGCATCCGCTCCAGGGCAGCTCCCCAGATCTTGGTGTTACCCCCCAGGGCATAGGTGGTCTGGGGAGCGAAGGGAGCACCGTCGGGACCGAACCAGCGCTCATTTTTGGGGTGGTAGCGGTCTTTCCTGAACAGATCCACATCGGCCACGTTCTGATCCTCCAGAGCCATGGCGCCGCCCCGCTCCAACAGCAGCACCTTGTGCCCCTTGCGGCTCAGGGCACCGGCCAGGGTTCCACCACCGGCACCACTGCCGATGATGATGACGTCGTAGTGGCGATCATCGATAATCATGGGATTACTGCCAGACGTAGATAAGGAGGAAAAGAATGATCCAGATCACATCGACGAAGTGCCAGAACAGGCTCACCGAAGCAACGCCCATCTCGCCCCTGTCATAATTTCCCGGACGGAACGATCGGGCCAGCATCAGGCCCATTAGGAGGATGCCGGTGATCACGTGCAGGCCGTGAAAGCCTGTGAGTAGATAGAACATTCCGCCGAACACACCACTTCTAAGGCTGAAGGTGAGTTCCGACCATTCGAGGTATTGTCCATAAACGAAGTAGGAACCCATCGCCATGGTGAGGAACCACACCGCACGGAAGCCCCAAAGGTTGCGGTGATGCAGATAGCGTTCAGCGAAATAGGCCACAAAGCTGGAGCTCACCAGCACCACAGTGTTGATCAGAGGCATGCGCACCTCTAACCCTTCGACGCCATCAGGTAGCCATTGTGGGGCCGTCAGTTTCAGCACGGCATAGCCGGCGAAGAAGGCCAGGAAAATGACGCTCTCGGAGCAGAGGAAGATCACGAAACCGGTCATGTTGTGACCGTCGTGCTTTACATGGCCAGGGGTGTGATTGAGCTGTATGTTGGGATTGACGCTGGTCATCGGTTCAGGCCTCCTGGGAACGGCGGACGTAGAACTCCTCGTCCTTGACGAGGGGTTGACCCAGGCCATAGCCGTAGGGCTCGCTGATCACGGTGGGGATGTCGTCCTCGAAGTTCTGAGCTGGTGGTGGAGAGGGCAGCAGCCACTCCAAACCGATGGCCCGCCAGGGATTGGCAGGAGCCTTCGGACCCCTGGCCCAGGAGCTCACCATGTTGAGAATGAAGGGGATCGAGGCGACGCCGAGCATGAAGGCACCAATGCTGGCGATCACATTCCAGATGGCGAATTCAGGGTCATAGGAGGCGACGCGACGGGGCATGCCGTAAAGGCCGGCCCAGTGCATCGGAAGCCAGTTGAGGGTGGCGCCGATGAAGGTGAGCACAAAATGAATTTTGCCGAGACCTTCGTAATACATGCGACCGGTGAATTTCGGGAACCAGTGGTAAATTCCGGCGAACACCCCAAAGCCGATCGTGTTAAAGATCACGTAGTGGAAGTGGGCCACCACAAAATAGGTGTTTCCTACGTGCACATCGATGGGAACGGTGGCCAGCATCACGCCTGTGATGCCGGCAAAGATGAAGTTGAACAAGCCACCAAGGCAGAACAACATCGGTGTGTTCAGCCGTAGATTTCCCCTCCAAAGCGTGCCCAACCAGGCGAAAACCTTCACGCCTGTTGGAACGGCAATCAGCATCGTGGTGGCCATAAAAAGATTGCGCATCCACATCGGAGTGCCGGAATAGAACATGTGGTGCACCCACACGATCAGGCTGAGGAAGGTGATGCCGAAGGAGGCGATGGCCACGAACCGGTAGCCGAACAGAGGCTTGCGGGCGTAGACGGGGAACAGCTCAGAGAAGATGCCGAACACCGGCAGCACCAGCACATAAACAGCGGGGTGCGAATAGAACCAGAAGAAGTGCTGGAACAGCACCGGATCACCACCGCCTTCAGGCCGGAAAAAGGTGGTGCCGAAGCTAAGATCGAAGAGCAGCATCACAGCTCCTCCGGTGAGTGCAGGCAGGCCGACGAGCTGAATCGTCTGGGCGGCCCAGGCTGTCCAGACGAACACCGGCATCTTGAAGAAGCCCATGCCCGGGGCACGCATGCGGATGATCGTCGTCACGAAATTGACGGCGCCCATAATCGAGGAGATCCCTGACAGAGCCACAGCGAGGATCCAAAGAAACTGGCCGTTGATGAAGTGATTCAGCGGGTTCTGCAGGCTCATCGGTGGATAAGACCACCATCCCGATGAGGCTGGACCGCCTGGTGCAAAGAAGCTGCCCATCAGCACCACGGCGAACACCGGCACGAGCCAGAAGGCAATGGCATTGAGCTTGGGGAACGCCATGTCCGGCGCGCCGATCATCGTCGGGATTAACAGATTGTTGAAGCCGTTGAGAATCGGGAAAAGAAACAGGAACAGCATCACTGTTCCGTGCATGGTGTAGAGGCCGTTGTAGACGCTCGGATCCACCAGGTCGGCCGGCGGTGTGATCAGCTCACCGCGCACAATCATGGCCAGCAGACCACCCACCAGCAGGAAAAACAGCGAGGTGGCGATGTACTGGATGCCGATCACCTTTGCATCGGTGTTGAAGCTGAAGAAACGCTTCCAGTTGTCCGGCGCGCCCGGAACGGGATGGGGCGCCTTGAGGATGCGGGGGTCGTAGTCGGTGGTGGTCATGGCTCAGGCGTCGTGTGGGATGGAGGGATCGCCGGGGTCGTTCACCATCGGTGGCGGCGCAGGTGGCACCGTGGCCCAGCCCTTGTCGCCGCGGGCGATGCGGCGGTCATAGAGAGCACGGCCCGGGTCGAGTCCGGGTTGGAGCGCTCGTTGTGCTGTTCGCGTCAGCCAATTGCTGAACGCCTCGTCCGACTCGACGATCACGTTGGATTGATTCACAGACATGTAAGCCCCACTGAACATGGCGTCCCGCAGCCGGAATCGCCCTTCTTTCGTTGGCGTGAGGCTGTAGGAAATGATGCTGCCAGGGATGATGTCCTGCTTCAGTCGGAAGGCCGGTACGTAGAGGCTGTGAATCACATCTTCAGATTGCAACTGAAGGTTGACCCGCTGATCGATGGGGAGGTGCAGTTCTGAACTGCGTACGCCGTTTGGGTAGATGAATTCCCAGCTCCATTGGCGAGCGATCACTTGAACCGGACCCACCTGAGCCATCGGATCGGCCTTGATCAGCTCACGCGTGTCGGCGCCGACGGCGTATTTCTGCTTCGGCCCAAGGGCATTCAGGGTGTCATTCACCTTCATCGAATAGAAGGCAATGGCGAACACCAGGAGCAGGGGAATCACCGTCCAGGTAATCTCTAACTTGGTGTTACCTTCAATCGGCGCACCGTCGCTTTCGTCGTACTTCCCCGCGCGGTTGAACAACATCACCCAACCCATCACTCCGGTGCAGCCGAAGAAGATGAAGGATCCGATGCCGGTTTCCAACGCAAACAGGTCGTCGACGTAGGACGACGCTGTGGAGGCCTGCGGCGGGAACCAGCTGTAGGACCATGTGGCCATCAACTTGGCGATCACCAGGTTGATCGCAACGGCAACCGTCACGATCACGATCGCGACGATGTTCGGGCTTTTCTTAGGGGCAGTGGTGGTCATGGCAGCACCTCATTGAGGTCCGCACCGGCGGCCAGCAATTGGTCGGCAGTGATGTGTACCCCGAATTCGCTGGCAAGCCAGGCGCCGAGGCTGCCGTGAACTCCCATGATGACCAGGATCAGGGCTCCGCAGCCCAGATACAGCCAGCTCACCTGACGGCCGAGATCCTTGCGCCACGCAAAGCGTTGATAGCCTCGCCAGATCGTCATGGCGACGATGATCAGGAGCAGGGCGACGCCGCCGATCGCATGCCAGAGCATGGTGTCGATCGCGTTCTGGCCGATCACACTGCGGATCCCCGGCAGCGGCACCGCAAGCAGCATTTCGTAGAAACCGGCAGCCACTGTGAAGAAGGTGATCACGGCACAGGCGAGAACGATGTACCAGCCAACGTCGTGGAAGCCGGTGCGGGTCACCGGCAGCGCCAGAAAGCGGAACAATCGCTTTTCGAGTGGATAGAAGGCACCGGCGAAGTCGAAGGCGATGCCGATGGCGAACAATCCGATCGTGAAGTGCACCAGGTTGGGGTGCAGGGGGATGGCATAGGGGAGGTCGTTGGCCCCGAGTTGGTCGACGATTTCATTGATCGGCGACGCGATCTCGATCAGGAGATCCATCGAATTGGTGGTCATGAGAGGGCCCCGCTACGCACCGCTTCCACCACGGGCACGGTGTGGAGTCCATAGACCCACACCAGCTTGTCGCCGAGATACATCTGGCAGAACACCAGCGCCGCCAGAACTGCATCAATCACCAGGAAGCCCGAAGGCAGGCTGGTGGGATCCTTCTGCCGCACCACATAGCGCCAACCCGTGAGCAGGCCGAGCACACCGGAGAGGCTCCAACCGATGGTGCTGTGGTAATTGAGGATGTCGCGGGATGCGCCATAGGGGTTGGCGAGCCCGGCTTCCACCTGGCCGAAAATGATCGCCACGAAGATGGCCACCGTGGCCACCACTAGGTTCCAGAAGCTGACTTCAAACAGATTGCGACGTTTGGTGAACACGCCCAGAAGGTCGAAGACGACTGAAATCAGAGCCATCGCGATCACGAAATGAACCACGATCGGGTGGATCACATCGAGCCAGGGAAGATTCTTGTCGTTTAAAGGAGGGAGCAGCTCCGGCATCGGCAAGCCGCACTTGGCCTTTCAAGGATGGTCAGCTTCGCTCCAGGAGTCATCCCCTCTTGTCGGATTGCAAATGGGTGTGTGCGCAGGCCGACCGCTCCCCAGTGCTGTCGATCACGCCAGGTCGTCGTCGCCCCGCCGGCGGCTGTAACGAAGTTGGCGCCAGTGGCTGATCACCTGAACGCTGATCAACACCAACACGACCGGCAGCACCAGGCAGAGCAGGGCCAGTCGGAATTCATCCTGCCAGCTGGGCAGAGTGCGGGGCAGCACCTGATCGATCACATAAAACACGTAAAGCCCCACCAAGACGCCGCCCTCGACCCTGGTGATTCGGCCATCGCTCCAGAAAATGGGCATGCAGGCCAGGGTGGTGAGCACCATCACCGGCAGGTCCCGCTGAATCAAGATCGGATCCACGTGAAGGCCATAGGCGCCTGAAACGAGGGCGGAGCCGCTGAGCACCAGCAACTGGTTGAGCAGATTGCTTCCCACCACGTTGCCGATCGCCAGATCGGTGCGCCCCCGCAGTGCCGCCACCAGGGAGGTGATCAATTCCGGCATCGAGGTGCCCGCCGACACGATTGTGAGGCCGATCACCGCTTCACTCACGCCGAGCATCGATGCTGCTGCGCTCGCTCCCTTCACCAGCAGGTTGGAACCGAAACCGAGCAGCACGATTCCCATCGCCAGGCGAATCAAGGAGCCCCCCCAGCCGGGGTCTGCGTTTGCCGCATCAATCTCCGGCTCGGCCTCCTCGATCCCCTCCGGTTCCTCCTTGGCGGTCTTGATCTCCCAGAGGGTGTTGATCACCAGGGCGATCAGCAGGGCCACGCCCGCCTGCCAGGTGACCCGACCCGCCGATGCCATCCCCCACACGGCCGCCGAGACTGCCAGCAAAAGGGGCACATCACGGCGTACCAAGCGACTTTCAACGCGCAGTGGCATGACCAGGGCGCTGCTGCCGAGCACCACCATCACATTGAAGATGTTGCTGCCCACCACGTTGCTCACGGCTAGATCAGCTGAGCCGCTGAGGGCAGAGCCAACGCTCACGAACAGTTCAGGTGAACTGGTGCCAAGGGCGACCACGGTCAGGCCAATGACCAGCTGAGGAATTCTCAGGATCATGGCCAGGCTGACGGCCCCTTGCACGAACAGCTCACCACCGCCGAAGAGCAGGCCGATCCCCACCACGACTTCAAAAAATGAGATCAGGAACGGCGACATCGTCCGCAGGCCACAGTGAATCATTGTCCTTTCCAGTCTGATCACGGACGCTGATCAGAACCGGGGCTCGCCCTCCCAGGAGCCACCTAGCATTTCGCCGCTCTTGTTCTTTTGTCTTCGGTGCTCTTCAACCACATCAGCACCAGAAACCTGCGCGGTGATGCCTTCGGTGGTGTCACTGCCGCTGTGATTGCCCTGCCGATGGCCCTGGCCTTCGGTGTGGCCTCCGGAGCCGGTGCTGCCGCCGGCCTGTGGGCCGCCGTGATCATCGGCCTGGTGGCTGCCTTGTTCGGTGGAACCCCCACCCTGATCTCCGAGCCCACCGGTCCCATGACCGTGGTGTTCACCTCGGTGATCCTCAGTTTCACCGCCACGGCCCCCGACAGGGAGACGGCCCTGGCGATGGCCTTCACCGTGGTGATTCTGGCGGGAGTGTTCCAGATCCTCTTCGGGGTGTTCCGCCTGGGCCGGTATGTGACCCAGATGCCCTACACGGTGATTTCCGGCTTCATGTCGGGCATCGGCATCATCCTGGTGATCCTGCAGCTCGCCCCCTTTCTGGGGCAGGCCAGCCCCAAGGGCGGAGTGATCGGCACCCTGTCGCAGCTGCCCCAGTTGCTCTCGGGCGTGCGGCCCTACGAATTGATCCTGGCCCTGATCACCGTCGCCATCCTCTGGTTCACCCCATCCAGGCTGAAAAAAATCTGCCCGCCCCAGCTGCTGGCGCTGGTGGTCGGCACGCTTCTCTCCGTCACCGTGTTCAGTGCCGCAGGTCTGCGCACGATTCCTGAATTTCAGGCGGAATTTCCCAGCCTGCACATGCCCACCTTCTCGGCCGATCAGTTGCGGCTGATGGTGATCGATGGTGCTGTGCTCGGCATGCTCGGCTGCATTGATGCCCTGCTCACGTCGGTGGTGGCCGACAGCCTCACCCGCACGGAGCACAACTCCAACAAGGAGCTGGTGGGGCAGGGCCTGGCCAACATCGCCTCCGGCTTGTTCGGAGGGCTGCCCGGTGCCGGCGCCACCATGGGAACGGTGGTGAACATTCAGGCCGGTGGACGCTCCGCCCTGTCCGGCGTGGTGCGGGCCGTGATCCTGATGCTTGTGATCCTGCTGGCGGCGCCTCTGGTCTCCACGATTCCCCTGGCGGTGCTGGCCGGGATCGCGCTCAAGGTCGGTATCGACATCATCGACTGGGACTTCCTGCGCCGGGCCCATCACCTGTCATTGAAGGCCGCCTTGATCACTTATGGCGTTATCGCCCTCACCGTGCTGGTGGATCTGATCGCGGCCGTGGGCATCGGCGTGTTCGTGGCCAACGTGCTCACCATCGACCGCATGAGTGCGCTGCAGTCGAAACGGGTGAAAACGATCAGCACTGCTGATGATGATGTGGAGCTGTCTGGCGAGGAGCAGCAACTGCTCGATCAGGCTGGCGGCAAGGTGTTGCTCTTCCAGTTGGCCGGCCCGATGATTTTCGGCGTGGCCAAGACCATCGCCCGGGAGCACAACGCGATCAGCAACTGCAACGCCGTGGTCTTTGACCTCAGTGAGGTCACCCATCTCGGCGTCACAGCCTCCCTGGCCCTGGAGAACGCCATCAAGGAAGCGCTTGAGGTGGGCCGCCAGGTGCACCTTGTGCTTCTGCCCGGTGGCGCCCGCAACCGGCTGGAGAAGCTGAAGCTGCTGGAGCGGATCCCCCAGGAGCAGATCAGCGAGGATCGATTGGAGGCCCTGCGCTCCGCCGTGGCCGGCCTTCCCGCCTGATCGTCTGCAGCCCATGGCCTCTCCCTCTCGCCTCGTCCTGCGTCGCCCCGACGACTGGCATCTGCATCTGAGGGATGGGGCCATGTTGGCGGCGGTGCTGCCGTCAACAGCGCGCCTTTTCGCCAGGGCCATCGTGATGCCCAACCTCCGGCCTCCGGTCACGACCGCGGCCGCTGCCGTCGCCTACCGCGAACGGATCCTGGCGGCCTTGCCGCCCGGCCTGTCGTTCACGCCTCTGATGACGGCCTATCTCACCGATTCCACCAATGCGCAGGATCTGAAGCAGGGGTTTGAGGCCGGCGTGTTCACGGCGGTCAAGCTTTATCCCGCCAATGCCACCACCAACTCCGCAGCGGGGGTGACGGATCTGGAGGCGATCACGCCCGTGCTGGAGATGCTGCAGGCGATCGATCAGCCCCTGCTCATCCATGGCGAGGTCACCGATCCCGAGGTGGATGTGTTTGATCGGGAGGCGGTGTTCATCGAACGCCAACTGGTGCCGTTGCGCCAACGCTTTCCCGCCCTGCGCGTGGTGCTTGAACACATCACCACCGAGCAGGCGGCTCACTACGTGAGTGCCTGCCATCGCGCCGGTGAGTCCACCCTGGCGGCGACGATTACCCCCCACCATCTCCACCTCAACCGCAATGCGATGTTCGCCGGAGGCTTGCGCAGCGATGCCTACTGCCTGCCGGTGTTGAAGCGGGAGCGGCATCGCCGGGCGCTGGTGGCGGCAGCCACTGGCGGTGAACCCTGCTTTTTTCTCGGCACCGATTCCGCTCCCCATGCCCGCTCCGGCAAGGAAACCAGCTGTGGCTGCGCGGGCATTTTCAATGCGGCCCACGCCCTGGAGAGCTACGCCGCGATCTTTGATCGGGAAGGGGCGTTGGATCGACTGGAAGGCTTTGCCAGTGAGCATGGACCGCGCTTTTACCGTCTGCCTCTCAACAGCGAAACGGTCACCCTGGTGCGCGAGCCCCAGAGCGTGCCCGAGCGGCTGCAGCTGGATGCGGCGATGACCCAACCTCTCGAAGCTGCGGAAGCACCACGGCTGTTTCATGCCGGTGAGGAGTTGGCCTGGAGTGTGGAGAAGGCTGGGCAGAGCGGAACGTTCTGAACAGGGTGCGCGCAGGCATCTGCGATGGCTTGAGCAATCCCTTCAGCCAGGAAAACCATGTCCTGAAATGGATCGACGTGTTGCCCGGAGCCTGGTCCGGTTCTTCAATCCCGGTGGCGGTCTGTTGACCGACAACGAGGGCGGTTGCCATAGCCGGTCGCTCAGGTACGTGCTCCAGCGATCCCAGGGCTCCTCTCCCGCATCTCGCTGCCGACAGCGCAGCAGTCCAGCGGGCTCAATGGGGGCGGGGGGACTTGAACCCCCACAGGATGTGCATCCCAAGCGATTTTAAGTCGCGTGCGTCTACCGATTCCGCCACGCCCCCACAGGTGCCCATGCCGGCGCCCTGATCGGCATCCTAGATTTCGGCAGCAGCGAAGGGCAGTGCCGTGGTGGATGCAATCACCAGTCTGATCGACTTTCAATGGCTGGCCGTGCTTGTGGTCTATGCCGCCTTGGCTGGCGCGTATCTCGTCGTGGTGCCTCTGGGGCTGTTGTTCTGGATGCAGCGGCGCTGGACCCGCATGGGCAAGTTCGAGCGTCTGGTGGTGTACGGACTGGTGTTTCTGTTCTTCCCGGGGATGATTCTGTTTGCACCTTTCCTGAATTTCCGTCTGCAGGGACAGGGCGAGGTCTGAACGGTTGACACGTTTCAAAGTTCTGTTGCTGGGTGGCCTTGTTCTCGGCCTGGGCGCTCTTGGCTATGGCGCCTTCAGCGCTGTGGGTTTTGAAGGGGCCTCGGCAGGTATTGCTGCTGAGGCGGTTCTGATTGTGGTGGTGGTCGCCTGGACTGGCTCCTATCTGCTGCGCGTGGTCACCGGCCGCATGACCTTCATGGAGCAGCGTCGGCGTTACCGCCAGGCCTATGACCAGGTGACCGACGCGGAGCTTCAAGCGCGTTTCGATGCCCTCAGTGAAGCTGAGCAGAAGGACTTGTTGGCGCAG
>Ga0213858_10001183_pt1 | contig 12432 bp, 10 predicted proteins | sample PICome_FD_160122 | JGI IMG/M metagenome (GOLD analysis project Ga0213858, IMG submission 160122) | Coastal seawater microbial communities near Pivers Island, North Carolina, United States - PICO245 | ecosystem: Environmental > Aquatic > Marine > Coastal | place: USA: North Carolina | collected... | reverse complement strand
CGCGATTCCGCATCCGCCAGGGCCGGGACACGCACGACGAATAATCTCCGCAGATTCTTCGTGAGTGATCGCGCCGACGGACGCCTGTGCCTGCGAGTCATAGACATCAAGAATTGTGATATCCCGATCTTCGTAGCAGCCAGGCAGAATGCTGCCGCCGCTGACGATGAGTCCGGGGAAGTTGGTACGCGCCAGAGCCATGGCAAAACCAGGGCCATTCTTGTCGCAGTTGTGAAGCCCGATCATGGCATCATAGCAGTGTGCGGTAATCACACATTCTGCACTGTTCGCAATCAGATTTCGCGACGGCAGGCTGGCATTCCCCCCTTCATGTCCCTGAGAGATATTGTCACTGACACCAGGAGTTCCAAAAGGAAACCCGAGCAGGCCTGCCTCGCGACATCCAGCGGCGATTTCCTGTGACAGTCGATAGGCATGGACGTTGCAGGTATTGCCTTCCAGCAGGGGAACGCCAATGCCGACCTGCGGTTTGCTGAAGTCTTCTTCAGTCATCCCGATCGCGTAGTAAAACGCGGTAATGCCTTTTTGCCATCCGTGTGTGAGCTGGTTGCTGTTCCAATTCGTCATGAAATGCCCTTTGACGGGAGATTGGAATTTGAAGGGGAATTGATCGATCTGGTCAGAACGGAGTGCCGGTCAGGCGCTCCCATGCTTCGAGGTAGCGAGCGGAAGTTCGGGAAATGATTTCCTCCGGTAACTGCGGTGGCGGGCTGTTCTTATCCCACCCCGACTGTTCCAGCCAGTCTCTGACGAATTGCTTATCAAAAGATGGCTGGCCGTGTCCGGGTTCCCACTGGTCAGCCGGCCAGAATCGTGAACTGTCGGGAGTCATGACTTCATCGATCAGGATCACCCTGCCGTCACGAATTCCGAATTCAAATTTCGTGTCGGCGATGATGATTCCTCGCTCGGCGGCGAACGCCTGACCGGCTGTGAAGATCTGCAATGTGAGATCGCGAAGCTGTTCGGCCAGTGAGCGGCCAATCTGTTCCGCCATGGATTCGAAACTTATGTTTTCATCATGTCCCGACTCCGCTTTTGTTGCGGGTGTGAAGATCGGTTCAGGAAGGCGGCTGCTTTCCTGGAGTCCGGGTGGCAGTGCCACTCCGCAAACCGCTCCCGACTGTTGATATTCCTTCCACCCGGAGCCGGAGAGATAGGCACGTGCGACGCATTCCACCGGCACCACGTCGGTGCGGGTGACCACCATGCTGCGTCCGCGAAGTGCTTCGATATCCGTGCCATCCGGCAGGTCTAGTTCAGCCGGGTCATCACTGAGGAAATGATTGGGGATATCAAGAAGGTCGAACCAGAAGCGACTCATTCGAGTGAGGACTTCACCTTTGCGCGGAATTCCGGCCGGAAGGATCCAGTCAAAGGCACTGATCCGGTCTGTGGCAACAAACAGCAATCTGTCACCAAAGTCGTAAATATCCCGCACCTTGCCACGTTTCGGCTCGATCCCGGGGATGCTGCTGGAGAGGAGAACCATCCTGAGTTGTCCTGAAGAAACGGAATTGACTGCAGCGCGCTGGCTGGCCTGAAAACAACACGATGCGAGCAAAAAAAACGCTCACTCAACTGTTGGACGGGGAGGATTTTTCCAGTGCCCGGATTCGTCTGAACCGCGAATAACAATACCCTTTTCATTCCACCCCATCCCCGCGCGAACATCGGTCGTGGTGTATCGCAGCGTCAGTCCGCAGCGTCGGCGGTTGGAGCTGTTGGCTTCTGATCCGTGCAGCAGCAGATCACTGTGCACTGAAGCCTCACCAGCACGCAGTTCATTATTCACGATGGGGCCTGTTCCGAATGACTCCGCATCCTCAACCGTCTGGTTGAGAACATTGTGTTCTTCCGGAGTGCTTTCACGATATGTCAGGTACCCGCGGTGATGGGAGCCGGGAATAAATCGCATACAGCCGTTCTCGGTGTCCGCATCGTCGATGGCCAGCCAGAGTGTGACGGCATGGGACGGGCTTAGCGGCCAGTAGCTGGAATCCTGATGCCAGGCGACCGCTTTTCCATCGCCGGGCATTTTGCAGAAGAAGTGAGAGCCCCACGCGACAACAGTCCCCCCCAAAAGATCAGAGACAATGTCGATGATTCGGGGGGACGTCAGAATGTCGTAGACACGTCCATGTTTCAGATGTGCCGTACTAATGGAGTAACTGTTTTTTCCGGATGCCAGCGTCTGTTGGAGGAGGTGATCGAAGTAGGTGCGGATCTCGACGGCCTCATCCTGATCGAAGACCCTGAGCGGACTCAGATAGCCGTTCTCGTTGTAGTGCCGAATCTGCTCAGCAGTCAGCGTTCGCCCCTGAGCAGGTTCTGCCGGGCGAAAAGCGAACCGCCGCTGCAACTCTGTCAGGGAGTCTGCATCAGGAAGAATGCTGAATTCCGGAGTTGACGATGCCATAAACCTGTAATCCTCGTGGACTGGAAATCGACCGTACCAGTGCGAGGAAACGCTCGAACGGGTCTCGGAGTACGATCACTGTCCATACATTCTGCCAGAGAACCTGCAAAGATGGGAGCGACTCGATTCCCGGAGAATTCGAAACCCGTCCGGATCTCGAATCGGGGATTTGTCAATTGCCGTCGGTTGTTTTCTGACCGGCGAATCCAGGCAAAACAAAGACCTCGAGCCGCTGCAAAGCTGCGTCATGGTGGTCAGCGAGGTAACCGGACGGATACAGGTTCGTTGTCGTCACGGGGCCGGCCACGTAGCCAAAGTCGCCCAGCCAGCGGAATTTGTGTTCCTGTTCGAACCACTGCTCCCAAAACCCCTGACTGCGTCTGGCATTGGGGCCGAGGACGAAGAATACAGGGTCCGGCCCCCGCAGCTGATCGCAGTTGACATGGCTGACGGGAACACAGTTCAGACCGGCGGCACTGAGATGTGACAGCAACGCGGGTTCCCCGAATGCATAGACGAGGGCCCCGGTTGCTCTTCGCTGCCGGGGAGTCAGTTGCGGGACCGGAACCGGCGGTGGAGAAAAACGTCGCAGTTGACTGGCGACGATGACTTCTCCGTCGATCGTTTGCCGAGGATTGACATCGATTCCATCGACCGTCGCGCAGCAAACGTCTGCAATTTCTGTCGCAGCGCTGATCAGTGAAGTGCGATTCGTCATCAGGCTGCAACGTAATAACTGCTCTGGCTCCAACAGAGACAGTCGGCCAAATTCATCGATTCCTGTCATCGCTGTGGAAAGTGCCACGATGGCGAGAACTGTGATCGTGGAAATCCGATTTCGGGATGAAGGGGCAACAGGCAGTGGACCGTTCTCGATGATTCTGCGCGCAGTTCGGATCCCGGCTTCCAGCCACCAGCCCAGCCCAGCCGCAGCTACAAGCCAGACCGGACACAGCAGTGGCAGAAACAGTCTGGGGTAAGTGGAATACAACGGGACCGTCAGCAACAAACCGCAGATCCAGGCAATCAACACCCATAACCCCAACGCTGACGGCTGCTGTGGCAGGAAAACGGCTTTGGCCGGGGGCGGAGCACTGTTCCCGAGCTGTTTTGACGGGCCAAACTGAGCAGATTTGAGCGGCCACATCAACAAGCCTGGAATACTACCGATGGCAACACAGAACAGAACACGCGTTGCCCCGACACGCAGACCAATCAGCAGCAGGAAGATGGCGGCAGCGATAATTCGGAACAGAACTTCAACTGCTTTTCGCCCTGATCCGTTCCACGTGAAACGGAATTCCGAGTCCCAGCGATACGCGGTCGTGGCCAGCAAAGAGACCGCAATGGCAAGTGCTCCCGTCATCCCGTCCAGGTAATGCTGGTACTGCAGGTGCTCGAGCAGATTGTCCCACCATGAATTGAGATCCCTGGAATACTCAAGGTGATGACTCACAATGGCAGAGTACCCCCCCAATTCCTGAAGCTCCAACAGATATGGAAAGAAGACCAGGAATGTCGTGGCCGCCTGCAGCACCAGGCCTGTCAACAGCGGGCGGAGTGAGTGGGTGCGGCGCCCGGACCACAACCACCAGGCCAGAGACCCCGACGCGGTAATTGCACAGGCCAGCCAACCGGTGTACTTCAGCCACCAACCCAGACCAGCGGTCAGTCCTGAGAGGATGCAGGTCGAATACCTCCGGCGAAAGATCCCGGTGACACCAAGCCCTGTGGCCAGTAACACAAACAGCAGTGCGGGGACATCCGTCATCGACATTCGGGAATACATCACATGGATATCGCTGCCGGCGATTATTCCGGCGGCGATCAGCCCCGCAGCGCTGCCAAACCACTGACGGTTAAACCACCATGCGACGAGGGGCATCAACAGTCCACAAAGGACCGCGGGCAGAAACGGTGCCGCAGTTTTGGCAAATGGAAACAGCCCGCAAATTTCAATCAGAAGTGGCAGCCCTGGAGGGGCATAGAATTCTCGAGACGGCCAGGGAGTTCCCGCCTGGGCATCGTACCAGAGCACCGATGAGTAAACGCCTTCGTCAAAATGCTCCACAGCTTCAAGGTGCAGAGAGGATGCACGCAGCAGGCTGCCAGCAGCAAGCACCGCAAACAGTAACACAACTTCTGCAGGGCGAATCGAACGCGACATTTCCAACCGGACCTTCTGTTGCTTACAGCATGAGGACTGCGCTCAGGAACAGTGTGCTGCAGGATTGTGCTGCAGGATTGTGCTGCAGAATCGCCGGCTGCCCAATCCCTGCCTGGGATGAACTGACAAGCGATGCGCATCACCGCAAAATCACAATGTACCCCGGTGGACGACGTATGTAGATAAGCGTCTGCCACTCAGCAGTACAGATTCAGTTTTTCCTGAAAACTGCTGGTCGCTGGCAGATTCAACCATCCATCGTGCGGAGGCGGGCGTTCCACGTGAAACGGGATTCGCCCTCATGTTCTGTTTCACGCGACCGATCCATGCAACCGGTCAACCACTTCCGCACCCCGAGGCGTGGAGACAAATCCCAGGAAACTGACGCCAGTCAGATGAAACGAGGGCACACCGGTTGAGCCTGTCAGGATCCCGTCTAATATTCTGTCAACAGGTCCGGCCGATCGAGGCGGTCGGATTTCGCGTATTCCGTTTCCAGTGTTCCTCTTCAGCCAGTACAGGTGATCCGCATGGCCCAGTCCGAAGCCGCCCGTCTTTACGACGAAGCACAACAACTGAAGTCCACAGACCTTGATGGCTGCATCAGCAAGTTACAGGCACTGCTGGAAGAACATGAAGATCACGTGCAGACTCACATGGCACTGGCCGTCTACCAGCAAAAGCAGGGACGCCCGGAAGAAGCGATCCGGCACGCGATGCGGGTGACCGAACTGGAACCGGATGATGCGTTTTCGTTCACGCAATTGTCAGTGATTTACATGCGATGCGGAAAAATCTTCGAAGCAGAAGAGGCGATGGCCAAAGCTCGCATGATGCAGGGAAATCCCGGCCATTAAATCGAGTTTACTGCTGAGGGACTGCTGAGGTTTCGGGGAGTGCAGGTTTGGCCCCTCCCCGCTGATGAGAGTCCCCGCCCGACTCCAATGGACGGGCCTCAACTCCACTGCTGCTGGATCGGTGGAGCTCCCCTGCGGTGGATTCCGAAACCGGTCAGTTCCGACCTGCGGGATCGCGCAGTCAGTCGGCCTGGTCCACGATCGGCAGGTCCATTCGTGTCCGAAGTTGCGAGACCAATTCGGCATTCATCTGCCCCGACCGCTGGTGCGTTTCGCATACTGCACCACGAACCGCGACGATGTCGGGAGCGATTCGCTGCAGTACCGGCGTGTGGCTGATACGCAGCTGCCCGGCGAGAGCCAGCTGGATGCCGGCCTCCCGTGTCTGTTGTCTGACCCAATGCAATTGGTCCTCCGAGCACCAGTCGAAAAGACACGATCCATCTTTCTTCCAGGTGTCGATCAACAGAACCTCGGAGCCGATTGCTGTGGCGGCCTCGATGAGCGTGTCGATATCCGGAGACTGGCTGCGATCGGCATCGGCGTAGGCGACGGTCACCCAGTGGCATTGTTCTGGAAAGAGCTGGCGCAGCTGTTGCCATTTGCGAAACCAGTTTGTCTGCTGCTGCATCCCGGCAAGCCCCGTTTTGACGTAACCGTAATGACCGGCAATGGCCGGTTGCGGGGTGGCGATGCGTTGCGGTGTCCATTCGGACAATTCGCCCAGTGCTGCACTCAAAGGGATTTGCTCGCGGTGCCCGCCCAGTGTTCTGGCAACCTGCAGCAGCACATCAGGGTTGGCCATCCCAAGCGCACCAGTGGCGGTGTTCTTCACATCAATCAGGTCAGCCCCACCGGTGACGGCCGCTGCAACTTCTGCCTGATTCTGAACAGAGACAAGTAGCTTCAATGGTCACTTCACCTCTGAACAACCTGCGATTGGGAATGTCCGGACAGCAGGAGCACCGTTGGAACCATTGTGCGAGGAATGATGATGACCATCACAGGTGTGGCCAGAGTCATCTTGTGACGCGAAACAAAACACCCCCAACCGGGACGGCAGGGGGTGAGCGGTGATTTCGGCGGTGGCTGTCAATCAGGCTTCTGCGGATGGTTCATCGGCAGAGGAATCGCTCTCGACATCGTCACCCGATCCATCGTCTTCCAGTTCCAAATCGCCATCGATGTCGACGTCGCCATCAGCCTCATCAGTTGATTCAGCATCAGGTGCTGCATCGTCGTCGTCATTTTCCTGCACAGGGTTGGCAACCTGCAAGACCGGAGTTCCGTCTGCATTCAGCGCTTCCTTCAGTGGCTGCAGGAAGTACTTCCGCTTTCCTTTCGCCAGAAGCGTTTCGAGAAGTTCTTCTGCCTTCTCTTTCTCGTAGAAGAGGAATCGTCCCTCTTCGCGCATCGTGGAGCTGTAAACGACCCAGATCAGACGCCTTCTTTGCATCTGCTCTCGAGCCCGCTTTGTGCGAGGCTTCGCCGCTTTACGCTTCTTAGTTGCTTTCGCTGAGGCTGACTTTTTCGTCTTTTTGGCAGTTTTCTTTGTTGCTGCCTGGGCTTCAGCCGCTTCTGCTTCGCGACGCAGTGTCTTCAGACTTTTGGCCATTTTCGCTACCAAAGGAGTTCAGGAATTCAGTAACTGTCGCAGCGGCAGCCGCGGATAAGCCCGGTGGGAGTTGCCGGGATCTCACAGTTTCTTCAAAGAGATCAACGCAGAGACAAAAACACACAAAAACCGACCAGGTCGTCTCAACGCCGCCGTGGTCAACGCAGACTTCTTCACGGTTCCGCGTATGGTTCCGCGGATGTTTCCGCGAATGGATCCGCCACAGCACTTCCGCCCACAGGGGCGTATCACCCCGGAAAGATAGCATCTGCACGGGGGCTTCGCTACCGACACGGCTGAGCCGACGGGATTCCCGAATTACGGATTCTGATTAAGACTGTTTTGGTGGGAGACGCACTGGAGAGGGCATGTCAGCGAGTCTGCAGGGTGGCGGCTCGTTCTCGGACGGACTCAATTGCCTGCCGCATTGCTTCCCGATCGACCTGATGCACATCAATCGGCCTGCCAATATCTTCGAGCATTGTGACCGTCAGACGACCGCCGAGGTGCTGTCGGAATTCTTCCAGCCCGGTGAACAGTTCCTCAGTTCGATCGAGAGCCGGGTGGGCGGTCAGCAGCCCCAGTTTTTGCAGTGCTTCAAGAACCAGCTCAACGGCATCGTCGGAAAGTCCGTGCCGGAGTCCCGAGTAGATGGTGTCGATGGCGACACCGATCGCGACGGCTTCTCCGTGGCGTAGTTCAAACTGCGTCATCGTTTCCAGCTTGTGTGCTGACCAGTGACCGAAATCAAGTGGTCTGGCTTCAAGCATCTCAAACGGATCGCCCCCTTCAGTAATGTGGCGCAGGTGCCAGTGCGCTGAGCGACGAATGGCCTCGGAACATTCCGGTCCGCGATTTCCGATACTCTCTGCGTTCTGATGCAACCAGTGAAAGAAAGCCGGCTCTTTCAGCAAGCTGACTTTGACTGCTTCAGAGAAGCCGCAGCGAAAGTCGCGATCGGGCAGGCTGTCCAGCAGTTTCTGATCGTTGATCACAGCCCACGGGACCGCGAATGCACCAAGCCAGTTCTTTTTGTCGAACAGGTTGACGCCATTCTTGACGCCGACTCCGGAATCAGCCTGAGCAAGGGTTGTGGTGGGGATTCGAATCAGTCGCAGTCCGCGGTGAGCGATCGCGGTGGCGAATCCGACGGCATCCAGCAATGCACCACCGCCAATCACAACAACATAGCTGCGTCGATCAAGATCTGCGAAGTTCATCTGGCGCAGCATATTCCGAAGCACATCCACGTCATTCTTGATTGCTTCTCCGCCGTCAACCAGATGCGGCTTCCCGCAGACCTGAAACTGTTCAGCGTGCCGAGTGGTGAACTGTTCAATCCTGTCGAGGAGTTCAGGGTTTGACTGAGCCACCTGGCGATCAATCCAGAACTGGACGCGAGCGGTCTGACCTTCTGATGCTTCGAGCAACTGCAGCAGTTGGGCAGAGTCCTTTCCGAGGATATCCCTGGCAAATCGCAGCCGATGCGTGAACTGCACGCGAAAGGGCTTGTCTGTTGAGTAGTCGTCGACGTCGGACATAGTAGTAAGTTGAGGTGGGGGCAGGATCGGCACCAGCCGTATTCGGAGGGTTGCAATCCCCCTATTCTGTCCGATCGAAACTCGCTCAACAAGTCGCGGTTGCTGATTCGCAGCAGAGTCCCCGGATCGATCCGCATTCTGCGGAATGACCGGAAGGCAGCGAGAAAAGCGTCTGCCATGCGCCAGGACTTCCGGCGTCTCTTCGCTGCTAATGAACCGATAACTCTTCCCTGCTGATGAGATTGAGCCAGTTTTCGGCTGTTTCACGACATGCTGAGGTCGGCCCACCAGGCCACAGATTACCCAGTCGTTGCATCCGATACACTTGCACCCATCTTTCGCAAAGACCGCCAATGAGTTTGAGTTGCCTTACTTATCCAGACCTTTCAGGACGAAAAAGTTCCTGTTGTTACCCAAAGGGCGAGTTGGCATTCGTCAGAAAATCACTGGTGCTGCGTGTGCATCAGAACGAGTTGCCGAACTCTCTCAGCAAGAACGATGTGTAGGAGAACTGACAATGAGAACTTTCACACTTGCAGCGGCTGTGGTGGTCTTCGGAATCGCCAACAGCGCTCAGGCAGGCCTGTTTGGTCTGTTCAAGTCCGACAAAGGCTGTGGATGCAGCGTTGAGCCGAGCTGTGTAGCTCCGGCTGATCCAAGCTGCCACGCTCCAGCTGAGTGCGGTGGTGCTGGCGAGCATGTTGAGCCTTCATGTGCAGCTCCCTGCGAGCCCACATGTGCCGCTCCGGCTGAGTGCGGTGGTGCTGGTGAGCACGCTGAGCCTTCATGTGCAGCTCCCTGCGAGCCATCATGCAACGCTCCGGTTGAGTGTGCAGACAACGGCTGCAACGAAGGCTGCAACGAAGGCTGCGGAATCCGCATGCCCCGACTGCACCTGCCGAAGCTGCGTTTGCCGAAGCTGCGTCTGCCGAAGCTGCGTCTGCCACGCCTGCACCGCAACAGCTGTGCCAGCGAATGTGGTGACGGCTGCGTCGTTGTTGAAGAGCCCAGCTGCCACGCTCCAAGCGAGCCAACCTGTGCAGCTCCTTGCGAACCAACCTGTGCTGCTCCTGGTGGATGCAAGTGAGACAGGCTTGGCGTAAGGTGCGGTGATTAGCCAGCGTGAAGCTGGAGAACTGGCGGTTACGGGAGCGAAAGTCGTGAGTCGCTCCCACCGTCCAACTGACTTCTTCTGTGCGGTTGATGTGTCTTTTGGATGCCGCGAGTTTGACTTTTTCACGGTTAAAAACCCAGCCTTCCGCCCGCTAATGCTGAGGCAGGTGAGGTAACTCACCTTGGGGAACACGCGAAGGGACTGATGTCCCGTCCGCGGTTCCACCAGTCAGGAATCAGCAAACAGGGTGGAACCGTTGGAGACAACTGACGGCGATGGCCTCCTTTCCTGGCGGGTCATCGCCGTTTCTGTTTAGACAGCACGGCGAAATTGCAGCGAAGCGGTCTCTTCGCGTTCAACCAGTTCTTTCGGCCCTCGGCCCCGCAGCCGCATCCGGCTGTCGAGTCTCACCTGAATTGGCTCCGGTTTCGGGGAATCCCCGCTGATTTGCAGCGGCGTCGGGTTCCACTGGAAACCCATTGCGGCACAATACGCGGAAGTCGCGTTACTTTACTTCTGTTTTCCCTCAGCGGAGTCAACGGGGATGTCTTCCGAGTCCTGTTCACCGGCGGTACCTCCCAGGTGTGCAACGGCCAGTGATGCTGTTGTGACCGAGGTTCGCAAGCTTGCCGAAGAAACATGGGCAATTCGACTTCGATGTTCTCAAATCGCCCGGCAGATTCTGCCCGGTCAATTCTTCATGATTCGTCCGACCGAAGGCAGCGATCCCTTGCTGGGCCGGCCGTTTGCGTTGTTTGACATCTGTGGCAGCAGCGCAGTACACGCTGACGAACTGGAATTTGGCTTCGTACGAATTGGCAAACTCACAGCGTTGATGAGTGAGTGGCAACCCGGCCGGCGGGTGAGTGTCTGGGGGCCGCTGGGAAATGGTTTTCCGGTCCCGAAATGCAACAAACTGATCTGCGTAGCCGGTGGAATTGGTCAGACTCCTTTTCTGGCCGTTGCTCGCGAAGCGCTGGGGTTAGCGACCTATGGGACACCCGTCCGAAAAGCCGGACGGATTCCTGAGGTGACATTGTGTTACGGAGTGCGTTCGGCAGGATATCTCGCTGGACTCCGGGAATTCGACATCCCCGGACTGCAGGTTCTGACCGCAACAGATGACGGATCGGCCGGTCATCACGGCCTCGTAACCGATCTGCTCAAGCAGCAACTTCACGAGGCGGGGGCAGACACACACGTTTATTGCTGTGGTCCGGAACCCATGATGCACGCGGTGGGAGAAATCTGTCTCAAGCAGGATGTCCCGTGCTGGCTTTCGCTGGAGACCCCGATGGCCTGCGGATTCGGAGCCTGCTTCAGTTGCGTCACGCAGGTGCGTCAGGATGACGGCAGCTGGGATTATCGACGCACCTGTGTCGAAGGCCCTGTTTTCCGAGCCGAACAGCTGGTCTGGGGCTGATTGTCCCACACTCACTTCAGGGACTGTGCTGACATGGAAGAATCGTTGCAGGTTCATGCGGTGACGATGGGAGACCCTGCTGGCATCGGTCCCGAGGTGCTCGTACGCGCCGTAGCGAATTCGCGCCTGCCAGCGGATGTTTGTCCGCTACTGATCGGAGCGATCCCAATCCTCCGCAGTGCAGCAAACCTGACGGGGATCGATCTGGACTTCTGTCCGGTTCCCCCGGCACTGACAGCCTCTGCCAAAATCAGAGAGTTTGTGATCAATGCGGCAGCAGGCGGGAGGCGTGCCGTTCTTGATCCCTGTCCTGCCGACGTTGAAGGGGTTCCTGTTTGCGAAGTCACGGGGCTGGCAGGAGAAAGCGCCTTTCGCTGTCTCAGCGCTGCCATTGACCTTGCTCAGCAGGGCTCCGTGGATGCGATTGTGACCGCTCCCCTGAATAAGGAGGCCCTGCACCTTGCCGGTCATGATTATCCAGGGCATACGGAAATTCTGGCTCGGCGGTGCGGCGTCGACAGCTTTGGAATGATGCTGCATCTTTCCGAAGAATCACTGGCTCCATTTCGCAGACAACTGAGACTTCAGGCTGGCGGGGCTGCGGCGGTTGGGGGCATGGACAATGCCAGGAATAACGCCGCTGACGGGCTGAGTATCGTGCACGTTACACTGCACAATTCCGTGGCAGCCGTCTCAACCATGCTGCGGCAGTCCGGAGTCGCAGAAGGGGTTCGCCTGATGCATCAGTTTCTGAGCAGCTGCGGGGCATCGCGCCGGCGAATAGCCGTGTGTGCTTTGAACCCACATGGCGGCGAGAATGGCCTCTTCGGAAAGGAAGAACGCACGATCATCGAACCGGCTGTGATTGAATCGAGTCGATTCTGTGAAGTGTCCGGCCCGTTTCCGGTCGACACGCTGATTCGTCGAGCCGTTCTGGGGGAATTCGACGGCATCGTGGCGATGTATCATGATCAGGGGCACATTCCGATCAAACTGCTTGGTTTTGAATCTGCGGTCAATATCACTCTCGGCCTGCCGCTGATTCGTACCAGCCCGACCCATGGCACCGCATTTGACCGCGCGTGGCAGGCTGATACTCCCGCTGATTCACGCGGGATGCAGGAGGCAATTCTCATGGCTCGACGGCTGGTACTGGACGCTGGCGTGAATGCCTGCTGGAAATCGGGCTGACCTTTGCTGTTCAGCCAATACCGTATTTTCGGCAGCGACTATAAAACGTACTTCGCGGCATATTCAGGCTGCGTGCGGCGACGG
>Ga0213858_10001182_pt1 | contig 12433 bp, 5 predicted proteins | sample PICome_FD_160122 | JGI IMG/M metagenome (GOLD analysis project Ga0213858, IMG submission 160122) | Coastal seawater microbial communities near Pivers Island, North Carolina, United States - PICO245 | ecosystem: Environmental > Aquatic > Marine > Coastal | place: USA: North Carolina | collected... | reverse complement strand
TTCAGCGGAAGGAATTCTTCCGTAGGTGTCGTGGTAGTTGTGGATCGCAATCCCCAACTGCTTGAGATTGTTGCGACACTGCGTTCTGCGTGCCGCTTCACGTGCCTGCTGTACTGCAGGCAGCAGCAGGGCGACAAGGATTGCAATAATTGCAATCACAACAAGGAGTTCGATCAGAGTAAACCCCTGTCGAAATAAGGCTTTTCTCATGGCAGGCCTCTCGTGGGTGAGAAAACAGTTGAAATAAAACGGATATCTCCCCTAGTTTCGGTCAGATTTGGGTTTTGATCAAGTCCCGTTGGTAAGAAAATACCCTGCTGGAATATTTTTGTGGCAGGGTTTTTGGGCTGAAAAGCCCTGAAAATTTGATTGCTGGAATCTGGCTCGAGCGTCCTGCCTGCGCCATGCGGCCGTTTACCCCAGGGGATGGTTGACAGAGCACACGATCGTGGTGCCATCCGGTGGTCTGGGGGGCAGTCCCAATTCCATGGTATGCGACGAAAATCGCTGGATTCGCGTTTTGCAGGTCCCTTCTCGACATGGCTGCCTGAAGTCTGACGCTCGTGTCCGCGCAAAAAAAAGAAAGTCCGGCAGTGCCGGACTTCCTGATCGTGAGCATGAGAGTTTTATTCGACTCAGAAGTCACCGACGATTTCACCGCCGTTTGCAGACCCGAGTGCTCCCCAAACGCCGTATGGTGATCGCCCCATGTGGGAGAACTGGCCACAGGCTCCTGAACGAAACTGATTCCTCGGATTGTCGGGGCCCGGACAGGCGGTTAACCCGGTGTCAATGTTTTCACTGACAAACTTCACGGATCCATCACCCATCAGGCAGAGCACACCACCGGTGTGTCGGCTTGATGGTTCGTAGATTCCGTCTTCGCCGTCCCATCCATTCTGGACATAACATCCCTTGTTGGGACCCAACTGAGTTGTCATTCCAGTGAATGCAGGCGCCCCGTCAGGCCAGCGTGTCCCTGTCCAATGGCGGACAGTTCCCTGCAACTCGCCGTTGACCAGTTTTGAAAGAACACTGGCCGGATTATTGCGCATGGTTCCGCCATTGCTGATGGAAAGTGCACCGTCCTGCGGCTTACGTCGGCCGCCCTGGCCTTTTGACCGTTCTGACATCGCGATGGTGTTGCTGAGTCCATCCACGATGTCGCGAAAACTTCGGCTGACTCCATTGCTGTTATCTCGACCGTTCCCGGCAGAGGTGAAGAAGCCACGCTGACCGCGTCCGCCGTTCCCGGACCACTGATTGTGGTCCCAGTTGCCGTCACCGCGGCTGAACATGTAGTTGGTCTTACCAATCTGGCCACCCTGCGTTGTGTCCGGGTCAGACGGACAGAGGATTGATGGCAGTTTGGTGCGGAACGGAGCGAAGCCCTGATTCCATGGCACTGGCTGGCCATTTCCCTGCCGCGCTACTTCAGCCATGATCTGGTTGAAGAGGTTGGCCTGCTCAACGTAAGGCAGCAACCCGACGTAGGCGCTATAGCGGCGAGGCCCCTTGACACCTGCACCGAAGTTGTAGTCGCTGTGACTTTCGGCGGAAGGAATTCTTCCGTAGGTGTCGTGGTAGTTGTGGATCGCAATCCCCAACTGCTTGAGATTGTTGCGACACTGCGTTCTGCGTGCCGCTTCACGTGCCTGCTGTACTGCAGGCAGCAATAATGCTACCAAAATTGCGATGATCGCGATGACGACCAACAGTTCAATTAAGGTGAAACCTGCAATTCTGCTTCGCCTGTTCTTCATAAAATACTCCTGAGGACGAAAACAACATGAAAAGAAGCTTGCAGGCTTGGGGCTAGATTATCTTTGTTGGAGAAAATCGGCTACTTCTGTCTTCGGTTTCAGGAGCAAAGTTCGCTAAAAAACTGTCGGGGAGGTCGCTGACTGGCCGGATGTTCACATTGGCGTTGCCAGGGGATTTTGCCCCTCCACCCAAACCCACGTACCAGCACTGATGCTTGCGGTTTGAATCTGTTGAGATGGCCAGTGAATCTCAATTGTTCGTCGTGTTTGGTTGGTTTTATCGGGCGATGTGGGAAAGATAATGAGTGGTTCACTGCAGGATTGAAAACTACCGCCGCCCGCCAATTGTTGCACATCGTGGGAGAGTTGTTGCCGGTAAGAATCGTTTTGTTGAGTCTCCGAAATCGACAACAGCCCGGTTGGCGTCCGGGATGAAGACCGCCCGACAAAACGAATTCGAATTGCACTGTTTGTCACCCTGGTCGTGTTGATCAGTACTGCAGCTGGTTGAAGTTGGGACGAGATGGCTGCATCCGGAAGTCCATTTCTATCGAAATCTGCGTGCGCCAGCCCACGTCCCAGCTGGGGGACGCTGAACCAGTCCCCGGCGTCTCTTGATACGTCACGAAACTGTCCTGCCTGGTTCTGGAAGAGTTGAGTCTGCATGTGATAAGGCTGACCGCCTTCCAGCCATGTCCGGTCGTCGACATGTCCGTTCGCTGTGATCAGGTCCGGCCAGCCATCAAGGTTGAAATCTGCAGCAACGACTCCAAAGCCAAGTTTGTCCCGACTTGGGGGACCGAGTCGAGACTGTCTGGTGGCGTCCCGGAACAGAATTTGCCCGGGCTCACTGGCGTTTTCATACAGTGTGTTGGTATCTCCGTAAAAATGAGTCAGGAACAAATCCAGCTGACCATTTCGATCAAAATCTGCCGCAGCGATCCCCATTCCCGCCTGAGCGTAGCCCAGTTCGTTAAGGGCAAAGTTTGCGGAGATGCCCTGCTCTTTCAGACGGATCCGAGTGCTGGCATCCACTGCCGATCGCTGGGCGTCATCCGAAGCCATATCATCAGGAAGGGGTTGGAGGGAGAACAGGAAATTGGCTTCTCCGTCGTTGGCAACACAGATTTCCGGTCGCCGATCTTCATCCAGATCGCAAATGACAATTCCCAGCCCTTTGCCGGAGTGCTGGTTGAGTCCGGATTGCTGAGAAATGTTGACAAAACCACCGGCGGCGTCTGAAAGGTAGAGCTGATCGTTTGCAGCCTCAAACAATGCGGGGGAGCACCCGATAAATCCATCAGGGCTGGCTGGTTCAGGGCAGAGTCGCGGTTCAGAATCTGAATCCTGCACATAGTTGACCACATACAAGTCCACATTGCCGTCGGAATTCAGGTCAGCGAATGCCGCGCTTGCGCCCCAGCCGGAGTGCCGGAGTCCCGCGGATTCCGCAGATTCCAGAAATGTTCCGTCACCGCAGTTCAGCCAAAGCTGAACAGTTCCGTAGCGAGTGACACATAAGTCGTCAAATCCGTCGTTGTTTACGTCGGAAACCGCACAACCGAATCCGAGACCGTACTGCATCAGCCCGCTGTGCCGGCTGATGTCCTCAAAACGTTGTCCTGCCCGGTTGCGCAAGAGTGCCCCCGGTGTGCTGTGATCGTCGGGCTGGAGCGGGATTTTACAACCGTTGCTGAAGAAAACGTCCGGCCACCCGTCAGCGTCGGCATCGAGGACGGCCACGCCGCCCCCATTGGTTTCCAGCAGCCGGTGCTGGCCCCGCATATCGTCGAAACGCGTGAATTCGATCCCTGCTGCTTTTCCCAGAGGCTCAAAGCGAATCGGGGCCGACGGCGTCTGGACGGTGCCGGGATCGTCGAGGGCAATCTGCAGCAAAGCCCTGGGGGACGCGGCGTCTGTCGTTTTGGGGGGCTGTGACACGAGATCCTGTGTCTCGGACGAGTCCTGGCAGCCGCAGGCGTACAGCATGAACACGCACAGCAGAGTTCTGAAAAATAAAATACGAATCATTGCCGGCCGTCGTTTCGGAGGTCAGGGTTGAAATTCCAAATCAGCGAGCCGGTTGAAGACTTCGGCCGCCTGATCCATCTGCAGGAGCCGACACTGCTCTGCCAGTTTTCGGGTCGAGTTGGGGGTGTCTGTTGAGACTTCGGACATCTGGACGCGAACCTGCGACAGAAGCAGTGAACGATCACGCAGTTGCCTGAGGGCATCGTCATCTTCAGCTGTCTGCTGTTGTGGGGCAAGGCTGCGAATGAGTCCCATCGTGGAACCGGGGCTGGCGGGATCTGCTCGCAACACCGCGCGAAAGTGATCTTCCGCCAGTTTCCATTCCTGCCGATGCAGGTGAAACTCACCGCGCAGCTGTGTCAGCAGCCACGGTTCGTTCTTCTGTCGCGTTGGCAATTCAGCGGCCAGCTGGTCAAAGAGTTCGGTATCACCACCCTCGTGCACAAGCTCAAGTGTCGCCAGCGCGACCGCGGAATTGTCGGGAGCTTCCTGTCGCAGTTGATTGAGCAGATCACGAGCTGCTGCCAGTTCCCCAGCGTTGGTCGCATACCGGGCCTGAGCCGTCCGCAGACGGATATCGTCGGGATTCTGTTCAAGAAACTGCTGCAGGCGATTGCGTCCAAGGGATGAGGCCCATAGCAGCAGGGATGGAAAGTACCGTTGTTTCGCGTCGTAGATATCTGCGTGTTCCGAATCAATAAGCTGCTGCAGGAGTGGTGCTCGTTCTTCAAATCGCAGCTGTACTGCCATGAGAAATGTGAGCCAGCGGACGGCAACGGCCTGTTCGGCGGAAAGAGGCTGGCTGCCGGATGTCAGTTCAAGATATCTGCGCAGGCTGGTCTCGGCAGCGATGGCACGATTCAGCTTGACGAGGATTTGTCCTTCCTGCAGTCGAGCACCCGGTCCATAGCGTGGGTGCTCATCCGGAATCTGTTCAAAACAGCCAACCGCCAGTTCGAGTTGATTTCTGCGAACCGCAGTTTCTGCCAGCAACATCAACACATCATGGTGTTCGGGGGTTGAGCGAAACAGACCTGTCCAGTCTTCCGCGGCGCGGTGATATGCAGCTGCGGTAATCCCGTCAGGCAGCGGCGGGCTGTTCGGTTGAGCCAGCCAGGATGCGGTTCCAATGGACAGCAGCAGGGCAATTGTCACGACCGCCCAGCGGCGACGCGTGTGATGCCGGCCGTCCGGAGAAATTTGTCGGACTGGTGCAGCCATATGACCTGCCTTAATTCCCGCTGCGGACAGAACCCGACATCTGCTGCAGCAGATCCTGAAAATAGGCTGCCTTGTCGTCGCGATTCTGCTGCCGGCATGTTTCGAAAAGCCACCGGACGATCTCAATTTTTGAAGGATCCAGTGCTAACGACCGTTCGCCAGCGGTGACAGCTTCGTCGATTCTGTCAAGATTTTTCAGGCAGTCGGCCCTGATTGCGTGGTACCCCGGATTCCCAGGATCCAGTGCCTGAAGCTGTAGCAGCAGTTGCAGTGAATCCTGCCAGTGTCCCTGGCTGTAGGCGAGATCGAGCAGTCCTTCGAGGGCAGATTCGCGTGCCTGAGGATCGGTTGCAGCTTTCAGGAAGTGCTGTTCAGCAAGATTGGAATTCCCATGCTGCAACGCCAGAGCGCCAAGTGTCGAATTCGCGAGACCGTCGTCAGGGTGTTGCTGGAGTGCAGGCTGCAGAAGTTCTGCCAGTTGCGGCGGGCTGGCGCGTCCCTGCCGCATCAGTGTGGAAAACAGGCCGGCTGCCAGGGCTCGCTGGTGTTCCCACTGCGGAAGCGGTGGACCGCCGTCCGGGAATTGCGCCAGTTGCAGATCGGCTGCGGTCTGAGTTGCTTTCGTGTCGGGATGTGGTCGCCGCTGGATTCGATGGTCTGTCTGGCTGACATGGGCTGATGTGGAATTTCCACTCCTCGGCATGTGACAGTCGATGCAGGAGTTCTGCTTTGTCTGTCGGATCGTCATGGATTCACTGCAGTCGGCATCAGTTTCATGGCAGGACTGGCAGCGATTGCGAAAGTACTCCACTCGCAACTCCTGCCGGGGAACCGAATGAGGGTCGTGACAACTGACGCACGACAACTTTCCGTCGGAGCTTTTCCAGCAGGTACTGGCGTGCAATTGTCGGGCGTGTGTGACCAGTCCGTCGGTGCCCTGCTGTTGGTTGGGCGGGTGGTCAAGTACAGACCAGAGGTCGGACAGCAGCATACCGGGGCGAAAATCAAACTCCGAACGACCGTGACGCAGGATGCGGGCTTCGCCGGTAATGTGGCATTGCAGACACAGGCTTTCACGCTGTCCGGCGGTCAGACTGGCAAGCTGAGCGATCGGGTCTGCCGACGAGTGTTCCCTCCCACCACCGGAATGCTGATACTCCACATGGGGACGCCCCGGCCCGTGGCAACGCTCGCACCCGATTGACTGTTCGTGGAAGACCGGATCCGGGTAACGCGCGGGGGCCAAAGCTGACTGCGCCGTGCGTCCCGCATGGCAACTCAGACAGTCATCGGTAATTCGACGGCGGAATCGTCTTGGATCATCCCGTCGATATCCCGGGGCAAGATCCCACTTTTGCGACGATGAGTACCAGTTCAACGGAGACTGAAACAGCAGATCCCCGTCCCTGCGCAGGTACGCGAGGGCTCTGCGTCCTGAGCCGACGATATAGTCCATGGGCATCGACTGGGAGTAAATCGGATTTCCGTCTGCATCCAGCATGGTGTCCGTGTGCACCATCACTCCGTCGCTGAGCTGGACCTGATATTTTCGGGTATTGCCAGGGACCTCGGCGGAGCAAAACTCGTCGAGTCGGTCCGCCATCACTTCAGGAACATGATCCGCAAGTGTCAGGGACCGAGACATCGGGTGACTGGTCCATGTGTCAGCAATGTGTTCGTGACATTCCCGACAGGTTTCACTGCCAACAAACTGGTCCGCATCGTTCATCGCAGGCCAGGGGCTGGCCACTGGAATTGCTGCTGCTTCCGTTTGCGGTACGTCTGAACCATGGAGATTCGAGCTCACTTCGACCGGTTGGGAATCCTTGCACCCGCAACAGGACACCAGCAGGGTGAACAGAAAGTATCGCAGCGGGACACGCAGCCATGTGTGATTGTGCCGCGACCAGCAGGCAAGAGCGGCCGGGCGGGCGAGATCGCTGTTTTGAGCTGAATCCGGGGTCATCGCTGCTGGTTTCAGGAAAAAACTCTTTTCACCGACTTCCGTGGGGGACATTCGTGGCGGTTGGCGGCAGGTGTGCCGCGACTGGATTCCAGGCCGGTTCTTCGGATGAGGTTTCAGAATAGCAGATTGATGCGTTAAAGTCTTCGGGCATCCGGACGGTCAGCGGTTCACGATTTGACGGGTTGCCGACAGACGACCTGTTCTGCATCACGCCCCCTGATTTGCGGTACGACACACAGCTCGCCAGCGGAACGTTTGCCGGATGCTGTACGACTCCAGCGGCAGAAAACTGACACCGGAGACACCGGGAACACTCATGCGGTATCTGAAAACCTGCTGTTATCTTTCAGTGCTTTGCTCAGGGGCCAGTGCGTTGACGCTGGAAGTCCTGTGGCAACGTCAGATGTTTCTGGTGTTTGGTGCCAGTGCTCCGTCGACCACTGCAGTATTAACGGCCCTGTTTCTTGGGATCGCCGTGGGCAGTCTGGTCGTGGCCTGGGCTGGCCACCGGATCGTTCGTCCATTGCTGTGGCTGGCGTGCATTGAGGCTGGAATCGGTTGCTGGGGCATCCTCGTGCCGCACTTGCTGGGGCTTTCACAGCCATGGTATGAGGCATGGGCGGGCAGTCGCGGGGATGGCAGTATTGCGTTATCGGTGATGCGTTTTCTGATGTCGATCTTGTTGTTGTTGCCGGCAACTCTGGGGATGGGGGCAACGATCCCGTTGATGATTGCTGCACTGCCTGCTCAGATTCGACAGCGACCGGCGGCCATTTATGGATTTAACACCGCCGGTGCGGTCGCCGGCAGTCTGCTTTGCGGTTTGATTCTGGTGCGTTTGTTCGGTGTTGGCGGGTCTTACCCTGCGGCGCTGATTCTGAGTCTCGCTGCCGCGGGGCTGGCGTTGGCGGGGCATCGGTCGGCTGCTGTATTGGCGACACGTTCAACCCCGGAGTCGGCTCGGCAGGCTCTCGATACGCCACCTCCACGCGGACTGGCATCGGCTTATTTCACCGCGGGTTGGGTCGCGCTTGGGCTGGAAGTTGTCTGGCTGCGTTTTCTGGGCATTGTGAATACGAATTCCTCCGTCACATTTGCGCTGGGGTTGGCAGCCTATCTGTCCGGGATGTGTGCGGGCAGTCTGTTGTTGTATCCGTGGTTAGCAGGACGACGATCACCCCAACAAATTTTTTGCATTGCCAATCATGGCGCGGCGCTGATGACACTGATCACATTTCCGCTGATTTTCGCGGCTCCGTGGCTGAATTACTGGTGGATCACGGTGCCGGCTGCTGCAGGGTCTTTGCAATGGAGCGACTTGCTGCAGACTGAAGCATTTCTGACGGTCGGGGTGATGCTGCCGCCGGCCATTTTTCTGGGGATGGTTTTTCCTGCCGTGTGCGGCTGTGTGGAGGGGCCCGCAGTTGCGTTGCATGCATGGATTGCCCGCGCGGGTTTCATTGGGACTTTGGGTTCCGTGGCAGGTATTTTGACTGTCTCTCTGGTCATGATTCCGGCATTGGGCCTGCACGCTTCGCTCGCTCTTTTGGTTGGCATTTCCGCAGTGCTGGGCATGCTGTTTCGCCCAGGGGGACATGCGGGTCAGCGTTCCCCATTGTTGCTTGCCAGCGGTTTGCTTGGTCTTATCGGCGCTGCCGGTGTAATTGCGGATTCGCGCCCGGCATTGCGGGAATTCACCTGTGAGTGGCGAGACGGTCGCTGGTTTGAAAGATCTGTTTCTCAGGGGCAGGACATCGTCTCTGAGATCGTGCGATTTTCTGCCGGCCCAACCGGGACTGTGATCGTTAAGAAAAAGGACAGCGGCGATCATCTGGTTTACGTGGACGACCAGCTGGTTGCGTCGACCAACATGGAAGCTCGAGTCGACTCACTGATGCTTGCTCATCTTCCCCTGTTGCTGCATCCGAATCCCCGCAACGAGCTGACAGTCGGTTTTGGTACCGGCGGTACAAGTTTCGCAATTACCACGCACGGGATTGATGCGTGGTGTGTGGAGATTGAACCGGAAGTCCCGCGAGCGGCTGATTTACTGCGGGATCAGAATTCAGGTGTTCTGGACAACCCGCTGTTCCATTTGATCCTCAATGATGCGCGGGATCACCTGGCGATCAGTCCCCGCAGTTACGATGTGATAGCGACTGATGTGACGAACCTGCAGTACCGACAGAACAGCAGTTTGTACACGCGGGAATATTTCGAACGGATGTCCCGATGCCTGACAGCAGACGGAATTGCCTGTGCATGGATTCCGATGGCGGCCATTAACACGGCGGAACTGCAGACATTGATTGGTACGTTTCAGGATGTTTTCCCGCACACATCGCTTTGGTTCATGAATCAAACCCACACAAATTTTGGGATCCTGATTGGTACACCCGGGCCCCTGAAAGTCGATTATCCGCGGATCGTGGCCGGGATGCGGCTGCCCGAGGTGTCCGAGAATCTGAACAGGATTGGCATCATCGATGCCATGCAGATTGTGCACAGTTTGTTACTGGATGAAGACGGTTGCCGTCAGTTTTGCGGGCGTGCGGAACTGCACACGGATGACTTTCCGGTGCTGGAATTCAGTTCGCCGCTTTCTTTCTATCAGTACAACGACACCTTTCGTGACAATCTGCGAGCGACTCTGGCATTTCGACCGGATGATCTGAGCGGGCTGGTCGTTGGGGTACCGGACGATCGCCGAGCGGATTTCGCGGCTCACCATGTGGCGGCAGAGAATTTCTGTCGGGTGCTGGTGCAGTTTTACGAATTTCTGATCGCTCGGGGAAACGACGATCCTGCGGGGGCTGTCGCTTCACTGCAGCGTGCGATTCCGCTCGCGGAAGAAGGTCTGGATGCGTTGCCCGAAGATGTCTCGCGCGAAACGTTCTATGTCGACTTCTTCTCATTTGCCCAGGACTGGATCAGTTCTGCGGCGAATGCTCGCTGAACATTGGGGATCGAGCCGCGGGTGCTGGCGTGTCAGAAGAATTGCCGCCAGCCTGGACGTTCCCCTGTTTTCCGGCGACAATCTGCCGCGGTGAATGGCTCTGCAACATGGGGGTGAGTCCATGCTGCTGCGAATTGACGAATTCCTGAACTGAATCTGACGGCGGATTCCCCTGCCGCTGCCAATGACGATACGACGATGCCGATGCGAACCGTTTTTACCGAGATCAGCGTGCTGATTCCGGGCTATTCCGTAGATGACCTGTCTTCCGATCTTGCCGAGGCTGAAGCGTCCAGTTTATGGAACGCGATCAGCTGCGCCTGGCATCCGCGTTTGCTTGCTCAAACTTCCGCCACTCCTTCGCTTCAGAATGCGGAGACTCATGAAAGTTATTCGGGAAAGCGGGTGATTCTGGTTCCGACAGCGTCGGAAAGCTGGATGCCGCACGAGTGGCGAGAATCGCTGAGTTCGCAGGATCACATTGTTCTGGACAGCTGTACCGAGCGGGAGGAGTGGTTGCAGGCCCTGGAAGATGCCATTGCTCTGCCCACGCCGGATCAGTCGTCCGAACCGATCCCGGAAGTTCAGGAGCCGATTCTGCGTGAGGACTTTTTGGCCCTTGGCGCTACGGTGACGATGTTGCAACTGATCAGTCGCCGACGTCATCATTACGTGGACCCGGATACGTTCCTGCTTGAACGCGAGGTTCGGGCCGCGGCTGAAGCGGCCTGCATCGGGGATCGGGAGACAACACAGAAGCATCTGCAGGCCTGCTTTGATCATCTGCTGGATATCCGCGAACAGGTCTATCCGCAGGATTTCTGCATTGTTGACATTTGTCTGGCAGGTGCCGAAGACACGCCGGAAAGTCTCGTCAGTTTGCTGGACACGGAAGTACCTGTCAACCTGATGGTTTCCGCACGTGAAATCCTGCGTCTGACAGAGGGCAGTCCTGCTGTCCCGGAGTTATTGAAACGGGAATTTGAGGCCGGTCGTCTGGAATTGCTGTCCGGTCATGATATCGAGACACGCACCACTTTGGGGTCGATGGCTTCGTTGATTCGGGATCTTCGTCGAGGCCTGCAAATGCTGCAGGATCGGCTGGGGATTCCTGTTCGTCACTGGGCTCGACGCCGATTCGGACTGACGGCTGGTCTGCCTGCGGTGCTGCAGCTGCTGGGGTTTCGCTCTGCCCTTCACGTTGCACTGGATGATGGTCTGTACCCGGACAAGGAGCGGGGGCAATATGACTGGGCGTCTCCGGGCGGTGCGATTGTTGCTGCTTCCTCGCGGATCCCGCTGGCGATTGACAGTGCGGCCGGATTCCAGCGACTGGCGGACGTCAGCAGTGAGAGTATGGCAGAAGATCACATTGGCGTACTTTTTCTTGCGCGCCTGGCTCAGATTCGCACGCCGTGGCTGCAGGTACTTCAGCGTGCAGCGGCTTATGCTCCGGTGCTGGGGAAGTTCGTTACGATGGAGACATTGTGCGAACTTTCGGAAGGGGCTCGTCCATCGGAACGCACCAGTGCTTCGGAATACCTGTCACCTGCACTGATTCACAGTTCGGTGCTGCGGACTGAGTCGCCGGTCAGCGGTCCGGCTCGCCTGCGTCAATTGCAGCAGCAGCTGGAGTCGTGTCGATCACTGGTGGCAATGGGGCGGCTGATCAAAGTCAGTGAGCAGGGACTGTCATTTGATGACATGCTGCTGGATGTGGATCAGCGTTTGGCGGATTTGGAGTTGCGGCAACTGGAGCAGCCGGAACCGGGGGAATCGGCGGACGATCATCGTAGCGGGATTGAGCAGGCGGCCGACTCTGCCAACAGAATTCTGTCGACGCTGCAACGTCAGCTGGCAGAGGTTCTTGCGGAACGGATTCCAACAACGGCTGCTGACACCCGCGGACTATTGCTGACCAATCCGTTGCCATTCAGTCGTCTCTGCGATGTGCTCTGGCCGAATGACTGGCAGGATCCGGAAGATTTCGGGGATGCGGTGGAAGCTGCAGAGCGTGGAACGCACGGATTGCGGATGCTGGTGCGAACGCCGCCGGGTGGTTTTGTCTGGCTGCACGAGTGCACAAACGGTGGGAAGGCTCAGAAACTGACCGAAGCTGGTCGCCGCGAGCCTCCGCTTGCCGAATCCCTGGTCCTTCGCAATCGGCATTTTGAAGTCACTCTCAGCCAGCGCACGGGGGGCATCGCGCAGGTCACGTGGCACGGACGTCGTGGTAATCGACTGAGTCAGCACTGTTCACTGCGATTTGAGCGTGAGGTCCGATGTGGTGAGGATGAATACGGAGACCCGATAAAGACCAATTATGCGATGCCGCGACTGGTCAGCAGTCGCGTTGTGGCTGCCGGTACTGTATTTGCCAGCGTGGAAACAGAGACAGAAATCCTCTCACCTGAAGATGGTGCGGTGCTTGGCCGGATCGTGCAAACGACGGAGCTGGACCGCGTGCGACCGAGCCTGCGTATTCGTGTCCAGTTG
>Ga0213858_10001181_pt1 | contig 12435 bp, 13 predicted proteins | sample PICome_FD_160122 | JGI IMG/M metagenome (GOLD analysis project Ga0213858, IMG submission 160122) | Coastal seawater microbial communities near Pivers Island, North Carolina, United States - PICO245 | ecosystem: Environmental > Aquatic > Marine > Coastal | place: USA: North Carolina | collected... | reverse complement strand
CAACACCCACTGTCACTATTAGTGACCCTGATGTAGGAGATAATGGTGCAACTGCCACTGCTGTAATGGCACCCATTTACTATACAATAAATAGTTCGACACCAATAGTATCTGGAATTACTACATTAACTCTTGAAGAAAACTTAATCAACGCAGTTGGTGTAGGAACATCGGTTCATTTCTTCCAGCAAAGCAAAATTATTGCTAGTTCACATACTTTTGAGTATATCGGTTCCGGCAACACTATTACAGAGGCAACTCCAAAACGTGGTGGCGTTACTATTCAAGCAAATGAGGTTAAAAAATTAAACGGAGGAAACGTGGTTTATACCAGTACCGACCAGTCTGGTAACTTTAGAATAGGTGATGACTTACAAATTAACCAAAATACTGGTACAATTAGTGGTAGAGCATTCTCCAGAAGTTTATTCACTGAAATGACACCGTTTATTCTAGCATTGAGTTAAGATGGCACAATTAGCACTTAATAGATTCCAAACAGTAACACTTGAACTTACAGACTCAGAGCAGACAATGTACACTGCTCCGACCGGTTATACTGCCATTCTTTTGTATGCTCACGTAGCAAATGTTGGTTCATCTGACGCAACGGTTACAATGAAACATGCGAGATCAGGAACCGATACAGAAATTATAAATGCAGCGAATGTGCCAACAAATGACGCATTTGTTCCTCTCAGTGGCAAGTTAGTTTTAGAGACAAGTGACTCGGTAAAAGTCACTGCTAGTGCTAATAGTACACTCAAGTGTATTTTAAGTATCCTGGAGACAGCAACGTAATGCCATATATCGTAGGTTCATTGTCTCAAAATAGTTTGAATATGACTGGTGGTGTCGTTCAGTCAGGAGTGACTACGACCACTACCACAAGTGAGACTGCGATTGTATCAATTTCAGCACCTAAATATCAGTCAGTTGAGTTTAAGATACAAGTCACTCAATCAAGTTCTTACAATTCAACTATTGTGAGAGCGATGCATGATGGTACAAGTGCATATGTTAGTGAGTATGGCACACTTCAAGTGCCATCTGGTATAGCAACTTTTTCAGCAGATGTTAGTGCAGGTCAACTAAGACTATTAGCATATCCATCATCTTCTGGTTTAACAACCTTCAGCGTTATTTACACCGCATTGAACGCATGAAAAGTTTTAAGGAGTTTATTAAAGAAACAGCACCCACTAACTCCGTTACTAGCGGAGGAGTGGCAGAATATACTCCTTACTTGTTTAAGAATGAGGATGATGATGACCTCACACAAGATTATCAGACACCAGCAGAAACTGGTGAAGCAAGATATAGATTTGCAAATATATACCCCGTTTTAAAACTATCACTGAGTAGTAGTGATGGTGATGGACCTAGTATTGATGCGATGGTTCATGCATCTAAGGAATACACACAGTTGATGGATAATGAAACCATCAAACGTATTCGCACAAACTTTGATAGGTTCTATAAAGAAGAAGCGAATCCTAGGATTCCCAGAAAAAAAGGACAACCCGCTAAGTCAAAGAAACACTCTGACCTTTATACCGATGAAGACCCCAAAGGAACTATTCACGGTCTAGGTTTTAAGAACGTTGCCAAAGCAAAAGAGTCTGTAAGTAAGATAAGAAACTCCTCAAGATCACATGCTCACAAGATCCAAGCAGCAGTTGCTATGGAACAAAGAGCAAGAGAAATGGGTAAGACTGCTGAAGCAGCAGTCTATAGAAAGTATATTAATATGATGAAGAAGAAAACAAAGGCGATGAGAGAAGGTTGGAGTGCTAAATACAAGCGCAGTATTGATTGCTCTAACCCAAAAGGGTTTTCTCAAAAAGCACATTGTGCAGGGAGGAAGAAGAGAGCAAAGTAAACTTCGCTAGGTGTTGAAATGAAACCTCTTAAGATTGCTTCCATTAGTTTAGGTGCCGTCATTGGCGTAGCACACATTGGTATTCTAGGTCATCTTATTAGTAGGAAACCAGTCATTCAACCACCCGCGATAAACTTTCCATCTGGAAGATATTCTTCTTACAAAGTTGAAGTAGGAAAAGATGGTTATACTATAGAGTATAAAGCAAACGATCCTAAGACTCTCACATCTGAAAGAAGTATTGATCTAGTAGAAAATAAAAAAGGGTTATTTGGTGGTAAAAATATAGACAAAACTGAGTATAGAAGAGACGAATACACAGCAGAGGGTTTTAGAAATACTGGTGGAGGAGGAGTAGGCGAGGGAAAGTCTGCGAGCGACATAGAGTGTATCGTGGCAGACGCTGGAGCGAGGTCACAAGGTGCGATGGCAGGAACAGCAATTAGCACTGGTGTAATAGCACCTGCAGTAATGAATATACCTTATGTCGGATGGTTGGCAGCAGGATGGGCAAACTTACTTGGTCAAAGAGTTGGCGAAGAAGCAGGTTCTAGAGTTGGTTCAGTCTTCAACGATTGCTAAATAATACATGAGACTACTAGTTTCTTATGAAAAAGTGTCCTCCTGGGCAGTATTACTGTTTTACTGATAAGAAATGCAAGAAGATTCCATCCGGTTATTATATCGGTGGAAGAGGAATGCTGACTTCTAAACCGGGCAACGGGAAGAATGGTAATGGGAACGGTAATGGCAATGGAAACGGTGGAAACGGTAATGGAAATGGTAATGGTGCTAACGGCGGCAACGGCGGTGGCAATGGTGGTAATGGCGGGGGAATGGGAGAAGAAGTAGTCCAAACTGAAGGCACATTACGTCAGTGGTTTAAAGGTTCTCGCTCAAAAGGCGGTAAACCTGGATGGGTACAAGTCGTGTCAGGAAAACCCTGTGCCAGACAACCCGGACAAAAAACCACTCCTAAGTGTGTATCATCGGCAAAAAGAGCATCTATGACAGACGCCGAAAGGAAGTCTGCACAGAGAAGAAAAAGAAAAGCTGATCCTGGACAACCACAAAAGTCTGGTGCAGCAAAACCAACTTATGTAAAAACTGATAGTCCTAGAAAGATGAAAGAAGAAGCAAATCTCATCCAAGAAAAGGACAAAAAAGGTAAGGGTAGTGGAACTAAAGATGCCTGTTACCATAAAGTTAAGTCCCGTTATTCTGTTTGGCCAAGTGCGTATGCGTCGGGAGCACTGGTCAAGTGTCGTAAGGTAGGTGCAGCCAACTGGGGAAATAGCACCAAAAAAGAAGAATTTTCTAACTGGAGAGAGGAGTTAGCAGAAGCAAAAAAGTGCTGGAAGGGTTACAAAAAAGCAGGAACCCAAAAACTCTTCGGTAAAACATACAATCGTTGTGTCAAAAAAGAGCAGGTCGAAGAGGCAGTAAGACTCCCTGCGAAAATTGGCAACATCGTTGAAGTTAATTTTGTCTTTCGTGGAAGAATGATGATGATAAAAATGTTCTTCCCTAAAGTAGGCATTCCCTCCAGAACAGAAGTTCAAGATCAAATTAATAATGTATATCCTGGCGCAAGACTAACGTATTTCAGAGTCTCAGACCATGACCCAGGACAACCACTTCTCAAAGTCGCAGAGGAGCGATCAGGAGAAGATAGAACAATTAATGAGACTGTTGCAGATGACGCAACAGCATCAGGAGAGGTCTCTCAGGAGACCGAAGTCTTAGAGGACTGGCAAAAAGTAAACCGTAAGGATAAGACTGACGGTTTGAGTCAGAAAGCAGTTGATGCTTATCGTAGAGAGAACCCAGGTTCAAAACTTAAAACTGCTGTAACAACAAAACCTTCTAAACTTAAGAAAGGTTCAAAAGATGCAAACCGTCGTAAGTCTTTTTGTTCCAGAATGAAAGGAATGAAAAAGAGACTGACTTCTGCTAAAACTGCAAGAGATCCAGACAGCAGAATCAATAAAGCTCTTAGACGTTGGAATTGCTGAGTGAAGTATGCCTGATAATGTATATCTTGGTAATCCTAACCTAAAAAAAGCGAATACCCCTATTGAGTTCACTGAAGAGCAAATCATTGAATTTGTTCAGTGTCAGAGGGATCCGGTTTACTTTGCCAATAAGTATGTAAAAATTGTTAGTTTGGATGAGGGTCTTGTCCCTTTCCAACCATATCGCTTTCAAGAGAAGTTAATCAATAACTTCCACGAAAATAGATTCAACATCTGTAAGATGCCCAGGCAGACTGGTAAATCTACTACAGTGGTATCTTACCTTCTGCATTATGCTATTTTCAATGATAGCGTGAACATTGGTATTCTTGCAAACAAAGCAGCAACTGCTAGAGAACTTCTTGGAAGGTTACAAACTGCATATGAAAACCTTCCTAAGTGGATGCAGCAAGGTATTATGGTATGGAACAAAGGTAGTTTGGAGTTAGAGAATGGCAGTAAGATATTGGCAGCTTCTACGTCTGCAAGTGCTGTCCGAGGTATGTCGTTCAACATCCTCTTTCTCGACGAGTTCGCGTTTGTCCCAAATCACATCGCTGACTCGTTCTTTGCATCTGTATATCCTACTATTACTTCTGGTAAAAACACCAAAGTAATTGTTGTATCTACTCCTCACGGTATGAATCACTTCTACCGTATGTGGACTGATGCGGAGAATGGTAAGATTGAGTATGTTCCGACTGACGTTCACTGGAGTGAAGTCCCTGGAAGAGATGAAGAATGGAAAGAACAAACTATCAAGAACACTTCTGAACAGCAGTTCAAGATTGAGTTTGAGTGTGAGTTCCTTGGTTCTATTGATACTCTCATTGCACCTAGCAAACTGAGGTCATTAGTATATGAGGCACCACAAACCTCTAATGCTGGTCTTGATGTATATCAGGATCCAATAAAAGACCATGACTATGTTATTACTGTTGACGTTGCAAGGGGTGTAGGAGAAGATTATTCTGCATTTGTATGTGTGGACATAACAGAGTTCCCCCACAAGGTTGTAGCAAAATATAGAAATAATGATATAAAACCAATGCTATTTCCTAATGTAATATACGAAATAGCAAAGAGTTACAATAATGCGTTTATTTTATGCGAAGTAAATGATGTCGGAGACCAAGTAGCATCATTACTTCACTATGACTTAGAATATCAAAACGTTTTGATGTGCTCTATGAGAGGTAGAGCAGGACAGATAGTTGGTCAAGGTTTTTCTGGCAAAAAGACACAACTAGGTGTCAAGATGTCAAAGACTGTCAAAAAGGTTGGTTCTCTCAACTTGAAAACAATGATTGAAGAGAATAAACTTCTTTTCAATGACTTGGACATCATATCAGAACTAACAACATTCATTTCAAAGAATAACTCGTTCGAGGCAGAAGATGGATGTAATGATGACTTGGCAATGTGTCTTGTCATTTATGCCTGGTTAGTTGCACAAGACTATTTTAAAGAACTTACTGACCAAGATATTAGAAAGCGTCTTTACGAAGAGCAGAAGAACCAGATAGAACAGGATATGGCACCATTTGGTTTCTTAGACGATGGTTTGGGTTCTGAGAGTTTTACTGACTCCGAGGGTGACCGTTGGTTCCAAGCAGATGAATATGGTGACCGCTCTTATATGTGGGAGTATCGATAATGGATATCGATGGACAGATAAAACTTGGACATCTGCTCCTGAACGATAGAAAGTGTAGAGTATGTGGAGAAACGAAGAATCTGATAGAGGGATATTATAGAACAAGAAAGGACAGAGGAGCAGTTGCATCATCATATTCTTATGAGTGCAAAGAATGCACTATCAAGAGAATAGTCGAAAACAAGAAGAAACAAACTCCATTCATGGACTGGGACTACCCAGATTGGTAGTTCACGTCGTGTTTCCCCGTTGAAAATGCTGCAAATTCTAAATATCTACAGATAAACTGAGACAACGGAGAAAAACATGGCGACTCCTCAATTATCTCCTGGGATACTTGTAAGGGAGGTTGATCTTACAGTAGGCAGAGCTGATAATGTTCTTCAAAACAACGGAGCGATAGCGGCACCTTTCAAAATTGGTCCCGTATCGGAAGCTGTAGATATTACTACAGAAGAAGAACTGATCAATGTATTTGGAAGTCCCATTTCCACTGATAGGCACTATGAGTACTGGATGACAGCATCATCCTTCCTTTCTTACGGTGGAAGACTCAAGGTTGTCAGAGTTGATGGTTCTAACCTCAACAATGCTAACGCTGGTGTTAGTTTGGCATCTACCACATTAAAGATCAAGAACTTCGATGACTTTAATGCCAACTACGACGATGCAACCGACTTCCTGTACGCAGCGAAGAACCCTGGTACATATGCAAACAACTTAAAAGTTGCTTTTATTGATGACTTTGCCGATCAAGTCATCGGTATTACAACAGATGATCCTGGTGCTTCTAACCTCAAGGTTGGTTTTGGTGTCACTATGGCACTGAGTGGAACTGAACCCGGTATTGGAACAACCAAAACTATCGATGGTTTCCTGAAAGGCATCATCACTGGTGTAACCACTGACTCTACAAACAGTGCTAGTAGCATCGCTGTTAAAGTTGTATCCAGAGTTTCTGGACAAAGCACAGAGAACGCTATTTCTTACGTTCAGAACGATCCTCTGAGATCTTTCGTATCTGGTTCAACTATCATCCCTGTTAATAACTCTGGTATTAACACTGGTAAGGGTGAAGGCATATTCGCTGGTGCTGCTGGAACAGTCACTGACTGGTATGATGGTCAGCAACTGACTCTCTCCAACGCAACCATCTTCTGGAAAGAAATTGCTCCCAAACCTACAACATCTGCTTATGTAAGCGATAGACAAGGTTTGAATGATGGAATGCACGTTGTCATTGTTGATGACGAAGGCACTCTGACAGGTGTTAAGGGTAATGTTGTTGAGAGAAATACTTTCCTCTCTAAGGCATCTGATACTGTTTCTGCTATTGCTTCCCCTGAGAGAACATTCTACAAGGACTTCCTTGCTCAAGGTTCTCAATACGTCTATGCTGGTGGTAACGCATCTGCTGCAGCAGACTCTTATCACGGTACAACTCCTGTTGCTACAGGTTTCTCCACAAACTTTGTTGCCAACACAACTGCTGAAGGTCTTTGGGGACAACTGGCACAAGATACTGTATTTGGTGCTATCGGTAATAAGACTTATGCCCTCGTGGGTGGTAAGGACTATAGTGGAACCGACAACAAAGGAATGGCAGCAACTCTTGGTGACCTGACCGCAGGTTACGAACTGTTCTCCAACAAAGATGAGATTGAGGTCAACTTCCTTCTCATGGGTCCTGGTTGCACCACTGAAGTTGAGTCGCAAGCAAAAGCAAACAAACTTATTTCTATCGCAAATGGTAGAAAAGACTGTGTTGCTTGCATTTCTCCCGATAGAAACAATGTAGTTGATGTTTCTTCCAGCACGGATCAAACAAACAACATCATTAAGTTCTTCTCTCCCCTGTCCTCCTCTTCGTTCGCCTTCTTTGATAGCGGATACAAGTACATGTATGACAGGTTCAATAACAAGTTCCGCTTTATTCCTGCTAACGGAGACGTTGCAGGTCTGATGGTTAGAACTGAAATTGATCAGTTCCCCTGGTATTCACCTGCGGGTCAGCAAAGAGGTGTCCTTAACAACGCCACTAAACTTGCTTTCAACCCCAATAAAGCACAGAGAGATTCTCTGTATGAAGCAAGAGTCAACTCTATTGTCACACTACCTGGAACTGGTACAGTTCTTTACGGTGATAAGACTGGACTGAACTTCGCTTCCGCGTTCGATAGAATCAACGTCCGTCGCCTCTTCCTCACAGTTGAGAAGGCACTTGAAGGACTCGCAAACGAGCAACTCTTTGAGTTTAACGATGAGATCACAAGATCTTCCTTTACAAACGCTGTTGAACCCTTCCTCCGCGATGTTCAAGCGAAGAGAGGTTTGGTTGACTTCCGAGTCATCTGTGATAGTTCTAACAACACTCCTGACGTTGTTGACAATAATGAGTTCCGGGCAGATATCTTCCTGAAACCCACTAAGTCTATTAACTATGTCACTCTTACATTTGTTGCCACACGAACTGGTGTAGCATTTGAAGAAGTTACAGGCAGAGTTTGATAATAGTATTAAATAAACAAGGAGGCAACAACTAATGGCAAACTTAAGAACGATCACTAACTTTAAATCCGCCCTCAGAGGGGGCGGTGCCCGTCCTAATCTATTTGAGGTTGACATCACCGGTTGGCCTGGTGGTGAAAATATGGGTGACTTTAATAATGATTCTAAGGAAGAGTTTCAGTTCCTCTGTAAGGCTGCAGCACTCCCTGCTTCCAACATTACTCCCATTGAAATTCCTTTTAGAGGTAGAACACTCAAAGTTGCTGGTGACAGAACCTTTGATACTTGGAATATCACCATCATCAATGATGAAAACTTCAGACTTAGAAGTAAGTTTGAGCAGTGGATGAATGGTATCAACAAACTCAGCGATGGTTCTGGTGCTACTGCTCCCGGATCTTACATGGGTAATGCGGTTGTTCATCAACTTGGTAGAGGTGCTAACCAAGGAAGGAATGCTACCACTAACTCTGGTGGTGGAGACGGAAGTGCTGGACGTAGTGACATCACACCTCTTAGAACTTACTACTTCAGTGATATTTTCCCCACTGAAATTTCTGAGATTGGATTGTCTTACGATACCACTGATACTATTGAAGAGTTCTCCGTAACTTTCCAAGTTCAGTATTGGGTTGCTGGTACAAACAGCACTAACGGCGGTCCTTCTGATCAACGCAATCTTGTGACCCGATAAATAGTCCAATAAAAGGACTGTTAGATAGTCATGGCAAAGTTATTTGGGTTCTCGATTGAGGACACCGATAAGACTCCACCTAGTGTAGTGTCCCCCGTTCCTCAGAACAATGAGGACGGGGTTGATCACTATTTGACTAGTGGGTTTTTTGGTTCTTATGTTGATATCGAAGGTGTATACAAAACTGAGTTTGATCTCATCAAACGATATCGTGAAATGTCACTTCATCCCGAATGTGACAGTGCCATTGAGGATATCGTAAATGAAGCAATTGTTGCTGACACCAACGAGTCTCCAGTAGAAATAGAACTTTCAAACTTGAATGCTAGTGATGGCATCAAGAAAAAGATTAGAGAAGAGTTTAAATACATCCTTTCGTTATTAGATTTTGATAAAAAGGCGCACGAAATCTATAGGAATTGGTACATTGACGGCAGACTTTATTATCATAAAGTCATCGATATGAAAAACCCTCAAGAGGGTATTCAAGAATTACGTTATATTGACGCAATGAAAATGCGTTATATACGTCAACAAAAGAAAAACCCAAATGACCAGGTAAGGTTAAGCAACCTTGGAAAGGCATCTGATAATCCAATGGATTATGAGTTTCCTGAAATTGAGGAATATTTCCTCTACAACCCCAAGTCAGGATATCCTACTGGAAACCCAGGTGCAATGGGTGGTTCAGCAGGAATCAAGATGGCAAAAGATTCCATCACCTATTGTTCCTCTGGTTTAGTAGACCGTAACAAAGGATCAACCCTTTCGTATCTTCACAAGGCAATCAAATCACTCAATCAACTCAGAATGATTGAGGATAGTCTGGTTATTTACAGACTGTCAAGAGCACCTGAGCGTAGAATCTTCTACATTGATGTGGGTAACCTGCCCAAAGTTAAGGCAGAACAATATCTGCGCGATGTTATGAATAGATATCGTAACAAACTTGTTTATGATGCTAACACTGGAGAGATTCGTGATGACAAAAAATACATGTCGATGCTTGAAGACTTCTGGCTTCCCAGGCGTGAAGGCGGAAGAGGAACCGAAATCTCCACTCTGCCTGGCGGACAAAACCTGGGCGAAATCACTGATATTGAATATTTTAAAAAGAAACTCTACAAGTCGCTTAATGTTCCTATCTCCAGAATTGAAGGAGATGGTGGGTTTAACCTGGGGAGATCTTCTGAAATCCTGAGAGATGAAGTCAAGTTCAGTAAGTTTGTTGGTCGTTTAAGAAAGAGATTCTCACGCATGTTCCACGATATGCTGAGAACCCAACTTCTTCTTAAGAACATCATCACCCCCGAAGATTGGGACATCATGGGTGAGTTCATTCAATATGACTTCTTGTATGATAACCACTTCGCTGAACTGAAAGAAGCAGAGTTGATAAATGAAAGACTTACTCTTGCTCAGGCAGCAGAACCTTACGTTGGTAAGTATTACTCTCAAGATTACTTGAGAAGAAAGGTTCTCAGACAGACTGATCAAGAGATCTTGGAGCAAGATGAACTAATTGAAAAGGAAATAAAGGCAGGCATTATCCCCGATCCTGCGACTGTTGACCCAGAAACGGGTCAACCTCTCCAACCCGAAGCTAATGATGATTTAGGAAAACCAGTAATGGAACCTGAATCAGATGGTTCAGCAACTGAAGCACCTGAACTACCCAAGGGTGGGGAAATATAAATAAAACATAGTAGGTATTGACTATTCACATGGATGAGCTTATGGATATGATGATATCCGATGAATCACCGTCGCAAATCAGCGACAAGATCAAGGATATTCTTTTTGCTAAGTCTGCTGAAAGGATTGATGCATTTCGTCCTTCAATAGCAAATGCTGTTTTTGACGGTGAAGACATTGAAGTAGATGACGAAGAGGAAACTCTGGAAGTCACTGATGAGTTAGAAACCGAAGACGAAACCGAAGAGGAGTCTGAATAATGGCACATCGTACAGTTGGTGCTGGTCAAAGTGTAACAGTTTCTGGTGCTGGTGGTGCTAGTGATGCTATCACTGTTAAGTCGAATAACATTCGTATTAACACGAGAGGTGTTGATGCTCATGTAGCAATTGGCACTGGAACAACTTGTACCCAAACTGAATATTTTATTGCTGATGGTTCTGCTGCTACTTTAGCACTCACTAAAGCATCTCAAAAGGTCATCAGTGTTGAGTCTTTAGCAGGTGGTAAGACACGCATTACCTGTCCTGAAGGAACTCAAATGCCTTTTGCCGTTGGCAACTGTGTGTCTCTTGAAGTTGGAACAGCAGATAGTAACTGGGCAACAGTTATAACTCACGTTGGAGTTGACTCTGTTGATCAAACTGCTAGTTTCGATGGGTTTCATCAAACTAGACTCGTAGTTTCTGCTGACACAAGTGGAATTTCTACAGACTTTTCTGACAGAGATGCTACTTTATTCAACTCAGTTAAAGTGGCATCAGTCACAACTGGAGATGCTGGATCACTCTTCGTTCAACAAGTACAAATCACCGGACAAGCCTGATGAAACTTATCAGAGAGGAAATCGAATCCGTCGAATTCATTGTCGAATCAAAAGGCGGTAAAAAACAACTTTATATTGAGGGAGTATTCCTTCAGGGAAACATCAAAAACCGTAACGGTAGAATGTATCCCATGGAGACACTTCGTCGCGAAGTTGGTAGATACAACGAAAACCATGTTCAGGCAGGTAGAGCACTTGGCGAACTCGGACATCCTGATGGTCCTACCGTCAACTTAGATCGTGTATCTCATAAGATTGTTTCTCTGAAAGAGTCTGGTTCTAACTTTATTGGTAAAGCAAAGATCCTCAATACTCCCATGGGTAAGATTGCAGGATCTCTCATTGATGAAGGTGTTAAACTCGGAGTTTCCTCTAGAGGTATTGGTTCTTTGAAAATGACACGCGAAGGTGTCAATGTTGTCGGTGACGACTTTATGTTAGCAACTGCTGCTGACATCGTTGCTGATCCTTCTGCCCCCGATGCCTTTGTTGAAGGAATCATGGAAGGTAAAGACTGGGTATGGGATGGTGGCATTCTTCGTGAGAAGTTTGCAGAAAAAACATACAAGCAAATTAACACCCTTGCTACACAAAAGCAACTTGATGAGAAAAAGTTGGATTTATTCAACGATTTCCTTAATAGTATCTGAATAGGTATTAAATCTTTTAATTTATAAATAAATATAGTTTTTAAAAAAACGGATACGGAGCTGTTCAAATGTCTCGTGGTAACGAATTACAAGAAATGGAAGTAAAGACACAGCAGTCCAAAACTGCTGCTAACGCTAACGCCAAACCTGGTGATCCTATGCCCTCCTTGTCTGGAACAACTCCTGGACAGTCGGGTTCTTATGAAGATCTCGGAGGTCCTACTCCTGAGAACTACAAAACTGATGATGATTCTGCCAAGTTGAAAACACCTGGTAAGACTCTGAAGCAAGTCAGAGATGTAGTAAATGCTAAGGCAAAGCCTGCAGAGGCTGCACCTGCTGGCATGAAGGAAGAAGAAGTTCAAGTAGAGGAACCAGTGATCGAAGAAGAAGAAACAACCACTGACGAGGTAGTCGCTGAAGAAGAGACTACTGAAGAAGTCGTTGCCGAGTATGACATGGAAGAGGATGTCAATGCTCTTCTCGGTGGCGACGAACTCACCGAAGA
>Ga0213858_10001179_pt1 | contig 12438 bp, 17 predicted proteins | sample PICome_FD_160122 | JGI IMG/M metagenome (GOLD analysis project Ga0213858, IMG submission 160122) | Coastal seawater microbial communities near Pivers Island, North Carolina, United States - PICO245 | ecosystem: Environmental > Aquatic > Marine > Coastal | place: USA: North Carolina | collected... | reverse complement strand
GAATAAGATGGGACTAGGAGACCCCGACCCATCTAATTATAAAACGGGGTTTGATGGTGCAGATGAAATTGTAGATTGGTTTAAGCAAGACAAACCAGACGATTGGAGGCAACGTGACTGAAAAGATTACTCCTGAGACATACGAAAAAATGAATAAGGAGTTTGAGGAAGAAGGTCTTGCCTTCCGAATCAACGTCCCTACGCAAGAAGAAATCGATGACTGGAGGCAACGTGATTAAGCAAGCACTTGTATATTCTAATGGAAGTCAAGAATCTGAAAGAGCTAAGATGGTTCTTGAAGCATCTGGTCAACAAGTAAGAGAGTTCTTACTTGGCGTGGATTTTAGTGATAAGCAGTTTCGTGCTGAGTTTGGAAGTGAGGCAGAGTATCCTCAGGTTGCCATTGGTTTGGATCATCGTGGTACTTTGAAGGAGACCCTAAAGTACATGAGTGAGCACGGTATGTTTTTGTAACACGTTATACAAAACTGCTTGACTATATAATCTATGAGGGGTATAATAACCCTGTCGTTCATCCCACTCTGTGGGACGCAAGTAAGTCGCGGAACGGAGCGTTCATCCCATGATTGATTTGTTACTCGCTTCGAGTATGTTGTGTGCTGATGCTGATGCATTAATCGTCAGAATCAGAAAAAACACATCAGAACTATCACCACGAGTGGTGTTAGAACTGGAAGAAACCGTAAAGGAATCTGTACCGGAGTGTGATTACTACTGGGACGCAAACGACTGAAGGAACGGGAAAACGGATCCTGCGTAAGCAGAGAAGGTTAACTTTCCATTTTTTCAGGAGTAAGACAAATGAACACCTTAACACTCATCAAAAAGCAAATCCAGAAGCAGGCTGCTCTGCATGATGCACAAATTTCTCACACTGCATATCGTGGTGTAGAATGCAAAGTGACTAAGATCAAGCCAGAGGAAACTCATGGCACCTTCTGCTATCGTGGACGCACTTACGTCAAGTGATTGCATAATCAATTGAATAGTGTTATACTGGGAGGGTAACCTCCCATTTTTTATGGAAAGAGATAAACTAAAACTGATAGTAAGGAATCTCAAACTGTTGGTTGAAGCACTTGAATCAGAAGTATATTCTGATCCTGAATCTTATACTGACAAGAGGGAGAACTTTGATGATCCCATCCCTTACTCCTCTACAGATTACGACGAAGTATTTTATGACGATGACGGATACCCCGATTAAACTTATCAGTGTAACACCTGATGCAGAGAAGCACATGGCCTACTGCGCTCGTGTGTCCAACCCAAATAACCAGGAGAACGAGAAGTTCTCTGGTCTACTCAAGTATTGTGTTAAGCATCAGCACTGGAGTATCTTTGAGCAGGCATACATGACTCTGGAAATCAATACCACCAGGGGAGTAGCGGCTCAAGTGCTCCGCCATAGGAGCATGACATATCAAGAATTTTCACAACGCTATGCTGATTCTTCCCTACTCGCGGAGGAGATCCCTCTACCTGAACTACGCCGCCAAGACACCAAGAATCGTCAGAATTCTATTGATGATATTGACCCGTTTGTCCGTCAAGAGTTCCAGATCAAAATGCAAAAGCACTTTGAAGAGGGGATGAAACTCTACAAAGAAATGCTTGATGCTGAAATCGCAAAGGAGTGTGCTCGTTTTGTGCTTCCTTTGGCAACGCCGACAAGATTATACATGACTGGTTCAGTTCGTTCATGGATTCATTATATTGAACTGCGGTCTGCTAACGGCACACAGAAGGAGCATATGGACATTGCTCTAGGTGCTAAAAAGATCTTCTGTGAACAGTTTCCTGCCGTTGCTGAAGCAATGGAATGGGTTTCATAAATATTTACAACCAACAGAGTGAGGTTTATGCCAACATACCCCGTTATTAATTTAAAAACTAAAGAAACTAAAGAACTCAGTATGTCAATGAAGGCATATGATGAGTGGAGAAAAGAAAATCCAGATTGGGATAAGGATTGGAGTCAAGGTTGTGCTGCTGCCCAAGAAGTTGGGGACGTGCATTTGAAAGGAGAAGCTAATTCTAGTGGGTGGAACGAGATCTTAGATCGGGCATCCAGACAACCAGGCGCGACAGTAAGAAAGAATCGCGACTACAGCTTCTAATTCCTTTCACTAGTATTTTCATATGTCTTCAAAAAGAAAAAGTCAAAGTCCTGTAGTCCCATTCGGGATGAGCAACAAGCACATGAAAAGAAAAAAACCTATCAATGCTGATTTGATGAGGGACATTACACCTCTCACAGCAAACCAAGAAGAACTTTTCCGCTGCTATAAGAACGACCAAAACCTTGTCGCTTATGGTTGTGCTGGAACCGGTAAAACCTTTATTACCCTGTACAATGCTCTAAGGGATGTCTTAGATCCTAAGACCCCATATGATAAAATCTACCTGGTCAGGTCTCTTGTGGCCACCAGAGAGATTGGATTCTTACCTGGAGATCATGAGGATAAATCTTCTCTGTATCAAATTCCATATAAGAATATGGTGAAGTTCATGTTTGAACTTCCCACTGAAGCGGACTTTGAAATGCTATATGGTAACCTGAAAACACAGGGAACTATTTCTTTCTGGAGCACCTCATTCATTAGAGGAACGACTCTTGATAATGCGATCGTCATCGTTGACGAATTCCAAAACCTAAACTATCATGAACTTGATAGTATTATCACAAGAGTTGGACAAGATTCTAAGATTATGTTCTGCGGAGACGCAACACAATCTGATCTTATCAAACAAAATGAAAAGAATGGCGTTGTTGATTTCATGAAAGTCCTTCGCATCATGCCTTCAATGGACATCATTGAATTTGGCGTTGAAGATATTGTTCGCTCTGGATTGGTCAAAGAATACATACTTGCCAAAATGGAATTGAATTTATGAGTTTTATTCATTGTAATTACCTAGGTGATCTTGAACTAAACAAAAAAGAAACTAACGGCATCCGTCTCTATAACATACCAAATGGAGAATGGGTGCCGTCTATTACGTCGGTAACTTCTTTTTATAATCGACAAATCTTTGCTGACTGGAGAAAGCGAGTTGGTATTGAGGAGGCGAATCGTATCACTAAAAAAGCAACTGCTCGTGGCACTGACTTCCATGAGGTAGTTGAACTGTATATGAGAAACAAAGAAATAAACTGGGAAGAGTTTCGTCCTTTGTCTAAGTTCATGTTTCATCATGCACGTCCATATCTGGACAAGATAAATAATGTACACGCTATAGAAAGGACTCTTTACTCTGAGTATCTTGGTTTGGCGGGTCGAGTTGATTGCATCGCAGAATACGAAGGAGAACTTGCAGTCATCGACTTTAAGACATCTGAAAAGATTAAGCCAGAAAAGTGGTTAGAGAATTATTTCGTTCAAGAAATGTTCTATGCTACTGCGTATTATGAACTAACTGGTATCCCTGTTAAAAAATTAATCACTTTGATGGTTACCCCTAATGGTGAAGTCAAAGTATTTGACAAAAGGAACAAAGGGGATTATATTAAATTGTTAGTTCGTTACATCAAGGAATTTGTATCTCACAATCTTAGGACAGAGAATGGAGAATGAACTAGAAAAAGTATTAGAAAGTAAATTCTTCTGCCCTGCCCGTTTCGCACAAGAGATTGAATCCCTTGTGCATAACAATAAAGGAATGAACTATATTGATGCCATCATTCACTTCTGTGAAAAGAATAACATTGATATTGAGTCAGTACCTAAACTAATTTCAAAACCACTCAAGGAAAAAATCAAATACGAAGCCATGGAACTAAACTTTCTGAAGAGAAGTTCCAGAGCAAAATTGCCCCTTTGAATTCTTTTTAGTTGGAAAAATTTTTCCGGCCAAAAATCACTATATTACTTTTTGATGATGCCCTTTGATGCCTATAAATGTTATCTCTCGTTGAAGAATCACTTCACGAAAGATAGTTATGACTATCACAAGTATTGTGGTAAGAGTCGTGCTACGGTCCAGGCATTTTACAAACGTAAAGATCGTTTCTGGTTTGAAAAACTTGCCAGAAACAAAGACGATAAAGAAGTAGTCGAGTTCTTTGTATCTAACTTTATCACCTGCACTGATCCAAGTAAGCTTTGGATAGGAGAGATGATACGCGAAGGTGAAGGTAGATACACTGACTGGAAGAAAAGAAATCAATCTCTCTCGTATATCTTTAAGGGAGAAATAGAATCTGTCTTTGAAGATAATAATTTTGATTCAATGTTTGTTATCAATGGATCTAGTCATCCAAGGATTCTAAAATTATATTTGAGTGGTGACGTATCTATTGAAACGTTTGTAATCTTAGATCGAATACTAGGATTCAAGAATCAATTTGATAGCAAACTATCAGATCCGGTATGGGAAACCGTAAGTATGAGAATGAAAAAATATTCTCCTTTCCTAAATATTGATGTATTCCGTTATAAAAAAATTCTTAAGGGAGTTGTTCTAGAAAGAAAATGAGTTTTTTTGATTCCGAAGTTGTCCGTGCCGAAATGGCAGAGATACAAGAACTACAAGAAGACATTTATGAAAGTGTCTTTAAATTCCCTTCGATGAGTGACGAGGATAAACTCGAACACGTCAGTAAACTTGAGCGTTTGATTAGCAAACAGCAGATCATGTTTACTCGTCTGAGTTTGTCTGATGATCCTGATGCCATCAAAATGAAGGAACAGATCACCGATTCCGCAAGGATGATGGGTCTCCCTCCAACCTCTGATATGAACACTGTGTTCAATAACATGAACAGAATGCTCGATATCATGAAAAAACAGATTGACAAGGGCATCTAGAATCAGTAGAATAACTGAGTACACAAAAGCCAAATCCAATTAATCCAAGGTAATCCTATGTCTTTTTCAGACCTTAAAAAGCAATCCTCTCTTGGTTCACTGACCCAGAAGTTAGTCAAAGAAGTAGAGAAGATGAACAATACTTCCAGCGGTGGTGATGACCGTCTCTGGAAACCGGAAATGGACAAGACCGGTAACGGTTATGCTGTCATTCGTTTCCTCCCTGCTCCCGAAGGTGAAGATCTTCCGTGGGCAAAGATGTACTCACACGCCTTCCAAGGTCCTGGTGGTTGGTACATCGAGAACTCCCTGACCACTCTTGGTGGAAAGGATCCTGTGTCTGAACACAATCGCGAACTGTGGAACAGCGGCATCGATGCTGACAAAGAAACTGTTCGTAAGCAGAAGCGTAAACTGTCCTACTATGCCAACATCTATGTTGTGCAGGACAAAGCAAACCCTGACAACGAGGGAAAGGTTTTCCTCTACAAGTTTGGTAAGAAGATCTTTGATAAGGTCATGGAGGCAATGCAACCAGAATATGAGGATGAAACCCCCATCAATCCTTTTGACTTCTGGGCAGGTGCCAACTTCAAACTGAAACTGAAGAAGGTTGCAGGTTACTGGAACTACGATTCTTCTGAGTTTGCTGCACCTGGTCCTCTGCTTGAGGATGATGATGCACTTGAAGCTCTTTGGAAGAAGCAGTATTCTCTGACTGCTCTGACTGCTGCTGATCAGTTCAAGTCCTATGAGGATCTGGACAAGCGTCTGAAGTATGTCTTGGGTCAGAAGCCTGTGTCACGTCCTCGCTTCGATGAGGAACTTGAGGACGAGAGCGAAGGTCGTGGATCTTTCACCCCTAATTTTGGTGGTGAATCTGGTAAGGTTGACATGGGAGGACGCACTGATGATGCCTATCAACCTGTTCAATCAAAAGATTCTGACGAGGACGATGCTCTGTCCTACTTCCAGAAACTTGCAGAAGAGTGATTACTGATATAACCTAATATTATCAGCACGTTTTAAGGTTCCGCTCACATATTGGGTGGAACCTTTTTCATATTGCATCATCTCTTGTAAGTCATCGCGAACGATGGTTAAGAATCTAGGTTTCAATAAGAATATACTTCTCTTTTCATTTTCTATTCTCTCCTCATAGGTGTAGTTTGTGATGGCCGTGGTGCTCTTCTTCAATGAATACACAACTTCAGCACTGCTTCCCATATTGGAGTGGTTACTACAATAGTAGTACAAATTATCTGGAGCATCTAGAGGAACTTCAATTCTAGTGTAACTTCCAAAGGACCCAGGAGTTCCCAGAGTAGTGACTCCACTCACATACTCTTCTCCGCCTGTTGCGTGGGTTCCGTTGGACGTTGCGGACAATCTGAGGGGATGACCTTCGTTGCTAGAATTGGACTGACTGAAGGTGTATGTGGCACCTCTCAGCAACTTCAGGATTGGTTGACGCACACCATCGATGTAGTATCTGTTGCCGTCATCAGTTGCAACCACAGATACTTCAAATGTTTTACTCTCTGTGTTTGATACGGTTACTGGTTGATCATCAAAGATGTCGTAGAAGTTTACTGAATAATCTGATGCTACTTGAAGTCCTTCAGGTACTACAACCACTCCCTCCTTGTTTTTAACTTCAACAGTTTCATAGTGATGGACACCATTATATAACGTGTCATAGTCACCATACTTATCCAGCATGAAACGATCGAAGTCCGATTGCTTCAGAGGCCATTCAGTTTGAACATTGATGATATTGTTGCAAGTCAGAACTAACCAATCAAGATTAGAATCTCCATAGAACTTGAATGCAACGTTGTCTGGTCTATCGTCACCAACGATTTGATACTTATCAAAAACTGTTAGGTCTTGAAAGATATCATCTCTCAGAGTTCCTTTCTTGAATAAATTTTTGACCTTGATATAGTCAGATATTCTAGCGTCTGGAAGACGACTGACGTATTCAAAATCTGGTAGTTGACTGAAATACTTTGACATCTTAGAAACCTATTGACTCGTCATTATCATCTGGATACTGATCATTAAATACAGGTTCAAGTTCTTGGAACGCCATTGTCATTGAGTATGAAACAGGGACACCATTCAGATAGGTGGCATACTGTCCCTCAGGTGCATACTGAACAGATAAACTAGTGAGAGCGCACTCCTTAAATTTATTTAAGAACTTATGATCTTCTGTCCCCCTATGTTTGTATGATAGTTGGAATGTATGTGGAGATTTCAAGAATAGATTTGATTCACTTCTAATTGGTGCCATTCCTTGCTTGAAAAATCTAATGATCTTTACGATTGCTCTTGCTTCTGCTTCACTTCTTGCAGCTAACTTGAATGAAAAGTTAAATGGTCTGAGTGATGGTCCTTGGAATAACAACTCCATGTTTGGATTAAGAACAGCACCAGTTGCTCTGGTCAAAAGATCTTTATTACCAGATGCCATCCCAGCAATCATTGCACCCAGACCTGTTTTTGCTTCGTCTGGATTCTTTGCTATTGTTTGTAGTATATTTTGTCCTGCACCTTTCAGTCCTTCACCTCCTCCTGCAACACCACTCAATGCCAAATCTGCAACTGCAGCATCCAGAGGATTTAAACTGTTAGATCCAAAACTCACTGCATTTGCATCACCAATCCCTGATGGAATTGGTAGAATGACTGATCCTAAAGTATTTCTATTCTGATCTCTCTCTGAAAATCCAAGAGTGCCACCTCTATTAAATTGCTTGGGTTGATACTCAAGCATGTCAAACTTGATAACATCTTGTCCAGTTCTATCTAAACCTATGGGATAAACAACGAGGCTATCAAAGGAACTTCTTGATCCCTGCTTTCCAGCAATTGGAGGTAGTTGAGATAAATTTAAACCTCCCTTTGCTGCCTCTGCTGTTTCTGGTTCTTCCGTTGCTTCATTTCCAGAACCTTTTGCAAGATTGTATGCTGCTTTATCATCAGCATTTTCTACGAATTCTTTCCTCATTTCTGAAGAATTCATTTGCGACTTTGATGCTGTGGTTACGGCATCTCTATTTCTCTTTGCATTTAAACTTGCATTGGAATTGTAATTTATTTTATTTGGATTTGACGGATCTCTTTCCCCTATGACTGTGCCTGTTTTATCATCAGGTCCAGTATGTTCTATAATTTCTACTTTATAACTTGGCAGTCCAGTTCCTTCTTCAAAAGTGGTCGTTACTTTCGTTGAGGTATAGATTGTGGTTGATCCACTTGCACGAGTACCTCTCCTGGTATTTTTATAATTTGTAACTGCAACAGGAGTTATACCGCTGTACTTAGTTGTGACAGCCATTATAGTTTTTTATCTATTTAGTGACCTCTTTGCCATATGGTATTTTAAGTAAGTCATCAACTTCATCGTATTGTACAATATAGAGTTGACCTACAACCTCTTCCCATGTATATTGTCTCGGTTTTCTTAGATGAAGATTGATTCCTCTAAATCCCCACTGCAAAACCTCAGTGCAAGCAATTAAAGGGTGCTGGTCATATCTGATATTAGGAGTTTTTGCATTGTATATAAAGGTATAAAATCCACCCACGTCAGGAATAGGGGTCACAGTATCATTCAACAGTTGCATGACCTCCATCATCATATCTTCGGGGTCATTCAATCTATCGTTTATGTCGTTACCTTCAATACGATTCATTTGATTCCTAACTCTTGTTCTGTTATAATCTTAAACTCTATCCTTCGATCAGCACACCACTCAATAGCAGCCTTCCACTTTGCTTGATTGACCGCGTAAGTTTTACACTCACGTATCAAAGTTTTCTTTTGTTTTTTTCCTGGCACTGGTGGGAGAGTTTCCCTTTTGGGTTTCACTTCGACCACATAAGTTTTGACTTGACCAGAACTCTCTTTTACCTTTATAATAAAGTCAGGGAAGTAACGATGAACTCTCTTATCGATTGGGGATACATATGGAATAAAAAATTCCTCACTACCCCATTCAAGAATGTTCTCGTTTAAGTCACAGTAACGACAAAACTTTCTCTCCCAACTACTTCTACAAATAATATTGTTGTAGTCACCCTTATACTTTCTGGGATATGATGGTTTGTATTTGCTTTTGATGCTAACTGACATACATAATATATAAGGTCAAATAGTATTTAGATGCCTAAGCCTACTCCTAGGTCAGTTGCGAATTTAAAAAGCAAAATATTAAATCCGTCACTCACATCTCACTTTGAAGTTGAGATGAATTTTCCTGGCCCAGTCAGAGAACTGATTGGTAGTGAGCAAGAAAAACTAATGCTGTCATGTTCTGAGGCATCCCTACCAGGATCTCAGTTGACAACTTTAGAACAAACTTATGATCGCACAGGTGTTACTGAGAAGTTTGCATATAGAAGACAGTTCGATGATAGAATTGATCTGACTTTCTATGTTGATTCAAATTACTATCTACCTATTAGAGTATTTGAAAAGTGGATCAGTTTCATCATGAACGAGGAGGTCCCTGATCAAGATTTAAGAGATCCTGATTATCACTATCGTGCAAAATATCCTGATTCATATAGAATGGATGGGATGAAGATTACTAAGTTTGAACGTGACTATAGAAATACTTTGGAGTATGAATTCGTTAAGGTTTTCCCTTTGAGTATTTCATCGATGCCAGTATCTTATGACGCATCATCACTTTTAAAATGTAGTGTCTCTCTGAGTTACATAAGATACATTGTCAAAGATAGTGGTAATCAACGCACTCCACAATTTAATTTAAGACCAAGTGATCAGGCAAGATTAAACTCTGCTGCTTTTGCTGGAGGACTTGCCAATCTTGCTGTTGATGCAATCACAGGCAATGATTTCCTTGGAGATGTTGCTGGTGGTGTTGTCGGTGCATTGACTTTCTTACGCTAAATAATCACACTGAAAAAAATCTATAGGATATCATGCCTTTACCAAAGATTGCGACGCCAACTTATGAACTTGAGTTGCCTTCAACTGGAGAAACTGTAAGATATAGACCGTTTCTAGTTAAGGAAGAGAAAGTTCTTGTCATTGCTCTAGAGAGTGAAGACACCAAACAAATCACGAACGCAATCAAAGCCGTCATTAAGAGTTGCGTTCTGTCAAAGGGTATCAAAGTGGAAACATTACCCACGTTTGATATTGAGTATCTGTTCCTCAACATCCGGGGTAAGTCCGTGGGTGAAGAAATTGAGGTTAACATCACTTGCCCTGATGATAATGAAACTCAAGTGCCAACTACGATTAATCTGGATGACATTGAAGTTCAGAAAAATGATGAGCATTCTAATAGAATCAAACTTGATGCTAACTTGATGATGGAATTGAGTTATCCATCCTTGGATCAGTTCATCAAAAACAACTTTGATTTTAATGACAAGAATGCCATGGAGCAATCATTTGAATTGGTTGCATCATGTATTGATAAGATCTATAGTGAGGATGAAGTTTGGGCAGCAGCAGATTGCACCAAGAAAGAGGTGAAGGAGTTTCTTGAATCAATGAACTCTCAACAGTTTAAAGACATTGAGAAGTTCTTTGAGACGATGCCTAAACTTTCTCACAAAGTTAAGGTCACCAATCCAAACACAAAAGTTGAGAGTGAAGTAGTACTGGAGGGCTTAGCGTCTTTTTTCGCGTAGCGATGCTGCATATGTCTCTGGAAAATTATTTCCGGTTGAATTTTGCCTTGATGCAGTACCATAAATACTCTTTGACAGAACTTGAGAATATGATGCCTTGGGAACGAGACATCTATGTTGCACTCCTACAACAACATCTTGAAGAAGAAGAACTAAAGGCACAACAAAGAGCATCGAATGGATGAGACCTCTACCGTAACTAGAATATCTGCATCTAAGCTTCTTGGTAGAGGTGGTTTAGAGCAGAGGGTTGCGAATAATGAGAGAAAGATTACAATACTAAAAAATATTGAGAAAGCAAAGAAATCTAAGATAGGAGAAAACTTAGATCTCATCGGAGTCAGCGATGGCATTGATGCGATTAGAAAACAATTAGAAGAAGATTATAAGTTAGATCAAAAGAGTAAAGAAAAGGATAGAAAGAAAAGAGAAAGAGATGCAAGGGCAAAAAAAGAGGGAGATCTAGAAGGTCCAAAACTACTAGGCAACCTTAAAAAAACTGCAGAGAATGTCATTAAACCAGTCAAAAATATTTTTGATAGGGTTCTTAAGTTTTTAGCAACAATACTCTTTGGCAATGCAATGATGAAAATCATTGATTGGTTTAGTGACGAAAAAAATAAAGAGAAAGTAGGTGCGATAACCGGGTTCTTAGAAAAAACTTGGCCTGCGTTACTCACAGCATTCGTTTTATTTGGAACATCATTTGGTAGAGTAGTATCGAGTTTACTTGGAATGTCACTTAGATTTATACCTAAAATCCTTGCAGCAACTGCAAGGTTAGCAATCAAAAATCCTCTGTTGGCAGCAGGTGCTTTGGTTGTTGGTGGTGCTGCTGTCGGCGGCATTATGCAATCACAAACTCCATCTAATGATCCAGAAGCAGCAGCAGGACAAACACAATTAGATGACACCCTAGATTTCGGTGGTGTTAGTGGTGATCCAATGGGTGGATTGTTTGCTGGTGGTGGACTTGCTCCTAAGGGAACAGATACAATTCCTGCCATGCTCTCGCCAGGTGAGTTTATCATGAGCAAGGGTGCTGTTGATGCTTTTGGATCTGACTTCATGAAGTCCATCAATGCTGCTGGTGGAGGCACTAATCAACCAACCATGTCGTATTTCTCTGCTGGAGGATTGGTTAAAGGAGCTCCTGAACCACGGGAAAAGGATGGATTCTTTGGTGGATTGATGAAGATGTTTGGAGGAGGATCATCTCCATCATCACAACCACGCCAACAAACAGCACGAGGAGCAAGTGCCTCTGGGGATTATGATTCATTTGCAAAACAGATGATCAAGGTTCATGAAGGGTTGCGGTTGGACAAATACATTGATAGTGAGGGGTATCCAACTATTGGATATGGACACCTGATTGAATCTGGAGAACCCATGCCAGACAGAATAACTCAGCAAAGAGCAGATTCTTTGTTTGATGATGACTACAAACATCATAAAGATGCTGCTTCTAAGATACCTGGATATGAGAATGCAAGTGGACAACAGAAAGCAGCGTTGATTGACCTTACATTTAATATGGGTCCTGCATGGGCGAATGGATTCCCAGCATTCAAACGAGCATTTGCTGCAGGTGATTATAACAAAGCAGCAGATGAACTTATTGATAGTCAGTGGTATGGACAAGTTGGTAGAAGAGGACCAACAATTGTTAACTTAATTAGAGGTAGAGGAGTTGGTGATGCATCTTATCTCAAGGGTGTCACTCCACCACCTAAAGGAGATCCTGCTAGTGATTTGCAGAGAAAACCATCAGCACCTCCACCTGTGATGCCACCAGTGTCACCACCACCAGCAGTGGTTTCATCTTCTGGTGCGGGGTATAAATCAATTATGCCGCCAATCAGAGCGAAGGCAGGTACAAGAGGAATTCAAATGGCCTCTGTTCCAATTGGTGGTGCAGACAAAC
>Ga0213858_10001176_pt1 | contig 12449 bp, 15 predicted proteins | sample PICome_FD_160122 | JGI IMG/M metagenome (GOLD analysis project Ga0213858, IMG submission 160122) | Coastal seawater microbial communities near Pivers Island, North Carolina, United States - PICO245 | ecosystem: Environmental > Aquatic > Marine > Coastal | place: USA: North Carolina | collected... | reverse complement strand
CAGCTCCAGCGGCGCAGCGCCACCTCGGGGGAGATGATCGGAAGACCGCTGCCGCCCCTGAGAGTTTCCGCCCATGCTGCGTATCGCCCACACCCTGGTCAGCCAGTTGCGCGGCGCGATGGAGCGGGCGTTTCCGGACGCGGCAGCGCAAGCGCGTGAGGCTGGGCGACCCCTCGATCCCCAGCTGGCGCCGGCCAGCAAGCCCGAATTCGGTGATTTCCAGGCCAATGGGGCCCTGCCCCTGGCCAAGCCCCTGAAGCAGGCGCCGCGGCAGATCGCCAGCGCGATTGTGGAGCAACTGCAGGCGGATCCCTCGTTCACCGCGCTCTGCCTGGAGCCCGTGATCGCCGGGCCTGGCTTCATCAACCTCACGCTCCGGCCCGAGCGGCTCACGGCCGAGGTGGCTGAGCGCCTGGGCGATCCGCGCCTTGGGGTGCCATCGGTGCAGGGCAGCGCGCCGGTGGTGGTGGATTTCTCCAGCCCCAACATCGCCAAGGAGATGCACGTGGGGCACCTGCGCTCCACGATCATCGGCGACTCGCTGGCGCGGGTGCTGGAGTTCCGCGGCCACCCCGTGCTGCGCCTCAACCATGTGGGCGACTGGGGCACCCAGTTCGGCATGCTGATCACCCACCTCAAGCAGGTGGCGCCCGAGGCGCTCGACACCGCCGATGCGGTGGACCTCGGCGATCTGGTGGCCTTCTATCGCGAGGCCAAGAAGCGGTTCGACGACGACGACGCCTTCCAGGCCACCTCGCGAGAGGAGGTGGTGAAGCTGCAGGGCGGTGATCCCGTGTCGCTCAAGGCCTGGGGTCTGCTTTGCGATCAGAGCCGCCGTGAATTTCAGAAGATCTACGACCGCCTCGACATTCGCCTCACAGAGCGCGGCGAATCCTTCTACAACCCCTACCTGGAGGGTGTGGTGGCCGCCTTGGAAGCCTCTGGTCTGCTGGTGGTCGACGACGGCGCCCGTTGCGTGTTTCTCGAGGGGGTGAGCGGCAAGGACGGCAAACCGCTGCCGGTGATCGTGCAGAAGAGCGATGGCGGTTTCAACTACGCCACCACCGACCTGGCGGCGATCCGCTACCGCTTCGGGGCCGCCCCGGATGGCGATGCCGCCCGCCGGGTGATCTACGTGACCGATGCCGGCCAGGCCAACCATTTCGCCGGTGTGTTCCAGGTGGCGCGCCGCGCCGGTTGGATCCCGGAAGGCGCTCGCCTCGAGCACGTGCCCTTCGGGCTGGTGCAGGGGGACAACGGCAAAAAGCTCAAAACCCGGGCCGGTGACACCGTGCGGTTGCGCGATCTGCTCGATGAGGCGGTGGAGCGCGCCGAGGCCGACCTGCGGCGCCGCCTGCAGGAGGAGGAGCGCTCGGAAGACGAGGCCTTCATCCAGCACGTGGCCACCACCGTGGGGCTGGCGGCGGTGAAATATGCCGACCTCAGCCAGAACCGGATCACCAATTACCAGTTCAGCTTCGATCGGATGCTGGCGCTGCAGGGCAACACGGCGCCCTATCTGCTCTACGCGGTGGTGCGCATCGCCGGTATCGCCCGTAAGGGCGGTGATCTGGAGGGCAGCGCTTCGGTGGCTGCTGAGCCCCTCAGCTACAGCGAACCGCAGGAGTGGGCCCTGGTGCGCGAGCTGCTCAGGTTCGATGCGGTGATCGTCGAGGTGGAGGAGGAGTTGCTGCCCAACCGCCTCTGCAGCTATCTGTTTGAACTCAGCCAGGTGTTCAATCGCTTCTACGACCAGGTGCCGGTGCTCAAGGCTGAAGGGGCCACACTCCGTTCACGCCTGGCCCTCTGCCGCCTCACGGCCGACACCCTCAACCTTGGCCTTGGACTGCTGGGCATTGCCACGCTCGAGCGCATGTGAGTTGTGCCCGCGACTAGCGTGAATGGCGATGCTTCTCCCAGAAGGCTGTGACTGCCTCCCTGCACGCGCGTGATTTCTACGGCTGGGTGCAGCAGCAGTGCGCCGCTCTGCGCGAGCACAACAGCGCACAGCTCGATTGGGATGGACTCCAGGAGGAATTGGAGGCGTTGGGGCGACAGGAATACCGGGAGCTCGTCAGTCGGCTGGCGGTGCTGCTCGGGCATTTGCTCAAGTGGCAATTCCAGCCGGATCGCCGTTCCCGCAGCTGGTTTCTGAGCATCCGTGAGCAGCGCCGCGCCATCGCCCGGCTGCTGGCACAGAACCCAGTCTGCTCTGCGACACCCGTGGCGATTGGAGCGATCTGAACTCTTGAGCGCTGTGCAGCCCCCCTTCCCCCCGCCCCGCCCTGAGGTGGAGGGTCTGCATGCCTACAGCGCTCCCCTGGAAGGGCGTCGCGGCTTGTTACGGCTCGATTTCAACGAAAACACCATCGGCCCCAGTCCGAAGGTGCTGGAGGCGTTGCATGCCATTCCCTCCGATCACCTCGCCATCTATCCCGAATACGACGGCCTGCGGGAGGCGGTGCTGGCCAACCTGGCGGCTGCCCCAGCCGGACTGGGCTGTGCCCTGAGCCCGGATCAGATCGGCATCTTCAATGGTGTCGATGCGGCGATTCACGCCGTGATCCATGCCTACGGCGGCCCCGGTGATGGTCTGCTCACCACCAGCCCCACCTTCGGGTATTACGCCCCCTGTGCGGGCATGCAGGGGATGGCGATCGAGGCGATCCCGCATGACATGCCGGGTTTCGCCTTCCCATTCGCGGCGATCCGCTCGGCCCTGAGCCGGACGCCGCGGATCCTGATGCTCTGCAATCCCAACAACCCCACCGGCACCCGCCTGGCGGCCGATCAGGTGGTGGAGTTGGCGGCAGCCGCTCCGCAAACCCTGGTGGTGGTGGATGAGCTGTATGAGGCCTTCACGGGCGACAGCGTTCTCCCCATCGCTGATTTCGAGGTCACGCCCAACCTGCTGGTGCTGCGCTCCCTGGCGAAGACCGCCGGCCTGGCCGGGCTGCGCATCGGCTTCGCCATCGGCCATGCCGCCGTTGTCGATCGGGTCAGCCGCGTCACCGGCCCCTACGACGTCAACAGCGTGGCGGTGACGGCCGCCTTCGCCGCCCTGAGCGATCAGCCCTACACCGACGCCTATGTGGCGGAGGTCAAGCGAGCCCGCCACTGGCTCGTGTCGATGCTCGTACAACACAAGGTGAGGCACCATGCCGCTGGCGGTAACTACCTGCTGATCTGGCCGCAGCGGTCTGTTCAGGAGGTGGAGGTCGACCTGCGCACGGCCGGCATCCTGGTGCGTTCGATGGCCGGCAAACCCCAGATCGATGGCTCCCTGCGCGTCAGCATCGGCACCAGTGAGCAGATGCAGCGCTTCTGGGAGGTGTATGTCTCCCTGGAGGCACCGGGCTCGCGTCCCTGAGGGCTGGTCAAACATGAACGAGCGCTCCCCCCAGTCCCGCCCTCGGCTGCTGGTGCTCTGCACCGGTGGCACCATTGCTGGTGCGGGGGCCTCCAGTTGCGATCTCGAGACCTACAGCGCTGGCGTGCACAGCGGCGAACAGTTGCTGGCAGCCCTTCCGGAAGCCCGTGCCGTGGCGGAGCTCACGCTGGAGCAGATCGCCAACATCGACAGCGCCGACATGAGCCATGAACTCTGGTTCCGGTTGCTGCAACGGATCGATGCCGCCTTCAGGGCCGATCCAGACCTCACGGGTGTGGTGATCACCCACGGCACCAACACCCTGGAGGAAACCGCCTATTGGTTGCATCTCGCCCTGGCCCACGCGCAACCGGTGGTGCTGGTGGGGGCGATGCGACCGGCCACGGCCCTCAGTGCCGATGGCCCTCTGAATCTGTTGCAGGCGCTTCAGCTGGCGGTGGATCCGCAGGCGGTGGGTCGGGGTGTGCTGGTGGTGATGGATGGCGTGATTCATGGTGCGCGGGAGGTGACCAAAGCGGCCTGCGCCGGCGTCGGTGCCTTTCGCTCGCCAGGTCACGGTCGCCTCGGCACGGTCGATGGTGATGGGGTGCGCTTCACCCGCACACCCAGCCATCGGCACACCGTGGCGTCGGCCTTGGCTGTTCGCGGCGCCAGCCTCGAGGTCTGGCCCGAGCTGAAGGCCTGGCCTTCGGTGGAGATCCTGTATGGCTACGTGCAGCCTTCCGCCACCTGGCTCGCCTGTGTGCTGCAAAGCGGTGTTGATGCCCTGGTTGTGGCAGGAACGGGGGCTGGTCAGCTGTCCTGTTTCGAGCGCGATGCGCTGGAGGAGGCCTGTCGCCAGCGGCAGCAGGCCGGCCAGGCGACTCCACTGATCGTGAGGTCCTCACGCACGGGGAACGGCCGGGTGCCAGCCCGCAAGGACGATGCCTCGCTCGGAGTGCTGGCCGCCGACGACCTCAGCCCCCAGAAGGCCAGGGTGTTGGTGTTGCTGGCTCTGTTGCAGGGGATGGATCGCGGGCGGATCGCCGAGCTGTTGCTGACGCACTAACGGCGCCAAGGGGGTTCAACGCATCACATCGATCACGGTGCTGTCACCCAGGCCGCCCGGGAGTGAGAGGGTGGCGCCGACTCGGCGCACCTTCGTGCCGGCCATCGCCTCCAGGAAAAGATCGACGCCGCCTTGATCGCAGCCGCTGGGAGCGTCCCCGTTCACGTATTGCACAGGAATCACACGGCGGGGGTTGAGTTCCCTCACCACCTTGGCGGCCTCCTCGCCGTTGTAGACCTTGGCGCCACCACCCACACCGATGATCAGCACATCCGGGCGGCCCAGCAGCACTTTGTCTTCGCCGCTCAGTTGCGCTGCGGTGCCACCCAGATGGGCGAAGCTCAGGCCAGCCTGCTGCCAACGCCAGATCGTCGCCTGACCGAAGCGCCGCCCACCAACGCGGTCGTGGGGAGCTGCGAATCCCTCAAGTTTCAGGCCACCGACCCGATAGGACCCGGGCTTCGAGAGAAAAGTGCCGCCGGCGATGCGCGCCCCCTCATCCGGCAACTCCGAACTGGCCAGCACCACCGTGGCGTTCACACGCGGTTCGCGCAGACCCTGAGCGCATCCCACCGCTTTGAAGGGATTCACCAGAACGGTCTGGCCACCGCCATTGATCAGCAGAGCGCTGTGGCCGTAGCTGGTGATCGTGACGCCGCCGGCCCAGACGGGAGCCGCCGTGGTGCAAGCCATCGCCGCACCGAGGAGGGTTACGGCGGGCCGCAGGGCCGGAACCATCGAACGGTCAGGCATGGAGCGGATTCCTGATGGGTGTGGAAGCTAGCAGCGGTGACGCCATCACTCCGCGTCACGCAGGAAGTTGGCCAGAAGCTGATGACCGGCTTCGGTGAGCACGCTTTCCGGATGAAACTGCACCCCCTGCAGATGGGGGTGGTTGCGGTGGCGCAGGCCCATGATCGTGCCGTCTTCGAGCCAGGCCGTCACCTCCAGGCAGTCGGGCAGGCTGGCGCGATCCGCGATGAGGCTGTGATAGCGGGTGGCTGTGAGTGGTTGGGGCAGCCCGGCGAACACCCCTTCACCTCCATGCAGCACCGGGGAGGTTTTGCCATGCATCAGTTCCGAGGCGCGCACGACGCGGCCGCCATACACCTGGGCGAGGGCCTGATGGCCAAGGCAGACGCCCAGGGTGGGAACGGTGGGCGACAGCTCCCGCAGCACGTCGAGGCAGACGCCCGACTGGTCAGGGTCGCCGGGCCCTGGGGAGAGCAGGATCGCAGCCGGGGCCAGAGCGCGGATCTGTTCGAGGCTCAGGGCATCATTGCGTTCCACCCGCAGCTCCGCCGCCACAGGGTGATCGCCGGCCAGCTCCCCCAGATACTGCACCAGGTTGAAGGTGAAGCTGTCGTAGTTGTCGATGACCAGAAGCATGGTGTCGATTATCCCTGCAGGCGCTCCATCAAGGGCGGCAGCAGGAGCAGCAAGGCGATCAGCAGGGAGCTGATGGCAGCCACCAGCACGGCTGCAGCAGCGCAGTCTTTGGCGATCCGGGCCAGGGGGTGGAAGCGGCGACCGATCGCCAGATCCACCACCGATTCGATGGCGGTATTGAGCAGTTCGAGCACCAACACGGCAGTCACCGTCAGCACCAGCACAGCCATCGGCAGAGCCGCCAGCCGCAGCCACAGGCCGAGTGCGAACACCACCGCACCGATGATCACGTGGATGCGGAAATTGCGCTGGCTGATGAAGCCGTAACCCAGGCCCTGGGCGGCGTAGCGGAAGCTGGCGGGGAGGTCGCCGGCGATGCGCCAGGCGCCGCGACGGTCGGCACGTGGACCGGCGGCCCGCTGTTCGTCGGCTCTTTGCCTGCTGGTCGGGCTGAGCTCGTCGGTCAATGACCGGTCGTCCTCAGAGTGCAGAAGTGATCCCATCTGTTGATTCACAGCTGATCACACCATGGGGTTGAACATTACCGCTGATGGCGAGGAGACGCTCCTGACACTGGAGCATGGCGGTCAGCTGTTCTTCATCCGGGTGATCCCAGCCCAGCAGATGGAGCAGCCCATGGCTGACCAGCCAGCGCAGTTCATGCACCAGCCCATGGCCATGCTCCCTGGCCTGGCGACGGGCGGTGTCGACTGAAACGATGATGTCTCCCAATTCCACAAAGGGAGCGTCAGGTCTCGGTCCGTCCCCGTCCAGGGCCGCGAAGGAGATCACATCAGTGGCCTGAGGTGTGTGGCGCCAAGTGCCGTTCAGGGTGGCAATGGTGGCGTCGTCACAGAACTGGAGCCCGAGGCTGAGGGCCGTTGCGCTGCGCACCTGTGGGTCGCAGGTCAGGTCGGCATCAGCACACAGCAGGGTGAGCCAGGCGGAAAGATCGGCCATCCAGGGGGCCGGAGTGCTGAGACGGGCCAGCGTTTCAGGGTCGCCGGGTTCCGGGATCAGGCCTGCCGGGGCAGGGTCGAAGGCCAGATCCAGCTCGAACCCTCGGGTCATTGCGGCAGGGTGGGTCGCCCCAGCCAGGCGACCAGAAGGATGAAGCCGATGAAGCCGAAGGCCGTCAACCCGAAGTGCACCAGGCTCTGGCGCCCCTTGCGCACCATGTTCCGCATCGCCTGCTTCACGAAGCTGGGTGGCGGTGAGGAGGGGGTCGGCGGAGTGGACTGGAGTTCGTCTGGCATGGTTCAGCCATCCTCATCGCGGCCGGGACTGTCCACACCCTGGCGCAGCAGGGCCTGGATGAAGGGATCGAGATGGCCATCCATCACCCCCTGCACATCGGTGGTCTCCTCCTGGGTGCGTAGATCCTTGACCATCTGATACGGGTGAAACACGTAGTTGCGGATCTGATTGCCCCAGGCCGCCTCCACGATGTCGCCGCGGATGTCGGCGATCTCGGCAGCACGCTGTTCCTGGGCGATCACCAGCAGCTTGGCCTTCAAAAGGGCCATCGCCTTTTCCTTGTTCTGCAGCTGGGAGCGTTCCTGGGTGCAGCGCACGGCCAGACCGGTGGGGATGTGCAGGATCCGCACGGCCGTTTCCACCTTGTTGACGTTCTGTCCACCCGCCCCACCGGAGCGGGACGTGGTGACTTCCAGGTCTTTGTCTGGAATGTCGATGTCGACCTCGTCCTCCAGCTTCGGCATCACCTCCACTCCGGCGAAGCTGGTCTGGCGCTTGTCGTTGGCGTTGAACGGTGAGATGCGCACGAGCCGGTGCGTGCCTTTCTCGTTGCGCAGATAGCCATAGGCGTAGCGGCCATCAATTTCGATCGTGGCGCTTTTGATGCCCGCTTCCTCCCCCTCGGAGAGTTCATCGACGCTCACCTTCATGCCGTGATCCTCGGCCCAGCGCGTGTACATGCGCAGCAGCATCTGGGCCCAGTCCTGGGCGTCGGTGCCGCCAGCGCCGGCATTGATCGAGAGCACGGCCCCCTCCTTGTCGTACTCGCCACTGAGCAGCCGTTCCAGCTCCCAGCGGTCGAGAGCATGGCGCAGCTTGGTGAGACCCTCCTGGGCCTCGCTGAGCATGTCGTCGTCAGGTTCGAGGTCGTAGAGCTCCAGGGTGGCCTGGGCGTCATCGATCGCTCCACGCCATTGCTCCAGTTGCTGCAGTTGGGCCTTCACCTCGTCAAGGCGGCGCATCTGCTTCTGAGCGTTCTGCTGGTCATCCCAGAAATCCGGTTGGGAGGCCAGTTGTTCGAGATCCTGTTGCCTGGCTTTCAGTGCAGGAACGTCAAAGACAGTCCTGGGCATGGCCCAGGCGGTCAGTGAGCTCGGAGAGATCGCGCTTGAAGTCGGTGAGGTCGAGCAACGGTTGCGTTGTCACTTGTGGCAACCGTACCGAACGACCTGGCCTGGGGAGTGGCCGCCCAGGTCGCCCTCGCCAAGCCCTGCATAGGATTGCCGTCGAGTGATGGGGCCCAATGGCTGCGGTTGAGATCTACACCTGGCGTTTCTGTCCGTTCTGCGTGCGTGCGAAACAGCTGCTCGATCGCAAGGGTGTGGTTTACACCGAGTACGCCATCGATGGCGACGAGCCGGCACGGGATGCGATGGCAGCCCGCGGTGACGGTCGACGCAGCGTGCCGCAGATTTTCATCGCCGATCGCCACATCGGCGGTTGCGACGATCTGCATGCGATCGAACGGGCCGGAGAGCTCGATGCCCTGCTCGCCGGCGCCGCCTGACGCTCCCCTCCATGCGTCACCTGTTCGTGCTGGATCCCCTCCAGCGCATCAACCCGAGCAAAGATTCCACGGCGGCCCTGATGCAGGCCGCCGGCAGAGCCGGCCATGAGCTCTGGGCCTGCACGCCCGCCGATCTGATCGCGATGGGTGATGCCCCGATTGCGATGGCGGCGATGGTTCAGCCCGAGCCATGGCTTGAGGTCGGTGCCCTCGAGCGCCTCCCCCTCGAAGGATTCAGCGTGATCTGGATGCGGAAGGATCCGCCGGTGGATGAGGCCTATCTCTACGCCACCCATCTGCTGGAGGTGGCGGAGCGGGCCGGTGTGCGCGTGCTCAATCGTCCGTCGTCCTTGCGGGCCTGGAACGAAAAACTCGGCGCCCTCCGCTTCAGTCGTTGGATGGCTCCCACCCTGGTGGCCGGTCGTGTGACCGAATTAACGGCTTTTGCCCAGGAGCAGGGCGACATTGTGCTCAAGCCCCTCGGTGGTCGTGCCGGCCTGGGCGTGATCAGGGTGGCGGCGGATGCCCCAGGCCTCGGGGCGCTCCTGGAACTGGTCACCGAGCAGGAGCGGCTGCCGGTGATGGCCCAGCGCTTCCTGCCCGAGGTCAGCGACGGTGACAAGCGGATTCTGCTGGTGGACGGTGAACCGCTCGGCGCGGTGAACCGCCGTCCGAAGCGGGGGGAGTTCCGGAGCAACCTGGCGGTCGGGGGCCATCCCGAAGCCACGGAGCTGAGCGAGCGCGAACGCCACATCTGTGCGGCGCTGGCTCCATCCCTGCGTGCCGAGGGCTTGTTCTTCGTGGGGATTGATGTGATCGGTGGCATGCTCAGTGAGATCAATGTCACCAGCCCCACCGGCATTCGAGAGGTGGAGCGACTGATGGATCAACCGCTTGCCGATCAGGTGATCGAACGGCTTCAGGCTCAGCTGGCGAGCGGTACGGACTGAAGCTCCAGCTGATCCGCCAGCACGGTGAGTTTGAGGCCCACTTCCTGCAGCTCCCGTTCCGCTACCGAACCGCGCACCAGACCGGCCCCCGCGGTGAGATCGAGCTGGCAGCCGCTGGCATGGCCGCAGCGGATGGCCACGCGCAGGTCGGCATCGCCGGCGTTGTCGATCCAGCCGATCGGTGCCGCATAGCCCCCGCGTTCAAAGGGCTCCAGGCTGCGCAGCCAGCTGATTGCCTCCCGCCGGGGCAGGCCGGCAACGGCGGGTGTGGGGTGGAGGGCCTCCGCGAGAGCAAGCGGTGCCCGCCCAGCGGCAGCGGCCGTGATCGGCGTGTGGAGATGCACCAGGTGGCCATGGCGCGCCAGCTGGGGGCGGCGGGGCCGGCGGGGGCTGAGCCCCTGGGCGCGCAGATGGTCGGTGATGGCCTGCACCACCAGCTCGTGTTCGCGCCGATCTTTGTCGGAACGGAGCAGGGCATCACCGCGATCGCCCTTGTCGGCCGTCCCCGCCAGGGCATCGCTGCGCAGCTGATCGCTGCGCAGGCAGAGCAACCGCTCAGGCGAGGCGCCGAAGAAGCTGTCGTCGTTGTTGCGTTGCCAGAGGAACCGGCAGCTGCCGGCCTGCTGTTGCCGCAGGCGCTGCAGGAGTGGCAGGGGGTCGAGCGGGGCCCGGAGCTCGATCGACTGCCGCACCGCCAGCACCAGTTTGTGCAGGTCGCCCCCATTCACCAGATCCAGGCCTCGGCGCAGAGCCGGGGCATAGCGCTGCTGCCAGGCTCCAGGGGTGGTGGTGCCGCTGATGGCTGTCGACCACGCTGGCAAGGGAGAGTGACGACACTGCTCCAGCCGTTGAGCCATCTGCCAGATCGCTTCCGCCAGGTGGCGCACATCGGCGCTCTGGCTGACGCTGCCATGCAGTCGCAGCCAGCCCTGGCGGCCATGGCGGCTGAGTTGCCAGCGGGGTAGCACTGCCTGCACCGACGGCATGGTGGGCCTGGGGTGCTGCTCGCTGTTGCTCTCGAAAAACGAGAAGGCCAGCAGGATCCGCGAGCGCGCCTGAGCCGGAGCCTCCGGTGTTGCATCAAGAATCCGCGACAGGGTTGTATCGCTGAAGCGCTGGGAGAGCTCAAACCGACGCGGGCCAGCCAGGTCGAGGTGATGGCAGCGCCCAGCTGCGGCCAGGCTCAGGCCGGGGGCGCTGTCCCAGAGGAAGCGGAACGGATCGGCGGCGCTCAGCAACGGCAACTGGAGCAGGGGATCGACCCCATGCAGCGGCAGGGCCAGGCTGAACACCCCTTCCTCTCCCTGACGCCCGCGCCAGGCCGTCAGGGCCTGATCCAGCAGATCGCTGAAGCTGCTGACAGCGTGGGGATTGGCGGGCGCGGCCGTCATCCGGGCGGCGGGGAAAGGGATGCTGCTCAAATGTATGGGCCTTCATGCGGGCCTCAGGGGTCCAGTCCATGCCAGATCGCCAGGCTGTTGCATCCCTTCACGCCCCTGCAGGCGATCGCCGGCGGTTGTGGAAAGCCGCGATCAAGTGGCCGATGTATTCGGTGGCCGTGATGCCGGTGGTGCTGGCGGCGGGCTGGCGCCTCGGTAGCGCCGAGACGGTGCGCTGGGGCCAGTTTCTCGGGTTTCTGGTCGCGGCGGTGCTCCTGCTCCTCTGGGAGAACCTCAGCAATGACCTGTTTGATGCCGACACCGGGGTCGATACCGTCGCCAAACCCCACTCGGTGGTGGCCTTGCTCGGTCGGCGCCGTCCGGTGCGCCGTCTCGCCCATGGCGCTCTGCTCAGCGGTCTGATGCTGATGCTGGCCCTGGCCTGGCGCAGCAGCCCTGCCGTGCTCGTGCTGGTGCTGCTGAGCTGCGGCCTGGGCTATCTCTATCAGGGGCCACCGTTCCGGCTGGGCTATCTGGGGTTGGGGGAACCACTCTGCTGGTTGGCGTTCGGTCCGTTCGCGACGGCGGCAGCCCTGCTTGTGCTGTCTCCAGCCGGTGCTGGTGCAACCGATGCTGGAGCGGTGCCCTGGGGAACGGCCCTGAGCCTGGGCGCCGGCCCTGCCCTGGCCACCACCCTGGTGCTCTTCTGTTCCCACTTTCATCAGGTGGAGGAGGATGCGGCCCATGGCAAGCGATCGCCGGTGGTGCGGTTGGGCACGGCCCGCGCTGCAGCCCTGATCCCCTGGATGGTGGCCGGCACCCTGGCTTTGGAGTGGGCTCCCGTGCTGCAGGGCGACTGGCCTGTCACCGCCCTGTTGGCGGCCGCAGGGCTGCCGGCCGGTGCTGCCTTGATTCGCCTGTTGCGGGATCACCATCACGTGCCGGAGCGGATCACCCAAAGCAAATTTCTGGCCCTGCGTTTTCAGGCGTTCAATGGCCTGGGTCTGAGCCTCGGCCTGGCCCTGGGGCCGGTGCTGGAGCCCGTGCTGGGGCTGGGGCCATCCGGTTGAAGTGATGACAACGCTGCGGCTGCAGATCCGGCCCTATCGCTTCGCGCTCCACAGGCCGCTGCAGACGGCCCATGGCTGTTGGCGGCAGCGCTCCGGCTGGTTGCTGCGCCTGGAGGAACCGGCGACGGGTCGGTTGGGCTGGGGTGAGCTGGCGCCACTGGATCCGGGGATGGGGCAACGCTGCGCTGAAGCCCTGGCCGGGTGGTTGGAACCGGCTGCTGTGTGCTGTGATCGGCCGATGCTCAACGCTCGGTTGCAGCACGGGCCGCCGCCCTTGGCCTTTGCCCTTGGTGCTGCCCTGGCCGAACTGGACGGCGTGGTGGGATCCGCTGCCGGTGATGGGCAACCCTGGCTGGCGGCTCCACCTTCGGCCCAGCTGCTGCCGGCCGGCGAGGCGATGCCAGCGGCTCTGGAGCGCTGGCTGGCAGCGGGTCAGGCCGGGGGGGGGGGACGTTGAA
>Ga0213858_10001175_pt1 | contig 12450 bp, 9 predicted proteins | sample PICome_FD_160122 | JGI IMG/M metagenome (GOLD analysis project Ga0213858, IMG submission 160122) | Coastal seawater microbial communities near Pivers Island, North Carolina, United States - PICO245 | ecosystem: Environmental > Aquatic > Marine > Coastal | place: USA: North Carolina | collected... | reverse complement strand
CGGATACAGGCCAAAGACGAGACCAACAACTGCAGCGAAGATCATCGCGACGATCCCGGCCGGGATGGAAACGACCACCGGCCAGTCAGCGCCGGGGCTGACGTTGTTAATCAGTGTGGTGATGCCGATCGAAGCCGAGATTCCAAGCAGCAGACCAATCACGCCACCGAAACAACTCAGTACGATCGATTCAATCAGGAACTGAACGAGGATGTCTCGCCCGCGTGCCCCAACGGCCATCCGGATCCCAATTTCGCGAGTCCGTTCCGTAACCGAAACCAGCATGATGTTCATGATCCCTACACCGCCAACCAACAAAGAAATCCCAGCGATTGATGACAGCAGCGCGGTCATCATTCCCGTGATTGTCCCAAACAGCTCCGATAACTGAGCGCTGGTGACGACCTCAAAATCAGTCTTCTGCCCCGGGGCAATGCGATGCCGATCCCGCAGCAACTGTTCAATTTCCTCTTTGGCTGTCTCAATTAATTCCGGGGCGCGAGCACCAACCAGAATCGCGGCGACATCACGGAAGGCAGACCCCTGCAATCTGCGCTTCACTGTTGTGTAAGGCATCAGGACGATATTGTCCTGATCATCGCCAGTAAGAGAGGCCCCCTTCCGCCCCAGCACTCCCACAACCGTAAACGGAATATTTCCAATCCGCAGCTGCTGCCCCAGCGGATTCCCGGACGGAAAGAGTTCCTTAACGATGGTATATCCCACGACGCAGACGCAATTGCCAGCCCGCTGATCCCGTTCCGTGAAGAAACCTCCGGCGTCAATCTCCCAGCTGCGCACGCTGAGATAGTCAACACCCACACCCCACATTTCGCGAGGCTGCATGTTGCTGTTTCCGCGGACGACCGGTCGAGCACCGAAGACCAGCGGAGAACTGGCAATGACAGCGTCGCATTCCCGCCCGATCGCCTTTGCATCGTCGTCGGTAAGCGTAATCATGTTGCCGGACTGTACACCGCGGCGGCGCTGCTGCCGCGGCTGAACAACCAGAAAGTTGGAACCGATGGACTGAATCTGGTTTTGCAGCAACTGCCCGGCGCTGGTCCCGACAGACACCATCGTCGTGACCGCAGCGATTCCGATGACAATCCCCAGGACTGTGAGTGCCGCTCGCATCTTGTTCCGCAGCAGTGCCCGGATTGCGACCGAAATTGTCAGCAGGAAACTCATTTTGCCTCCCGCGGACGCAGTCCAGTGACGACCTCGTCGCCATCCCGCAATTCACCATTCAAAACCTGCGTAAAGCGATAGTCGCTTTCCCCAACCACGACCTCCACAGCACGCAACAGTCCCGAAAAACCATCAGTGATGTGCTCCGGGACGGTGCGCCCGGCAGCCACAGCTTCTTCGGCTGTTTCCCGAACCCAAATCACTCGATCCGCGGCCTGAGATGCCGCTGCGACCACTTCATCAACCGGGGGTGTGAGCGCAGACTGCGCGGCTTCTTCGTTTGATTCATCCTGCAGCGACAGTTCGAGATAATGCTGATCCGACTCCCGCACATTCGTCTTTTCAGGATTGAATCGCAGCGCTTCATTGGGAAGCTTGATCACATCCCGCAGCTCCACCACCTGGAACGTGAGGCTGGCGGTCATTCCCGGAAGAAGCTTCAGGTCCGGATTGGGTGTCGCAACAATCACCGGATATGTCACCACATTCTGACTGACAGTCGGCGAAATCCGGATTTGCTCAATTCTTGCGTCGCGAAAAACTTCGTCCGGGTACGAGTCCACAGTGAAGAAGATTGGCTGCCCGGAATCCTGTGCAGAGCGAATCAGCCCAATGTCAGCTTCATCGACGGCAGCAGTGATGTGCATCATTTCCCGCATCCCGGGAGCAATCACAAACATCTCCGGGGTTTGGAACTGAGCGGCGAGGGTCTGCCCGGGATCGATCAGTCGATCGATGACCATCCCATCAACGGGTGAAGTAATTCGGGTGTAGCCGACGTTGGCGGTGGAGTTCTCCAGGTTCGCCTCCGCCTGGCTGACGCCGGCTTCCGCAACTTGCAACTGGGCCTCCAGAGCAATTCTGGAAAAACGGTACTGGTCCAGCTCTGCCTGGGAAATGAACTCCGCGTTTTCTTCTCTCAGCCTGGAAGCGCGGCCTTCATCATTTGTCGCACGCTGCAACTCGGCCTTCACACGATCCACCTCCGCCAAACGCGTCTTCAGGGCCGCCTTGTCGCGGGCAACCGCTGCGTCATAAATCCGCGGATCAATCTCGGCCAGCAACTGCCCCTTTGTGACTTCGGAGTTGTAGTCCACATGCAGAGTGTCAATGGGTCCGGAGACGAAACTTCCAACCTTCACTTTGACAACCGGATTGACCTCCCCGGTTGCATTGACAGAGATTCGCAGGTCCCCCAACTGCACCTCCGCGGTGCGGAATTGCGGCTGATTCCGAGCAGCCAGCCACAGCTGACCGCGGCGGACGCCGTAATAACCCAGGGCCGCAATTACTGCCACGATGATCATGATCTTCAGAATTGGCTTCATCGCATTCTCTCAGGTCAATCTGTTGTCTGTTCGTTCACTGCCGCAGGAATCACCAGGGGACGAGAAGTGTTCAACTGAGCAAATTTACGATGGTGTCGTCCATCGGCATGCTTTCCATGGCCTGCCGTGGCAATCGACAGGCGATGCGGACGCGAGTTGAGGCATCGTCCAGATACACTCGACTGCGTTCTTCAGCGTGCCGAGTCAACCACGCAAAAAGCCGCCCATTCCCGGTGCTGGTTTCGATTTCGGCCTCGACAAATCCTCCTGCCAGACGCTCAGCAACCCGCCGACTCAACTGGTCCAGGCCGAGCCCTTCAGCAGCGCTAATCGTAACGGTATCGCCAAATCGATGCCGCAAAACATCAATAAAAGAATGATCTTCCACGCGATCCACCTTGTTCAGTACCAACAGAACATCGTGGACTTCGACGCCAATCTCTCCCAGCACCTGATAAACCGTGGCAATTTGCCGCTCGGCATCCGGGTTACTGGCATCAACAACATGCAGCAGCAGGTCGGCCTTCCTCGCTTCCTCCAGCGTTGATCGGAATGAGGCCACGAGATGATGCGGCAGATTTCTGACAAAACCCACCGTATCACTGAGCAGGACATCTCCGAAGGCCGGAAGCTTCCATCGGCGTGTCCGTGTATCCAAAGTTGCAAACAGTTTGTCCTGAACCAGTACGTCAGCTCCCGTGAGGGTCCGCATCAGCGTACTTTTCCCGGCGTTCGTGTAACCCACCAGCGATACTGTGACATGCTCATGCCGGCCGGAAACGGTTCTTGATCGCCGACTCTCCACAGCAGCCAGCCGTTGTTTGAGCTCGGATATTCTGCGGTCCACCAGTCGACGGTCGGTTTCCAGCTGCTTCTCGCCGGGACCGCGACCGGCCCCCAGGCCACCCGTGCCGCCACCGCCAATTCGTTCCAGGTGAGTCCACATGCGCTTCAGCCGCGTTCGATAATACATCAGCTGCGCCAGTTCGACCTGCAACATCGCCTCGTGAGTCCGCGCGTGCGTTGCGAAAATATCCAGAATGACTTCCGATCGATCCACGATCGGCTTTTCCAGAAACTGCTCCAGCGCACGTCCCTGCGATGGCGTCAGATTGTTGTCAAATATGACCATCTGAGCGTCATTCGCTTCGACAAGCTGTTTCAACTCCTCCAGCTTGCCACTTCCCAGACAGGTTGAAGGCGCTGGCGCATCCCGGAACTGGATGATCTCGCCGATCACCTCGACTCCGGCGGTACTGACAAGTCCACGCAACTCTGCCAGCGCGTCATCTCGTCCAAACCCGTCATCGGGATTGAATACTCCGGCCAAAATTGCGCGCTGACTGGCAACAGCCAGTGATTCACGTTTCGGATCGCCCAAGTGGACCTGCCTTCTGCTGATTGACGTTGCGACACCCGGTCCGCCACAACCAACACCACATCGCTGGTGACGCGGAGTTGCCATGAGCGTGGGAAAACGATCTCGGGGAGCGGGACTGCGGATAGTTTAGGGGCGACACTCGTTCCGTACACCCACAGAACTCGTGCTGCTGACAGTGTTTCCAAAGCGGCAACTGCGATTTCGACTTGCATGTCCGATCATGAGTCTTCAGCATGGACGACAGAATCAACGATCCGCGGTATCGAAACGACGACAGAACTGCACCGTTCGTGGTCACCTGCACGCAGTTCCGTTCCGCCGATACTGCCATTCAGACGGAATCTTCGTCCCCGACCAAATCACTGTTTCTCCGTCATCCGGCAATCCGGAATGCGTTCGCTCGTCGCTCACAGGAGTTAGTCTGCTGCCCATCGCTTTTTGTTCACCCAACAGGCGCCAACTTCTGCAGCACGGACTCATCGGTGTTGCGGGAGCAGTGCCCATGCTGCAGCTTCCCGAACTGCTGGCAGCTGACAAAGCTCGTTCTCAAACCCCGAAGTCCTGCATCTTCATTCACCAGTACGGCGGTCTGAGCCAGCTTGATTCCTGGGACCCCAAACCCCGCGCTGCTTCCGAATTGCGTGGTCCCTACAAGCCAATTGCCACTCGCACTCCGGGATTTCAGGTGGGCGAACTGATGCCGTCTCTCGCTGCAATCTCCGATCGTTACTGCGTCATCCGCTCACTCAGTCACCGCGTCCCGGTCCACAATGTTGCCAATGAGATGCTGCTTGCGGGCTCCTCGTCACCGGCGGCAGACTCTCCCTCGCTGGGTGCCATCGTTTCAAAGACGCGACCGTCTCAGGCCAACCTGCCATCTCATGTCTGGCTGCAGAAATTTGGAGGCGGTGCAGCCCCTTCTGAACAGTCGTATCTGGGCGGCGGATTCCTCGGGATTGAGCACGCTCCGTTGCTGGCTGCCGACCGCAGTCTTGATAAGAACGCCGGTCTTGGCGCGTTCTCAGCACCTCCGGAAATCTCGCTCCAACGCCTGCAGTCGCGATCTCAACTGCTGCGACAGATTCAGCCTCCGGGTACACTGCAGACTGATCAGACCGACCGACTCACCAGTCTCCAGATGCGAGCTGTCGACCTGGTCCGCAGCGGTGAAGCACGCCGTGCTTTTGATGTGGATCAGGAACCGGATGCGATGCACGAACTTTACGGCCGGCATCCGTTTGGAAGAAATCTGCTGCTGGCCCGACGGCTGATCGAAGCAGGAGTGCGGCTGGTGAATGTGGTGGCGTGGATGGGGCTCGCCCCCAATGACAAATTTGTCAGCGTCGAAACCTGGGACATGCACGGCAACGCGGGGATTGGGATTTTTGACAATGGCTGGAATGGACTGGGATGGGCTCTTCCCCGGGCCGACGCCTCAGTGGCCGCGCTGATTCTGGACCTCGAACAGCGTGGTCTGCTCGAAAACACACTCGTTGTCTTCGTGGGAGAATTCGGACGCACTCCGCGAATCAGTCGCGGAGCCTCCGCGATCGGCCGCGACCACTGGCCAAATTGCTACTCCGGAATGCTGGCCGGTGCGGGTGTTCCCGGCGGACTTGTCTATGGCGAATCCGACGAAACGGCTGCGTGGGTCCGCGAGGCGCCAGTCAGCCCGGAAGACTTCGGCGCTACGATTCTTGCCGCACTGGGGATCCGCCCCGATTCACGACTCAGCCCCGACGGATTCACCCGTCCCGCCAGCCGCGGACAGCCACTGCCGTTCATCGTCTGAATGCTCGGAAATTCCTCTAAAAACGGTGTTGCAGGAATGGGCACCAGAACTTGCCCGATTTCCCCGAAACACCCTTCCCAGAGGCAGGAAATTGTCGTCGCGAAACATCAATTTCGCCGATCAGGACTGCTGTAGCTTCTTCTCGGGGGTAGCATCTTAACGGTGTTTTCCCGGGCTTCCTGCTGCAATTCCGCGCAGTGTGCCTGAATCCGGGCGACTGCAGGTTCCAAATGGGTCTGCTGCTTCAGCAGACGCCAGTGCAGAAACAACAAAGGGTCATTCGATGACGATTTCCATGACAGATTATTTTCGGTCCCGCAAATCCGACCGGAAAAAGGAAACTCGCTACATCAATGTGATCAACAAGGACAATTGCACATCTTGCAATTCCTGTGCAACGGTCTGTCCGGTGGACTGCATCTACGAGGTGGTCAGCCCGATCCCTTCGGAAAGCTACCACCAGATCGACACCAGCCGCTGCATCGGTTGCCAAATGTGCTACCGCTCTCCCAATGACAGCAGCGAGTTCTATCAGCTGACGATCTGCCCGTGGAATGCGATCGACATGCTGCACAATCCCAATATGAAGCCGGACACACAGTCCGTGCTGCAGCCTTACTACCGGGGAAGCTCCGAAGACCTGCCGTGGTCCAAGCTGGAAGAATACGGGTACCAGCTGTTCCTCGATGGTGAAGTTTTTCTCACCGACGATCTTCCGGATCTGCATCGAGTTTTTGCGGCTCTGCAGGAAGAAGCGTGGATGTACAGCGAAGAAGACAATGTCCGTATTGTCAGCACTGAATCGGAAGTCGGCGAGGGATTCGTTCGCTACAGTGCGACAGAGGAAGGACGCGACCTGCTGGATTGTATGTATCGCGACTGGCACCGAATTTTCATGGACTGAACAGCGCCACACGGCGTCAGTTCCCGGCGACCAGCTTCTTCCCGATTGATCCTTCGGAAGGACCTGCCCCATGTCTGTATGCTCTGTTGCGCGTTTCATTACCATCGCGTCCCTGGTCACACGTCTGACCGCGGGACTTCTTGCCCAGGACACGGTTTCCGCTCCGCCGGCAGAAATGAAACTGCCGGAATTCTACGCGAAGTACCTGAGCGCAGACGGTTACCCCATCGTTGCATCAGCCACCGTAAACGACTACGCACTGAAAGAGGCCGCATTCCTGATCCGCAAAATGCTGGTTCAAAGACCGGATGTCCGGGAGGCCATGATTGCGGGGGGCTCACAGCTTTCCATCATCGCATGGAATGAGTTCACCTGCGATATCCCTGAATATCAGCGAATGGCGAATCCGCAATTTGACGGCCGCCAGATTCCCGGTGTATCAGCACGTGACTTCTGGGATGCTCGAGCACGCGGACTGGGTGGTTCATCCACAGACCCCATTTGCTCCGTCGGGGAAGAAAACCTGCTGGGCTATGCAGGAGATCCTTACCGTGCTGAAAACATCCTGATTCACGAATTTGCCCACAACATCCACCTGCGCGGCCTGAACGTCGTTGATCCGACATTCGACGAACGAGTCCGGCAGGCATGGAAACAGGCGACGGACGCCGGACTGTGGGCAGGCAAATACGCCTCTGTCAACCACCATGAATATTTTGCGGAAGGAGTGCAGTCATGGTTCAGTAACAATCGCGAAAACGACCATGACCATAACCACGTCAACACTCGGGAAGAACTTGTCGAATACGATCCCTGGCTTGCCGACCTCTGCCGCACTGCATTCGGTGACACAGAACTCGTTTATACTCGCCCCGAAACTCGGCTCCAGGATCATCTGCAGGGATACGACCCGACCACTGCCCCAACGTTTCGCTGGCCAGACCGGCTCAAACAGGCTCAGCAGCGCATCCGTGCTCAGGCTCAGCAGCGTTCAGATGCCGCCACGAAGAAACAGGACAAATAGCCCCAGGCCGGCTGTTCAGATAATTTCCAGCTCCTGGCCAGCTTCCAGGAATGCCTCGACAGCCCGCTCCAGTTGCTGGCGAGTATGAGCCGCCGACATTTGCGTACGAATGCGAGCCTCACCGCGAGGAACAACCGGAAACGAAAAACCGATCACGTAGATCCCTCGCGACAGCAACGCGTCAGCCATCCTTGTGGCAAGTGCGGCATCTCCAATCATCACCGGAACAATCGCATGCTCTCCGGGAAGAATCCGGAAACCCGCGGCTGTCATGGCCTTCCGAAAATAACTGGTGTTCTCACGCAGCTGCTGCCGCAGCGAATCTGACTGGCTCAGCAGATCAAGTGCGGCAATCGACGCTGCCGCAATCGGTGGTGCCAGCGAATTGGAGAACAGATACGGCCGCGAACGCTGCCTCAACAAATCAATCAGCGGTTTGCGACCACTGGTATAGCCTCCACTGGCGCCGCCAAGTGCCTTCCCAAGTGTCCCTGTAATCAGGTCGATGCGATCCTGCACACCAAAGTGCTCCGGTGTCCCGCGACCGCCATCACCCACGAAACCGACGGCATGGGAATCGTCCACCATAACGGACGCGTCGTAGCGGTCAGCCAACTCACAGATCGCGGGCAGATCAGCGAGGTAACCGTCCATCGAAAAGACACCATCCGTTGCGATCAGTCGGCAACGGCAATCCGCTGCATCCCGCAGTTGCTGCTCCAGATCCTGCATGTCGTTGTTGCGGTAACGAAATCGCTTTGCCTTACACAGACGCACCCCGTCAATGATACTGGCGTGGTTCAGCTGATCCGAAATGATTGCGTCCTGCGGCCCCAGCAGAGTCTCAAACAACCCCCCATTGGCGTCGAAACAGGAACTGTAGAGGATCGTATCGTCAGTCCCCAGAAATCTGCTGATGCGAGACTCCAGGTCCTGATGCAACTGCTGTGTCCCGCAGATGAATCGGACCGATGCCATCCCGTAACCCCATCGCTGCAGCGCATCCGCGGCGGCACTCGCCAGTGCCGGATGATCTGCCAGACCAAGATAATTGTTCGCACACAAATTCAGCACGTCGCTGCCGTCCGACAGACTGATGCCCGTGCTTTGCGGCGAATTAATCAGCCGCTCGGATTTGAACAGTCCCTGGTCCTGAATCTCCCTCACTTGAGCCGCTGCCAGTTCCTCGAGTTGTGACATTGATGATCCTCCTGCCGTCAGAGTTGCCGGCCGCTGCTTAGTCCTGCCAGTTCAAAATCACTTTACCAGACTGGCCTGAACGCATGATGTCAAAGCCCTGCTCAAATTCACTGTAATGCAGGCGATGAGTGATCACGGGGCTGATCTCCAGCCCACTCTCCAGCATTACCGTCATCTTGTACCACGTTTCATACATCTCTCGACCGTAAATCCCATGGATCGTCAACATATTGAAAACGACTTTTGTCCAGTCAATCGCCATTTCGTCGCCAGGTATCCCCAGCATCGCAATCTTGCCACCGTGCGCCATGTTCTCCAGCATGTCCCGAAATGCGTGAGGATTCCCGGACATCTCCAGCCCAACGTCGAACCCCTCAACCATTCCCAGTTCCCGCTGCACATCCTGCAGTCGCTCGGTACGAACATCCACCACTCGCGTGGCACCCATTTTCTGAGCCAGCTCCAGTCGCCACGGATTGACGTCGGTGACTGTCACAAATCGAGCACCGGCATGTCGAACCACAGCACACGCCATTAACCCAATCGGACCGGCCCCCGTAATCAGCACGTCCTCACCGAGGACAGGGAACGCCAACGCCGTGTGCACCGCATTGCCAAAAGGATCGAAGATCGAAGCAATGTCCCGGTTGATCGCAGGATTATGACACCAGACATTCGTCATCGGCAAAACCAGATATTCGGCGAATGCCCCCGGCCGATTCACACCCACGCCCTGAGTCTTTGGGCACAAATGTCGACGACCAGCAAGGCAATTGCGGCACCGACCACACACGACATGCCCCTCGCCACTGACAATGTCCCCCGGGTGGAAGTCGTTGACGTTGGAACCAACCTCCACCACCTCGCCGACAAATTCATGCCCCACAACCATCGGTACGGGAATCGTTCGCGACGCCCACGCATCCCACTCATAAATGTGGACGTCAGTCCCGCAGATCCCTGTTCGATCCACGCGAATCAGCACGTCATTCATACCAACCTCGGGAATCGGCACATCTTCCAGCCACAAACCCGGTTCTGAACGCCGCTTGACCAGTGCCTTCACGTTGGATTTCCCCTCAATAATCGAATATACTGAAATTGCTTTACAGTATAATAGAGGCCGCGAATCCACTTTACAACACTCTTTTTTCAATATACTGAACACCACTTCCCCTGAATGCCATGGCAAAAGAGCCTCGAAATTCTCCCACTCACTCGACAGGCAGCGCTGAAGATGTCAGCCGGTCTGTTTGCCGACGTATTCGGGAGTTACGCAAAGACCGCAAATGGTCCCTCGACACTCTGTCCCGTGCATCCGGTGTCAGTCGCTCGATGCTCAGTCAGATTGAACGCGAACTGGCCAATCCCACGCTTGCTGTCACAGTCCGGATCGCCGGAGCTCTGGGGATCTCAATGGCGGAACTTCTGGAACAGATGCCGTCCAGTCCGATGATCGAAGTGATTCGAGCAGAGGATCACAGCCACATCTTCCGCTCCGATAAGGACTGCCGCATCCGGACCCTCTCGCCACTGCATCTTGAAAAAGATGTGGAGTTCTACGAAGTCACGCTGACTCCCGGAGGTATCCTCGAGTCCGCTCCTCATTTCGAAGGAACCCGCGAGTTTCTTACCGTTCAAAAAGGCCGCGTTCAGGTGATCTCAGACGGCGAGACTGAAGAACTCAATCGAGCCGACTCAGCCAGCTATCGGGCTGACGTTACGCACCAGATACGCAATCCCGGACGTTCCGAAGCGGTGGTTTTTCTGGTGGTGATCTATCAGTGATCCACACAGATCTGCGGCAGGAATCACTGCAGGCCGATCTTTGCAGTCCATTCTTTCACGATGGAACTGCCCATTCACGGCGTCTTTAATACACCCCGCCTGCGTTGCTGCTGACTGTCAGGCCAGTATCCCCTGAATGACTTCGCCGTGCACGTCTGTCAGCCGGTAGTCACGGCCCTGATGTCGCCAGGTCAGGCGTTCATGGTCCAGCCCGAGCAGATGCAGCATGGTCGCGTTCAAATCATGGACGTGCACTGGATTCTCATTCACATCCATGCCGAAATCGTCGGATGTTCCCCATGACGTGCCGCCACGAATTCCACCGCCTGCCAGCCACATCGTGTAGGCGTCTTTATGGTGATCGCGGCCGGGCACTCGGCGACCGCCGGAACTGCCCCCCTGTCGCAGCGGTGTTCTTCCAAATTCGGACCCCCAGACGATCAACGTTTGATCGAGTAAGCCCCGCTGTTTTAAATCCGTGATCAGCGCAGCCATAGCCTGATCAACGTCGCGACATTTCCGGGGCAGTGCGGTTTCGAGACTGCCGTGATGATCCCAGTCGGCATCGTACAGCTCGATCATGCGAACACCACGCTCCACGAGACGACGTGCCATCAGGCAGTTCGCGGCAAACGAAGGCTTGCCCGGTTCGGCGCCGTAGAGATCCAGAGTTGGTTGAGTTTCTGCTGTGAGATCTGCCAGCTCCGGCACAGATCGCTGCATCCGCCACGCCATCTCATACTGAGCGATACGCGTCAGAATTTCCGAGTCTCCGGTTGCCCGGTACTGCTCCGAATTCAAAGCCCGAAGTGTGTTCAGTTCTTCGCGCCGCCGGGCATCGCTGATTCCCTCGGGACTGGAAAGATACAGCACCGGATCGCCCTGCGAACGGAACTGAATGCCCTGATATTTCCCGGGCAGAAAACCGGCGGACCACAGACTCGTTCCGGCACCACCGGCAGGACCGCTAAGGAGGACCACATAGCCGGGAAGGTTCTGCGTTTCTGCCGCGAGGCCGTAGCTGACCCACGAACCAAACGATGGTCGGCCTGCCCGACCGAACCCGGTATGCAGCATCATCTGGGCCGGGGCATGATTGATCTCGTCCGAATGCACCGATCTGATGACGGCAAGCTCATCCGAAACACCGGCCAGGTGCGGGAGTAATTCGGACATCACCTGTCCGCTCTGGCCGTGCTGTCGAAATCTCCAGGGAGATCCGGCGAGCGCGGACGTTTTGCCGATAAAGGCAAAATCCCGCCCGCGAGTCACCTCCGGAGGACATGGCTGATTGTGACGGCGAACCAGTTCCGGCTTTTCGTCAAACATGTCCAGCTGCGACGGCGCCCCAATCATGTGCAGGTAAATCACTGAACGCGCGCGAGGCGGATGATGGGGCACAGCGTCTGAACCAGCCATTTCCGGCCGCGCCACCAGCCAGTCCTGCGTCAGCAGCTGCGACAGTGCCGCGGCACCAAACTGCAGACCGGTGCGTCCGAGGAAACAACGTCGTGCAGTTTGTGCAGCATGCTCTGTCACTGTCATACCCTGTTGCGGCCTGCGGGAATCAATGAACCCGCACCAGCTTCATCAAACGTCCGGAGACATTCCAGTCCTGAACATAGAGGTTCCCGTCCCCATCCCAGTATGACCCATGGGTACCGCTGAAGACACCTTCAATCCACTGATCCTGGGGGACGTTGAAGCTGCCGCGTTTCTTTGGATCGGCATTATATCCAAGGACAGAGATGATCGTGTTGGAGCCGTCCAGAATCACCAGCCGTCCGTGCAGGTCCGGTACTGCGACATACTCACCCTGGATGGCCACAGACGTGGGCATGC
>Ga0213858_10001173_pt1 | contig 12467 bp, 12 predicted proteins | sample PICome_FD_160122 | JGI IMG/M metagenome (GOLD analysis project Ga0213858, IMG submission 160122) | Coastal seawater microbial communities near Pivers Island, North Carolina, United States - PICO245 | ecosystem: Environmental > Aquatic > Marine > Coastal | place: USA: North Carolina | collected... | reverse complement strand
AAAGGAATTTCTAATGACAATTCAAAGATTTGGTTTGGTCAACTTTTTGGAATGAGTGATCACATTAGTTTTAATCTTGCAAACTCTAAATACAACGTCTCTAAATATTTGCCATTTGGTCCGGTAAGAGATGTAATGCCATATCTAATTAGAAGGGCTGAAGAAAATACATCAGTCGCAGGCCAAACTAATCGTGAACTAGAATTAATTAAAAGTGAAAGGAAACGGCGTAGTATATAATTATTATTTCTTTAAGATATTTTCTACTTCAGCAGTGTTTTTGCAATTATTAATTTTAAAAACATAGTTATTTGATTCAATTGTATAAAGTTTACATTTATCTAGTTTATTGTTTTCAAATCTACCCATAACTTTACTTTTTTTGAGTATTGAATGAAATTCATTTGTGTCTATTTTAAGGCTAACAATATCATCAATAATTTCAGGTGAAAATATTATTTTTTTTGCGCTAATATTTTTGATTATCCTTGCATTTGGAAAATATGAACAGCTCGTTTTTTTTCCACTTAAAAAAAACATTAGAAATATTAAACCAATCGAAAATCCACCTAAATAAAACCCTAATCTGTGAATAAACTTCATAATTAAAATATTAGTAAATTTAGATCACTACAATCTAAATTAAACCATTTTGATACCGATTTATTAGTAATAACTCCGTGGTATACATACAGGCCATTTTTCAATCCTTTATTTTGACGTATTGCATTTTCTAATCCTCCAGATTCAGCTATATCTAACAAGTAAGGAGTGAAAATATTACTTAATGATACAGAAGATGATCTTGAATATCTGGCTGGAATATTTGGCACGCAATAGTGAATTACACCATGCTTTTCAAAAGTTGGTTTATCATGCGATGTAAGTTCACTAGTTTCAAAACAGCCACCCATATCAATACTAACATCAATAATTACAGATCCGCTTTTCATTAATTCTACCGTAGCCTCATTAACTACCACAGGAGATCTGTTCCTTCCTTTTGTAGCTCCAATCGCTACATCGCACCTCATTAGTGCTTTCATAATATTTTTTGGTTGCATAGTGGAAGTATATACTCTCTGCCCAATATTTTCTTGTAATGATCTCAATTTAGTTATTGAGTTATCAAAAACTTTGACGTTTGCGCCTAAACCTATAGCTGATTTTGCTGCTGATTGACCTACAATTCCTGCTCCAATTATTACAACTTCTGTTGGAGGTATACCACTAATATTTCCAAGCATTAGACCATTTCCTTGGTTTGTAATTGACATAATCTCAGAAGCTATCAGAATTGATGCATTACCAGCGATTTCACTTAATTGTCTAACTGCGGGATAAGTTCCGTCTCTATCTTTAATAAATTCGAAACCTAGAGCTGTAATTTTTTTATTTATTAATGCTTCAAAATATGATTTATGTTGCATTTTTAGCTGAAGTGCTGATATTATAATACTATTATTTTTGATTAATCCGATTTCATCAATTGTTGGTGGCTCAACTTTTAAAATTATAGGACATCCAAAAACCTTTGAGGTATCACTTGTGATTTCACCACCAGCCTCAATATACTCGTTGTCTTCAAAAGAAGCATTTTTTCCAGCTGATTTTTCGATTAGTACGCGGTGACCGTTATTGGTTAGTGCAGATACAGCGTCAGGAGTTAAGCAAATACGCTTTTCTTGAAAGGATCTTTCTTTCGGAATTCCTATTAATAAAGATCTGTTATTATTGGCAATCTCTAGTCTTTCTTCTTTGGGGATTAATTGCGCTTTCGAAAAAGGGGATAATGATTTTTGCATTATAAATTAATAATTAGTGCAAATTACAATTATTTTTAATTTGGATAAATTACTTATTGCTTTAATTCTAATAATCGCTTTCCTTTAGAAATTACTTTTATGTTAACTGTTGTAAATTCTTCATTTAATAACTCTTGAATCTTTTCTCCCCATTCAATGAAATTCCAATTTCCTGAATTTAAATACTCATATATACCCAAATCTAATGCTTCGTTAGAGTTTTTTAATCTATAGAAGTCAAAATGATATATGGAGCCTTCGTCAATATTGTATTCATTTACAATTGAAAAAGTCGGACTTGATACTTTAACATTGGTTCCTAAAATATTTACAATACTTGAAATTATTGTAGTTTTACCGCTTCCCATATCTCCGCTAAAAAGCACAATTTTATTTTTAAATGAATTAATTAATTCCTTTGCAATATTATCTATGTTATTTAATTTATACTCAAATATCATTTATCTTGGATTTAAAACTACAAACGGAATCATTACTTCCTCTAATGATATTCCACCATGTTGATAAGTGTTTTTATAATATCCAACATAGTGATTAAAATTATTTGGGTAGGCGAGGAAAAGATTATTTTTTGCAAAAATATATGAACTGTTTAATGAAATTGATGGTAATCCGATAGATGAGGGACTTTTTACTGAAAAAACATCCTTTTTGTCATAACTTAGACTTCTTCCAGTTTTGTACCTTAGGTTAAGACTAGTATTTTTATCTCCAATAACTTTTGAAGGGTTTTTAACATTTATAGTACCATGATCTGTTGTTATCAACAGTTTAAAATTTAAACTTTGAGCTTGTTTAATGATTTCTAGTAGTGGTGAATTTTTAAACCAACTTAAGGTTAATGATCTGTAACCAGCATCATCTGAGGCTAATTCTTTAACGACTTCCATTTCAGTCTTTGAATGTGAGAGCATGTCAACAAAATTATAAACAACAACTGTCAGATTATTTTTTGCTTTCATTTTAAAGTTTTCTGAAAGTTTTTTTCCAGCTTTTAGATTTGTAATTTTAATGTATTCATGCGAAAAATTATCTAGACCAAGTTGTTTGATTTGTTCTTTTAAAAATTCATCTTCAAATAAGTTTTTACCACCTTGATCTGTGTCATTTTTCCAATAGTTAGGATACTTATCCTCCATTTCTTTAGGAGTTAATCCAGAGAAAATTGCATTTCTAGCATATTGAGTTGCTGTAGGTAAAATACTGTAATAAATAGAATCTTCTTTTGTCTTATAATATTTATTTACAGTTGGTTCAATAGTTTTCCATTGATCATATCTTAAATTATCAATAACTATTAGAAGGGTAGGGGTGTCATTTGAAATATGCGTTGATATTTTTGATTTAAATAAATTGTGAGATAAAATTGGTCCTCTTTTATTTAGGAACCAGTCTTGATAATTTTTTTCAATAAATCTTCCAAAGTGGGAGTTAGCTTCATTTTTTTGTGTTTCTAATATTTCAAGCATCGTACTATCTTGAGAATTTTCAAGTTCAATCTCCCAATAGGTTAATTTTTTGTATAATTCAGACCATGATTCGTGACAGTTAACATTATTTAAATCAATTGATATTTTCCTAAATTCTTGTAGATAATTTGAAGATGTTTTTTCAGAAACAAGTCGACTATTATCAAGATTCTTTTTTAATGACAATAAAATTTGATTAGGATTAACTGGCTTTATCAAATAATCTGCGATTTTATTTCCTATAGCTTCTTCCATAATATATTCTTCCTCATTCTTTGTAATCATAACAACAGGAATATTTACATTAATCTCTTTTATGCTAGATAGTGTTTCTAGGCCTGAAAGACCAGGCATATTTTCATCTAAAAAAACTATATCAAAGTCATTTTTTTTAATAATATCCAATGCTTCACTTCCACTTTTACAGGGAGTAACTTTATAATTCTTTTGCTCTAGAAAAATGATGTGAGGTTTTAAAAACGATATTTCATCATCGACCCATAAAATATTAACTACATTCATTAATTCTTAATTTTAAGAAGATTTAGATATTCTTATTTGTTTATTTTTGTAGATGAACTTATATAGTTTTAAGCTATCACTAATTTAAAATTAAATTTGGTTGAATACTAATAACAATTTAAAAATATTTAATGACCCCATATATGGATTTATTACAGTACCTAATTCATTCATATTTGATTTGATTGAGAGTCCTTATTTTCAAAGGTTAAGGCGTATTTCACAGATGGGGCTTTCATATTTAGTTTATCCTGGAGCACATCACACAAGGTTTCATCATGCTTTAGGTTCATTACATTTAATGCAAAATGCTGTTAGAATATTAAAATTGAAGGATATTAAAATTTCAAATGATGAAGAAAATGCTTTGTATTCAGCTATTTTATTACACGACATTGGCCATGGTCCATTCAGTCATGCCATTGAAAATAGTTTAATTGTTGATGTTAATCATGAAGATATTTCAATTCGATTCATGGAAAAAATTAATATAAGTTTCAATGGTAAATTAAGCTTGGCAATAAAAATGTTCAAAGGATTGTACGATAGACCATTTTTCAATCAGTTAATTTCAAGTCATTTAGATATTGATAGATGTGATTATCTTAAAAGAGATAGCTTTTATACAGGTGTTTCAGAAGGAAATATTAACAGCCAGAGATTAATTTCAATGATGAATGTGGTAAATAATAAACTTGTTGTTGAAGAGAAGGGTATCTATTCAATTGAAAAGTTTTTGACTGCCAGGAGATTAATGTATTGGCAAGTTTATTTACATAAAACAGGACTAGTTTCAGAAAAAATAATTATAAGAATTTTGAAACGTGCAAAAATATTATCTATTGAAAATGATAATTTCACAAGTGGTAGTGTTGCACTTGATTTTTTTTTAAAACAACGGATTGATATAACAAATTTCACAAATGATATACTTGAAAAATTCTCTTTGCTTGACGACACAGACCTTTTAATCGCTCTAAAGACCTGGTCTTGTCATTCAGACTTTGTTTTGAAAAATCTTTCTGAACGTATACTAAATCGTAAGCTTTTAAAAATTAAGTTCGTTAATGAGTCTGAGATAGAATCACAATTAAAACGCATTAGAAAAGATTGGAATAAATTTTCTAAAGTTGATATTAGTTTAATGGAATATTTTGTGTTTTATGGCAAGGTTAGCAATATTGGATACGAAGAACTTAACAACCCAATTGAAATACTAAATAAAAACGGAAGTATATCAACCATTAATCAATCCAATAATATTATTAATATTCAAGCTTTATCAAAAAAAATAACTAGACACTATATCTGTTTTCCTAAAGAATTTCTATAATTTTTTCATATTTTTGTACAGCTATGAAATTTACAGCCAACCAAATAGCAGATCTCCTCAACGGAGAGATTCTCGGGGATAAAGATACTGAGGTGCATAATTTGTCTAAGATTGAAGAAGGAGAAGTTGGATCATTAACTTTTTTAGCAAATCCCAAGTACACTCCACATATATACTCCACTAGGGCATCTATTGTAATTGTAAATAACGATTTTGTTCCTGAAAAAGAAATTAGCCCCACCTTAATTAAGGTTTCTAATGCATATTCAGCTTTTTCTACTCTTTTAGATTATTACAATTCGCTTAAAACTAATTATATAGGTATTGATTCTTCATCATATATTTCTGATTCTGCATCATATGGATTAAACTGTTACATTGGTGCATTTGCATATGTTGGAAGCAATGTAAAAATAGGAAATGACGTTAAAATCTTTCCTAATGTCTACATTGGTGATAATGTTATAATTGGCAATAATACAACTCTTCGTCCTGGTGTTAAAATTTACCATGATTGCCTAATTGGAAATAATTGTAATATAGAAGCTAACTGTGTCATAGGAGCTGATGGCTTTGGTTTTTCACCAGATGAATCGGGTGTGTATAAAAAAGTGCCACAAATTGGAAATGTAATTATTGAAGATTTTGTTGATATTGGTTCCAGTACAACAATTGATAGAGCTACTTTAGGATCTACAATTATTAAAAAGGGTGTCAAACTTGATAACCAAATTCAAATTGCACATAATGTAATAGTAGGTGAAAATACGGTTATTGCTGCTCAAACTGGTATTGCCGGATCAACAAAAATTGGCAGTAATTGTCAAATTGGAGGTCAAGTTGGATTTGCTGGCCACATAACAATAGGAAATAATGTTAAGATCCAAGGTCAATCTGGAGTTTCAAAAAATATTTCTGATAATGAAGTTCTACAAGGCACTCCAGCTTTTGATTATGGAAAATTTTATAAATCTTATGTTCATTTCAAAAATTTACCTAAGATCGTTAAAACTATCAATTTGATTGAAAAAAATATTAAGAAATGATAACTAAAACTGATTATAAACAAACAACTATATCAAAAAGTACATCATTAAAAGGTGTTGGTTTACATACTGGTAAAAATGTCACTTTAAAATTTTTACCTGCTGGAGCAAATTTTGGCTATGCATTTAAAAGAGTAGATTTAGAAGGTGAACCAATAATTAAGGCTGACGCAAGCCTAGTAACTAGTACACAAAGAGGTACTTGTTTAGAGAAAAATGGAGTATCGATACAAACATGTGAACATGTTCTGGCCGCTCTTGTAGGTTTAGAAATCGACAATGTAATTATTGAGTTAGATAGTTCAGAACCACCCATAATGGATGGTTCATCGAAATTTTTTATTGAAGCATTGGAAAAAGCTGGTGTAAAAGAACTTGATAATTTCCGTGAAGTCTATGTCGTTAAAGACGTAATTTCTTACACTGACGAAGATACTGGAAGTGAAATAACAATAATTCCATCAGAAGAGTATCAAGTAACTACAATGGTTGATTTTGGTACAAAGGTTTTAGGTACTCAAAATGCAAATTTAACTAAGCTTTCAAATTTTAAAGATGAGATTTCTAATTCAAGAACATTTAGTTTTCTACATGAACTTGAAATGTTACTTGAAGAAGGACTAATTAAAGGAGGGGATTTAAATAATGCAATTGTATATGTTGATAAACCTCTTTCAAAAGATACAATGGAAAAACTTAAAATTGCCTTTAATAAAGAGACTATCGCTGTCAAACCAAATGGTATTTTGGATAATTTAAATTTACATTACCCAAACGAGGCAGCACGTCACAAACTTTTAGACGTTGTTGGTGATCTTGCACTAATTGGTACTAGATTAAAGGGAAAGGTAATTGCAAATAAGCCTGGTCATTATGTAAATACACAATTTGCAAAAAAAATGTCTAAGATTATAAAGATTGAAAAAAGGAACAATATGCCTGCTGTAGACTTAAATCAAGTACCAGTAATGGACGTAAATGCTATAATGGACATGCTACCGCACAGACCTCCATTTCTAATGATTGATAAAGTTTTTGAATTATCACCAAATCATGTAATCGGTTCTAAAAATGTTACCATGAATGAGGACTTCTTTAAAGGTCATTTTCCTGGTGCTCCTGTAATGCCCGGGGTTTTAATTGTTGAAGCTATGGCGCAGACAGGTGGTATTTTAGTCTTAAATACTGTCCCAGACCCTGAAAATTATCTAACATTTTTTATGAAAATTGACAAAGTTAAATTTAAACAAAAAGTAGTGCCTGGTGATACATTAATTTTCAGCTGTTCATTAATTACTCCAATTAGAAGGGGTATTTGTCATATGCAAGGATTTACCTATGCAAATGGTAAACTTTGTGCAGAAGCTGAATTAATGGCTCAAATTACAAAAGTCAAATAAATTTATTATAACATGAATCAACCACTAGCTTACGTTCATCCTGGAGCAAAAATTGCAAAAAATGTAGTTATAGAACCCTTTAGTACTATAAATAATAATGTAGTCATTGGTGAGGGTACATGGATTGGATCAAATGTTACAATTATGGAAGGTGCTCGCATAGGTAAAAATTGTAATATTTTTCCTGGCTCGGTAATTTCAGCAATTCCACAAGATTTAAAATATAACGATGAAGATACTACCGTAGTTATTGGAAATAATGTTACAATAAGAGAGTGTGTAACAATTAACAGAGGAACTACAGATAGAATGAAAACTGTAATAGGGGATAATTGTCTCATTATGGCTTATTGTCATATTGCTCACGATTGCCTAGTAGGGAAAAATTGTATTTTTTCAAATAATAGTACTTTGGCAGGCCATATAACGGTTGGTGACTATGTTGTTTTAGCTGGTATGACTGCAGTTCATCAATTTTGCTCGATTGGTAATCACGCCTTTGTGACTGGTGGTTCTTTGGTAAGAAAAGATGTACCTCCTTATGTAAAAGCTGCTCGTGAACCACTTTCATATGTTGGAATTAACTCAGTTGGCCTAAGAAGAAGAGGATATACTACTGAAAAAATAAGAGAAATTCAAGGTATTTTTAGATTATTGTATCAAAAAAATTATAATAACACTCAGGCCTCTGCTATAATTGAAGCGGAAATGGAAGCTACTCCAGAAAGAGATGAAATTTTACAATTTATTAAAAACTCACACAGAGGAATAATGAAAGGCTATTTTAAATCAAATTAATTATCTATGGCAAATACTTCAGATATTCGAAATGGACTATGTATAAGGTATAATCATGATATTTTTAAAATCATTGAATTCTTACACGTTAAACCTGGAAAAGGACCAGCGTTTGTTCGTACAAAATTAAAAAGTGTAACTACTGGGAAAGTAATTGATAACACTTTTTCAGCAGGGCATAAAATTGATGATGTAAGAGTAGAAACGCACAAATTTCAATATTTATACCCTGAGGGTGATCAATTTCATTTTATGAATATCGAAGATTATAATCAAATCACAATTAATAAAAATGCTATTGAAAATCCTGATTTACTGAAAGAAGGAGAAGTTGTTACGGTTATAATAAATTCTGAAGATGATATGCCGCTTTCAGTGGAAATGCCAGCTAGTGTTATTTTGGAAGTAACTGCTACTGAACCAGGAATAAAAGGCAATACGGCAACAAACGCAACAAAACCAGCTACTGTTGAAACAGGAGCAACAATAATGGTTCCTCTTTTTATAAATGAAGGAGATAAAATAAAAGTTGAAACTTCAAAGGGGAATTACAAAGAACGAGTAAAAGATTAAGGTTATATGAAGTTTTTTCAGCCACAAACCTTAAAACAAATTGCTTTAATTCTAAATTGCGATTATGTTGGTGATGAAAATTTCCCAGTTTTAGGAATGAATGAAATACATGTTGTTAAATCGGGTGATATTGTATTTGTTGATCATCCGAAATATTATGATAAAGCATTGAAATCTGATGCTACAATAATACTAATTAATAAAATTGTAAAATGTCCTCAGGGTAAAGCATTATTAATTTCTGATAATCCTTTTGATGATTTTAATAAGTTAACTAAATACTTCAAACCTTTTGTTTCTTCTTCAGTCAGCATTAACCCAGATACAATAATTGGTTTAGACACTATAATTCAACCAAACGTTTTCATAGGTCCTAATGTGAAGATTGGTAATAACTGTATTATTCATCCGAATGTGACTATTATTTCTGATACGAATATTGGAAATAATGTTGAAATTGGTTCTGGAACTATAATCGGTGGAGATGCATTTTACTACAAAAAGAAAAAAAATGGATACGATAAATTAATTTCTGGAGGTGGGGTTACTATTGGTGATAATGTTCATATAGGCTCGTCTTGTACAATCGACAGAGGAGTTACTTCAAAGACAACTATTAATTTTGGAACAAAATTAGATAATCAAATTCAGATAGGACATGATACAATTATTGGTAAAAATTGCTTAATAGCATCTCAAACTGGAATTGCTGGTTGCTGTGTTATTGAAGATGATGTTACAATTTGGGGTCAAGTAGGCACAAATAGCGGAATAACTATCGGATCAAATTCAACTATCCTAGGTCAGACAGGTGTTACAAAATCAGTGGTTGGTAATAAAACATATTTTGGAACTCCAATAGAAGAATCGAGATTAAAACTAAAAGAATTAGCAATTTTACGTAAGCTTCCACAAATTGTTGAAAAATTAAAGGAAAAATAAAAAATTATCGTTTTAATTTAAATCCAATAAATTAAATTTGCTAACCAACCAATAAATCAACATAAATGAGTGTATTAGTTAATAAAAATTCGAAAATTATTGTTCAAGGCTTTACAGGAAGCGAAGGAACATTTCATGCTGAGCAAATGATAGCTTATGGATCAAATGTTGTTGGCGGTGTTACTCCCGGTAAAGGCGGTCAAAGTCATCTTGGAAAACCTGTTTTTAATACTGTAGAACAAGCTGTAAAAAATGTAGAAGCAAATACTTCTATTATTTTTGTACCTCCGGCATTTGCTGCAGATGCTATTATGGAAGCAGCTGATGCTGGAATTGAAGTTATAATTACCATTACAGAGGGAATTCCTGTTTCTGACATGATTAAAGCCTCAAATTATATCAAGAATAAGAAATGTAGGCTTATTGGTCCTAATTGTCCTGGTGTTATAACTCCTGATGAAGCTAAAGTAGGTATAATGCCTGGTTTTGTATTTAAAAAAGGTAGAGTGGGGGTAGTATCAAAATCTGGCACATTGACATATGAGGCTGCTGACCAAGTTGTAAAGCAGGGATTGGGTATATCTACAGCTATAGGAATTGGAGGCGATCCCATAATTGGCACAACAACTAAAGATGCATTGGAATTATTAATAAACGACAACCAAACGGATTGTGTTGTTATGATTGGAGAAATAGGTGGACAACTCGAAGGAGATGCAGCTAAGTGGTATAAAAATAGCAATAGCACCAAACCTGTAGTAGGTTTTATTGCTGGAGAAACTGCCCCAGCGGGTAGAACAATGGGGCACGCTGGTGCAATTGTTGGTGGTAGCGATGATACTGCTCAAGCAAAAAAAAGAATTATGCGTGAATGTGGTATTCATGTAGTTAATTCACCAGCAGAAATTGGAAAAAAGGTTGCTCAAGTTTTAGCATAGCCAAAAAATTAAAATAGTTAAATTGATAATATATATCTTAATAAATTTTCAACATTCAACACGAAATTATATATAATTAAATAAATTAAAAGATGAAATTATTACAAGGAAAGACAGCAATAATTACTGGTGCAAGTAGAGGTATTGGTAGTGGTATTGCAAGAGTTTTCGCCGAGAACGGTTCAAACGTTGCATTTACTTACAGTTCATCTGTAGATTCTGCAATCAAATTACAAGACGAACTTTTAGAACACGGTGTTAAAGTAAAATCTTATAAAAGTGATGCTTCTGATTTTAATTCATCACAAAAATTAATTACTGATGTCATTAGTGATTTTGGTCAAATTGATATTTTAATAAACAATGCTGGAATAACAAAGGATAATTTGTTAATGCGAATGGGTGAAGAAGATTTCGATAAAGTGATTGAGGTTAATTTGAAATCAGTTTTTAATATGACAAAGGCAGTTCAAAGAACAATGCTAAAACAAAGAAAAGGGTCAATTATCAATATGAGTTCAGTTGTTGGTGTAAAGGGAAATGCTGGACAAACTAATTATGCTGCCTCAAAAGCTGGTATAATAGGTTTTTCTAAATCAGTTGCTCTTGAATTAGGTTCAAGAAATATAAGATGTAATGTTATTGCTCCAGGTTTTATTGAAACTGAAATGACAGCTAAACTTGACCAGTCAACAGTAGACCAATGGCGTGCTGGGATTCCACTTAAACGTGGTGGAACTCCAAATGATATTGCTAATGCTTGTGTCTTTTTGGCTAGTGATATGTCTTCTTATATTACCGGTCAAACAATCCATGTTGATGGTGGCATGTTAACTTAGTTTATTTTAAAAAAAACCACAAAAATTTAATTTGTTTTTAGGCATTTTAATATCACTTTTTTTAGCGCTACTTGTAGCGCTTTTTCAATATAGACCATGGAATAAATCGAATATAATTTTTTGGTTATTAACTTTTTTCAGGACAATATCAATCTCTATTTTAATACTATTGCTTTTTAAGTTAAGTATAGATCAGATAAAAAAACAAAAAGTAAAACCAAGTCTTGTGTTGATAGTTGATAATAGTCAATCAATTGAGCACTTAAATAAAGCTGATCAAGTAAAAAAAATTTATAAGTCAATAATATCTAACAATGAATTACAAAAAAAATTTAAAATCAACTCATTTTCATTTGGAAAAGAAATAAAGCCATTAGATTGTTTAGATTTTAAGTCAAAACAATCTAATATCAACAAGAGTTTAAATTCAATATTTAATATATACAAAAGTGAAGTAGCCCCAATTATTCTGATTTCAGATGGTAATCAAACTTTTGGTGAAAATTACTTAAACAATTATGATATTCCGTTAAATCAATTAATATATCCTATTGTTGTAGGAGATACAATCTCTAATGAAGATTTAAAAATTAGCAAAATAAATACTAATAAATATACCTTTCTTGAAAACGAATTTCCTGTCGAGGTATTTGTTAATTATAATGGAAATAAATTAATAGAAAGTGAATTAGTTATTGAAAATAAAGGTAAAAAGATAATTAATGAAAAAATAATATTATCAGCTAGCAAAAGAGCTAACTCATATACTTTTTATTTAAAA
>Ga0213858_10001172_pt1 | contig 12467 bp, 18 predicted proteins | sample PICome_FD_160122 | JGI IMG/M metagenome (GOLD analysis project Ga0213858, IMG submission 160122) | Coastal seawater microbial communities near Pivers Island, North Carolina, United States - PICO245 | ecosystem: Environmental > Aquatic > Marine > Coastal | place: USA: North Carolina | collected... | reverse complement strand
CCACCAGCGATTGCTGTTGCACCGGTACCAGCTGGAGTTGCTGTTAATGTTCCGTTCTTAGAGAAGTTATCCGCAGAAGTTGATGTACCCGGAATGTTTCCGCCTACCCAAGTTCCAAAAGATGCTGACTCTCTGGCTGTGCCAGACGAACCAGACGCTTTTGCGTTTTCTACGCCAACCATAGCTCTTTCGATATCTTTCTTTAGCTCTTTACCTACTTTTGCAAGTTGATAAGCAAGTTCTGAACCTTTACCCGCTTGATCTACTGACTCAACGGTTCCAGATACGGTTACTGCTTTTGCAGAAATTTGAGATTGGTTGTTTAATTTAACGGTCGCAGTTGTTGCTACCGCAGTGTAATCGTCGCCTTCCACTTGAGCGTTATTGCCGGCATCTGCTAGCGCATCGACCGACCATTCGTGGAGAGTATTGCTTATGTTGGTTTTTCCAATTCCGCTCATAAAGGGGGTCTCCGAGGGAGCTATGTTATAGATAATGTCCTCAAAAGACTCTTTCATAGAGTTGGAATCAAAAGTTTCAAATGTATTTGTTGGGACTGCCATTTGAATATTTCCTTTCTATTTAGATTGCTTTGTTATTTATCATCTCAAGGAAGACCGAACTTGCGTCATTGACTTTCCCGGACTTCTTGAGTCTGTCCATTTGAGAATTAAACTTCTTCCTATCAGAAGACGGTTCTACTTTAGTTTTGTTATTGGTACTCAAGACTCTCGGAGTTTTATTGACTTGTTTCTTTTTTAAATTTGACTGTTTCAACTTATGATATTGAAAAGCGTCTGCCAGTAATAAAACTGATCGGTGATCTACTAGAAGACCTATTTCTTCATTTGTAAATCCACGCTCTTTTGCAAAATTAATTAAGTTTTGTCGATAAGCTTCTCCTTTATCTTTATCAGCATAGATCGGAAGTTTTTCAGCTAACTTTTGTCTTTGGTCAGATAAATACTGATTATAGATCTGGTCTTGCTCTTGTTGTTTGATCTGATCAAGTCGTTGCTTTTCTTGAGCAACTCTGTTCATTTCTTCTTTTTGTTTATCAAGTAGAGCTTTTTGCCTTACATATTCAGCTGGGTCTTCGTGATATAGCTTATCAAGATCTGCTTCTGGAGTATTTTTTGCAATTTGCACTAAAGATTTTTCCAACTCTTCTAACTTCTGTCGGTAAAATTCTCGTTGTTGCTTAGCCACTTCACCCTCTTGCAACACTTGTTTTCTCATCTGATCAAACTCTTTTCGCTCATCAGATAACTTTTGTGTTTTTTGGGTGTAATCTTTTTGTCTGAGTCTATCCTTCTTTAACTCCTCTAAGGTTATTTTCTCGCCGTCTAGTTCGATTAAATCCTCGGTAGTCTCCGTGGTTTCTTCATTCAAAAGATCAACTAGCTCTGCGTCTTCTCCGAGGTCATCAGTATTCTCTTGAGAATTGACTTCCTCTTTGCTGGACACTTCGCTCTCGATTTCATGAGTCCTTGTGGCTTCGGGTTCACTTGATTGCTCTTGTAAACCTAAAAGGTTTTTCATGTCTTCGACTGCGTCTCTTTCGGACTTATATTGTTTCTGTTCAACCGGTTTCTGTTCGACAGAGTTGTCGGTTGCAGAGTCCATTACTGGTTGTTCTGCCATTTATTTCTCCTATTATTTTTCTGATTTTTTTTGAGTTGCCAACTTGCCCGTTTCCATAACGGTTTTAAGTTGCATCAAAACAACTTCTAACATTCTTCTCATGCGAAAAATGTTTTCCCTTTGCTCTGAATTTTTTTCGTCTGAGTTTAGCCATTCATTCATTAACTCAGTTCTGATTGTTTGAACACTTTCTACAAATAAAGGTTCTTCTAAAATTTGTTTGGCTTTGTTTCCTCTGGTTATTTCTTGTTCTGACATTATCTACCTCTCGTAAACCCAGCCATTCCTGTACCACCAACGTTCATTGAAAATCCGCTGACGCCATAAGGATTGTTCCTCTTATTTCTTTCGATATTTCTAGCAATCTCCGCACGGTAAGCGTTGTCATCTCTACCGGTAATATTGCCTTGGGAGTCTTGGGTAGTAAGTCTATCTGTGTAAAGAAGACTTCCGCCTAGATCCTCAGCGATCGGAGATCCACCGGTACTTGTTGTACTTCCGGTTGTTCCGGTTGCTGTATCGTAAAACTTATTTTTTCTTTCATCGTCTATCACTTTTTGAACTGCTTCTGCTATGGTGAACTGGTTTCCAGTCGGATTAACCATGTTACTTGCTACAGATTTAAAATATTGATTAGGAGTATAAACTTGGAAGAGATTATTCCCGACGCTTTGACCATAACCTAGGTCTTCTAATGTATTAACCGCTTGATTGAATGTGTTCTGTCTTCTTTGGGGCATACCAAATAAAGCGTCTAAGATCATGCCACCACCTTGTAAATATGGATTTAATGATCCAGAACCTAATCTATTAACAGAAGGGTCAAACTTTAAGAATGTTCCTTCTCCTAAACCTTGGGTTACATAATCATCTAAGATGTTTGAAGCTCCAAAAGGTGTATCTGGGTCTTTGAGCATTTGTTGATACATCGCTTTTTCTCGATCAAACTCAGTATCATCATCATCGTTATCACTATCTGACTTTGGTAAGACACAAGCTTTTAATACTGGGTCATAAATTCTCCCTTCCCCGGGGAACTGTTCATCACAGTTTACAGTTTCACTTGAACCGTCGTCTTCATCACTAGCCGGGGGCGTTAGTGTATTCATTAAGGGATTGGGAAACCTCGCAGAAGGATCTAACTCTCCGGCTTGTTCTTGTTGAGTTCTAATGTCGTAAATTGGATTACGATACATACCCGCTGAATTAATAGAAGTCGGGTTGTTTCTCTCAATCAATTTATTTTGAATAATCTCTTGAGCTATACTGTTTTGCATAAATGGGATCATCTATCTACCTTGCATCATATTTTTCATTAATTTGTCTCTCTCTAATGTTTCTTTTGCATCATCTTTGAGAATTTGATTGGCTAATTTTTCTTTTTGCATTTGATCAAGATTTTCGTCTCTAATAATCTTTGTAGCTAGCTTCTGCTCTTCTAAATTGAGTCTCTTCTGATTAATTTGAGCGTCTTGATTTAATTTTTGTGTTTTTAAACTTAATTCTGCTTTGTCTTTAGCTTGGCGCATCGCTAATTCTTGCTGTGCTAGCGTTAAAGGATCGGGTTTCGGTTGCTTTGGCTTTGGTGGGGTCGTTGAAGGGTTCTTAAAGAACTGATCAGCGTTTTTATACCCGGCATTCTCTAAATACTTAGCAATCGTGTTGTAAACATTTTGATTATCAACAATACCCATGCCCCCTTTTGCTAAAATCTTTTCTTGAACGTTTAAAATTCTTGTTAAAACGTCTAATCGTTGGTCTTGAGAGCCTGTTCCTAAACCGACAACCACCGTACAGTTATATCGGTCGTTCCATTCTCTCGGATTGACTGAAATAAACTTACCTCGTAGTCGAATAATTCTTTCATGGTCTTGATGTGTGCAGATTAAGGTTAATAATCCTTGGAACATTCTCTTAACACCGTCTGCGAAGTTACGAGCGATCATTTCAATACGCTGTGTACCCGCATTCATTAACTGATTAGTGCTAGTTGCTGTCGTATGAGATTTATTAATAGCATCTGCGTTCAATCCCATTTGCGTTCTGGAAATACCGGTACGAGACTCTCTAATCTCATCAATCTTGTTAATGGTTGAGAGAGTATCGGGCATAATATTCGGAGTTTGTAAGGGTCTAACAGCGTCCGGGCTTTTTACTCTCACTATTCCCCCGGGACGAGAGACTAATAGATCGTCAATATTAGCCATGGAGTCTTGAACAACTAAACGAGAATTGTTTTGTAAGTAGGCGTTGTTTAAGAGCTGTCTTAAAAGGGTACTTTTAACAAGCTGTAGATCTCCGATTTGATCGTATATCGATAAACCAAAAAACTTATGAGGCATAGGATTAGCCACAGCCATTGAAAATGGAATTTGTTCAATCTCTTCGTTTTCTAATAAATAATAATTGTTATATCCGTTACCACCGACCGTAATTTTTCTGAGTTCTGCAATACCGTCGTTATCAAAATCTGTTTTGGTATAACATTCTGTTACTAAAACAGTGGTCATAGAAGGATCAATGTTCTGATAATTAAAATCAGTTGTTGAGTCTTCGTAAGACTTTCTGGTTACAGCTTCGTCGTTGTAAACTTCTTCATCAGAGGGTGGGAGTTTTTCGACAATGTCTCGATCAAAGCCCATATCGACTAACTCTGATCGTGTTTTATAAACTCGTTGTGCAATAAAATTACAATCGTCTAAATTTGTTGCGTTCCGGGAGATCATCATGTTTTCCGGGGGAACATTTTCGATTGCTACTCTGCCAATCTCTTTAACTCTCTTGGCTTCAACGTCATAGGTTTTAACTTGGGTCTTCTCATCAAAGTTTTCTGTGAAGTCAATAATCTCTACTTCGTTGTCTGCTAAGATTGCATTGAACTCGTCTTCTGTTAATGCAGAATAACTTTCTTTCTTTTGTTGTTTTGAGGTCTTCCAATAATATTTTACAAAACCATTCTTTGAAAGAAGAGCATCTTTAAACATTGTCTGCAAGATCTGGAAGCCATTGTTATCTTTGTTAAAGATATGGTTAATATAATCCGTTGCTTGCTCGCAATATTCAACGTCTTCGGGTTGTTGAGCTTCAAAATGAACTATGGACTCACCCTGTGTAAAAATTCTTAACATGGAAGGCATAATGGAGTCGATAATCTCTTGTAAGTCTTGAGAGACTACTTGGCTCTGTCCTTCTTGTTCGTTACCGAGTGGCTCTCCTAAATAATATTTTAAGCCTTCTCTTCGATGTTCTGATAAGTCTCCCCCATAAAATCCTAATGAGTTTGTAATCTCTTGTGATACGAGAGAGAGTAATTTGTCGTCTGTTAATTTTGCCATGTTATACGATTGCTAATTTTGGATATTCAATTTTTGAACTCCATTGTTTACTTTCATTCAAACCAACACATAAATATCGGAAGCTGTCTGCACTGTGAGACGTCCAATTATGTTCGGGTCTATTTTTATTTTCTCCTTTATCGTTCGTTGCCCAACGATATTGTCTTAATGCGTCTAATCCTTCTTTTGTTTTTTCATAATCAAACCAGCATCGTCCTAACGTCATTCGGACTTGGTTGATACCGTCTTGAATAGAGAGTTTGGGTACGATTGAAACGGGCATTCCTAAAGACTGTGCCACTTCAAAGCGTGATTTACCGGTTCCTAGCTCTCGTACCTTGGCGTCATGAGGAAAGTAATGGGTATCATACAGATATCCTCGGTCTTGAAGGACGCTCGCGTAAAATTCTAAGCTCTCTCCGGAGTCTTCGTAATAATCTATTAAATGGATAGCGGTTCCGACTTGCTGAACAAACCAGATTGCGGTCTTGTCTTGCATACCCAGATCCCAATAAGTAGAAACTTTATATTTAGAGTCATAAGGTATCTTGGTTACTCTGCCTTCCTCATCACATTTCTGTAATGATGCAGAATAAATAGATCCTATAGCTTGAGCATCAAAAGAACATTCATATTCAGCCTCAAACGTCTCCGGGGGCATAATTCTTTTCGCTTCTGCTAGCTCGTCAGCATCGATAATCCCGGTCTCAGAGGCTTTAAATATCTTTCCAAACCAGTCTTCTTCTTGTTGAGAGATCTGATACATCTCAAACAAAGGAGAAGCAAAGCCGTTGGGCGTCCCTTGGAATATACAGATCCCCTTCCGATCACTGGTGGCGGGTCTAATGATCTCTGAAAACATATTCGGTGGAAAGTTTTGATACTCGTCCAGAATACATTCATCAATATAGATACCACGAAGGCTATTGGGTCTTTCACAACCGAGTAATTGTATTCTTGCTCCGTTCGGAAAGTCCGCTCTTAGTTCTGTTTCGTGATAATCCATGTTAGGAATTACCGAGGTATAGTGTTTTAAGAAGTCCCAAGCTATTCTTTTGGCTGAAGAATACGTCGGGGCTATATAAAAACAGCGAGGTCTTGGCAAAGGACAAGTTAAAGCGGTCTTTATCAGCTCATTTACGGCTAAAACTGTTTTTCCAAAACGTCGATGACAGACTAAAACGTTAAATCTTTTTAAATTACTATGTATTTCTTTTTGTAATTTTCTTGGAGTGTAAGGTATTTGTATTTTTCTCATTCATTTTCCTTATTCTCCCCCGATTGATTTAAAAAATCGTGTATTCGTGCCACGGTATTCCCTTTGACAACGCCCTTCCCAGCTGTTTCTGGTAAAACTGTTCTTTGATTAAAATATTTTAACGCTTCACCGAAAAAGTCCGTAGGAGCTTTTTTGGTCGTCGATTTTTTTTTGCTTGTTTTGGTCTTTGTTTTCATTTTTTGCCTCAAAATAGTGTTTCCCACATAGGAAATAATAGCTCCCATGTTTTGTTTGTAGCGCAAACGTTCCCCATGACCCACATTTACAGCAAACTTTATACTTTTGTTCTTCCTGTCTATTCCAGTTTATTATCTCGATACCGTTATATTGCTTAAAGCTCATTAAAAAATCTCTTCTGAGTTAGAATTGGTTACAATGACATTGTCGCCGATGCCAAGGGGGTGCATACTATATGTAGTAGCTCCAAAAAATCGTAAAATTAGGTTAGAAAAAACGTTGAAAAATAAGGCTTATTTTTTGTTGCATAATAACCATTATCGGAACAACGAGGACATACTATATCTTGATTTTTGCTATAAGAGATCTGACGACAGAAATTATCTTATTCGTAATCACTTTCAAAAACTCTAATGTTTTCAATACTAATCTGTATAGCCAACCTAAAGACCATACCACTAATTCAACTAATTTCATAAACATTTCACAGAATTTCAATATCATTGTTTTCATATTCACTCCTTTACTACTTACCCCATTCAAAGAGTATCTTTTCTCCAGATGATGTTTGAATAGCCATACTAGCTTTTTCTTTGTCAGTACCATATTGAGAAGGAGCAGTCTTCCCGGCGAAATACTGAACGTCTTTAACAAATATCTCAAACAACTTCATCTCTGGTAAGGTAAGCTTCTCCCCTCTTTCAACCTTCTCAAAGTATTTCTTAAATCTGTCTTCTTTCTCTTTAATCTTATACTCAGTAGCCCACTCTCTTGCACTGTAGTATTCTTTCTTTAAATCTTTGTTCTTATCTAAGTAAGCGGTGAACCCGGTATAACTTAGTTCATTATCTTTAATAGCTTGGATAACAGACTTCCCGGACTGAATGTCTTCCAGTACAGCTTTCACTAACGTTGAGTTATACTTCTGCGGACGACCTACTTTAGTGGATTGTTTTGTCTGTATCGATGATTTCGTTTGTTTCGTAGCCATGTTCATTTGCTATTAGATCTATAAAGGCTTTAGCTGTTTTCTTATCTGTAAAAGGATTAATCTTAATTACTACTGTAAAAGTTCCGTCGCTTTCCTCATAGATTATAAACCGACTTGTACTCTGATAATCTTCTAATTTCATAACATATAACTCTATTCAATTCGTCGGGTTTATTTTGAAACTCCTCACGAAGTTTTTTTTTTCAGTACCAAACTTTTTAAGTAACTTAATAACGTATGCCGGGCTAAGTCCGACCGTAGTACAAATAAAATTAAAATTAGGATTATCTTTATCGAACCAAGCTATAGCTTGCGCCTTAACGTATGGATTATAACCTTGATCCCCGGACATACCTAAAGCGTCTCTCATGGCTTGTGATATGACTTCTATATAAAGCTGTGTTTCGGGTATATACATTCCTTAATCTCCATACCCAATCTATAGACACAATTCTCGACTATGTTCTTATAGTAACATATAAGTAGCCAATTTAAGGTGAACGTTAGGTGAACAGTGCTGAAGAATGGTATTATTTTTTGATACTGACAGTATGGTTTTTTAATACTGACGGTACTAATTTTTAATACCGCTTTCTTTTAAGATCATTCAACCATAATTCATAATCAATCTTATAAACTTGATCTTTTATTAATTCAAACTGTGAACGTTGCTCTTTAGTTAGTTTTTGATGATTTTCTAATAGTGTCTTTAATTGGTTATAAATTTTAAGAATGTTTACTTCCATAGATCTACTAAGACTTGTAGTCCTTCTCTGAACTCTCTCATGTATTTTTTTGCCGGGAGATTATCTACAAGAACATCGATAATTACTGGAGCGTAGCTCTTGAGCATTTTATTAGCTCTTTTGATCTCTGCTTGGCAATCATTAACTGAGTTCATGGTCGCTTGTATATCAGCTTGGATATGATCTTTAACCAGAACAGCGGTCATTCTTTGTTGATATCCAGCTAAGTGCCATAAGTTCTGATACTTGTAACCAGCTGTGAACATTAAATCGTTTAGGTCTCTGTTCTTAGGATAAAGTAAATTCTTTCGGTAATACCAATGAAGAATGTCTTTGTATTTTATTTCTAATCTTTTTGGTTCTTTCGCTTGTTCAACGTATTCAACTTCTTGATAATCTGGGAGTCGGTAGAGTTTTCCGTTTTCCCCCCGGATAATTTCTTGACCACCAAAATCTGAGATCTTAGCCTTACCCATTTTTTGACATTCTTAGTTGAACCATTTTTGGTTGGTTCATTTTTTCACTAAGCCATAAATCTCTGTTACGTTTGTAATAAACAATATCTCTTTCAATGGAGTTAGATGATTTGATGTAAAGTTCATAAACAATGTCTCTTACTGTCGATTGATTAAGACCATGAATGATTGCTAGGTCATTAAAAGTTCTATTATCTCTACTGATTTGTTTAAAGAAATCTAAGTTACGATCTACCTTCGCTAAGTTTTTAGCTTTCTTTGGATAATCATTAACTATTTGATCTATTCGGTCTCTATCTAAAGTCCAATAAAACCTAGATCTACCTAATGGACTACGGATTGATTTTGCCATACTTATCCTCACATCTCCTTATCGTTTCAGCAGTAAAAGCTGGTAACCACCTACCCATTTTCTTTGCGTGTTCCCAGTTGCTTTTATCCATTTTTTCTTGAAACTCTTGTTCCTCTTCTGGGCTAGGTTCACCAACAATGCTATCTAAATAACATTCTCCGTTTAACCAAGTTGCCGGGTGTTTGGAAAACTTTTTATTGACCTCACAATGTTCATTGTAAAGCCTCTGCAAATCTAAAGGTTTATTTTGCCATTCGTCCGGGAGCTTATTAAAAGCTTTGCGAGCATGACCAACCCCTATTTTGTTTTTGACACCCTTCCAAAATAATTCGAAACCTATCGGGTGCGGTTTCTTAGTAGTATTATTATTAGAAGAAGAGGAAGAAGAAGAAGAAGAGAGAGGCTCGCTAGAGGTAACCTTGAGGTTACCTAAAGGCTCGCTGTCAGTAACCTTAATCTTTTTTTGTCTTGCTGAATTTTCTTTCTGTTTTTCGATTTGATCTCGTAGCTCTTTATGATGAAAGAACCCATTCTCATAAACAAAGAACGTCGTTATGATATAATGGAACTTCGTATCATCGCACTTAGACTTAATTCTATTAATGATACCTTCCGAAAGCCCTGTCTCCCGCTCGCACCAATATTTAAGCTTTAAATGCTGATAAATACCAAGTTCTTCAAAGTCCAGCTCAAGTGTTTGAGCCAGTGTATTAGTGGCATATTCTTTATACCACGGCATATCTGTAGAACTCATAATAGCTTTATTCCCCCTTTTGAAGCGCTTATAAAGTAAACCCAACCTTTAGCCCGGAGTTTATACATCAACTTATGGATATTGCTTTTAACACAACCATAATCCTTGGCTAATTCCTCGTAAGTGGGGGAAACACCTTGAGACAGTTTATTTCTGAGAATAAGGAGTAGCTTCTTCTGACACTTGCTTAATATGACTTTCTCATTTTCATACTCTGTCAACGGGTGTTCCCCACCCATGGAAAGCTAGCGGAGGAAAAATTGGGTTTTTTGCTTTCCATAATGTGATTAGAATTATTTTGCTTTTTTTTGCAAGAGCTTAATTTTTCTTAAAAGAAATATTTGAACGCTATGGGAAATAGTGTAACTTAATGAAACAATTTTTTAGGGGAGAAAATGGACGGAAAAAAAAAACTTATTGAGATTTTAATTGCTAAACAGCATGACTCGAAAAAGTCATGGAACCAGATCTGCAAAAAAATCGGTCTATCACCCTCTGTCATATCTAAATTCATTCATACTCAAAGTGATATTTCAGTGGAGTCTTTAAACAAATTATTAAGATATTTTAATGTGGACATATATCATTCAGCAAAAAATAGTTTAGAAAATAGAAGGTTTGACTCTACAACCAAAGTGAAGGTTATTGGAGTATCTGATGAGTTAGGGATTATTCATAAACCTAGATTGTCTGACCCTTTAGAAGTATTAAGGTCTAATATTTGGCGCGGATATCATGCTATTTTAGTGAAACATGACCCAATTTATGACTACCAATGTTTATTTGATCCACTAAATGATTTTATAAAAAAGCCAGAGAAATTAAGCAATCAGTACATTTACTCTATTGTAAAATATAAGCTTCCCTCAAAAAATAGTGTTTATGTTTTTTGTAATGCTAAGTTTGACATCGAAAAAAATCAAATTAATTGTTTAGATGAAGTTACTAAAACAATGAAAAAAATTGATAAAAAATACGTTCAAAAGTGGTTTGTAATTGAAGCTATGTTTGCCCCAAATTACTTTGAGTCTAGTCGAGTTAATAATTTACACGATCAAATCTATACCCAAAAAAAATCATAAATCTGTTACTTAGTGTAACCTACTGTTTCTTTTCGCAAAAAATTGTTTTTTTTAGGAAAATGTTGTTGCATTCTGTTACCTAATCAGTAAAGCTTTTAACAAGTAACCAAATAACGGAGAAAGTTATGGCTGTAAACGTCAATGAGCTTCTCAAAGATAATAAAATTTTTGAGGAGCTGTCTAAACAAACCAAACTTCTAAGAGAGATAAAATCCCTGTTACTTGCTGTCTTGAAAGATGACAGGACGCTTGCTGAGGTTGAGCGTGATTTCTTAGAGAAGAAGGATCTACAATGAAGACTCGTTTATTAGATGATCCTAACCAGTCAGATATAATTAATTATTTAATTAAATCTGTTCAGCGTGAACAAGACGAAGAGTATCTAAACAGAAAAAAGACTCAAACAATTACCTCTGATATGAACTTATCAGATCTGTTAGAAGACGCTCCACTTGTTTACAAAAAAAACAATCTAAGAGATGTAGAGATTGAAAAGAAAACAACGGATCTAATTCCGATTGTAATTGGTCAATCTTTTGAACAGTTCTTTCTAAAGTATTTTCCCCGGGGGAAGTTTGAACGAGAAGTTCCTACTTTCTTTAAGGTCAAAGGAAATTACGGAGATTGGACTATTTCTGGTCGTGCTGACCTAGTTCAATATCTTGGATTTGATAATGATAAATTTACGAACAAAGACATTATCATTCGAGATTGGAAATCTACTTCAGCTTTTCAAATGGAGACTGTACTCCGTGAGATCAGAGTATTTAAAAGCAAAGGTAAGCTACCCAAACATAAATATTTTTGGCAACTACAGGCTTATCGTTATGCGTTTGAGCAAGGTGGATATAACGTCCATGATCTCTCCTTGCTAATTTATTGTAGGCACTGGACTCATCGTAAATCACTGGAGATAAATAATTATCCAAAGAGTGAATTTTTTGAAGAGCCTTTGCCTTTACTTCCTAAAGATGTGATTGAAAAACATCTATCGGAAAAAGTCTCAGAACATCAACTTATGGCTATGGGTCAAAACGAGCCGGACGCTACGGAGCCTATTTGTTCTGAAGAAACTCGCTGGTATCGAAATGGAACATCGATGAGATGTAGCCTCTATTGCGATGTCGGTAAATCGGGACTTTGTAATCAATTCAATAAAGAGAAAGCGAAGAGTTCTTAATGGCAGACGTCGGTAAAGAAGTCGTGAAATTACGAAATAGCATTCGTAAAAAAAACGCCAGAAAGAAAGCTACGTCAGTCGCTCAAATGAAAAGATTGGCAAAGAAAAACAGAAACATAAATAAAAAAAGGAAAAAATAAAAAATGCAAAATAACGATAAACCAAGCTATAGACCTCATTTTAGAATTAAAATCAAAGATCAAAATGGAAAATCTTTTGATGCCGGGGGAATATGGTGGAATATAGGAGACTATGGATTATATTTGTCTGGAAGTTTTAATAACAACGTACAGTTAAGACCCGGGCAAAAATTTATTCTCAACATTCCAGATAAAAAGCTTAAAGGTAATTTAACAAGTTACTTTCAAGCCAACCCTCAACCACCTAAAGAGGAGAAAAGGGAATACAATAATAATTACAACAACAATAATAAAAATTATAACCGTGGTAA
>Ga0213858_10001171_pt1 | contig 12472 bp, 17 predicted proteins | sample PICome_FD_160122 | JGI IMG/M metagenome (GOLD analysis project Ga0213858, IMG submission 160122) | Coastal seawater microbial communities near Pivers Island, North Carolina, United States - PICO245 | ecosystem: Environmental > Aquatic > Marine > Coastal | place: USA: North Carolina | collected... | reverse complement strand
TATTTACGCCTTACGTCATTGAGCAAACCACTCAGCGTGATGCCTTCCTGGCTAGCGGTGTGGTGCAGCCCATGGCGGAGCTAAATGCTGCCGAGGATGGTGGTGACTTCGTTCAAGTGCCTTTCTACAAGGCCAACCTGTCAGGCGATTTTGAGCGTCTGACGGATAGCTCTTCGCTGACTCCTGGCAAGATCAGTGCAGATAAGCAGGTTGCTGCTGTTCTGCATCGCGGCCGTGCGTTTGAATCGCGTGATCTCGCGGCACTCGCGGCTGGTTCGGACCCCATGGCCGCAATCGGCAACAAGATTGCTGACTACATCGCCAACCAGCGTCAGAAGGATCTGCTGTCCTGCTTGGCTGGCATCTTTGGCGCTGTTGGTGACACCAGCTCCGCTTCTTTCGCAGCCCTGGCTGTTGATGGCGCGTCTGGCGACACCCCCACGCAACTGACTGCCCGTCAGATTGTCGAAGGTCAGTCCCTGCTGGGCGACCAAGGCGACAAGCTGGCTGCCATCGTTGTGCACCCCAAGGTGTACTACGACCTGAAAGAGCGTCGTGCTCTGGACATGATCTACGACGACGCAGGTCAGCCTGACACCTCTGCGGCACAAGGTTCACTGGCTAACGCCTTTGGTCCTGTTGCTGTTCCCACCTTCATGGGAATGCGCGTGATCGTGTCTGCTGATGTGCAGACCGCTGGTTCCGGTGCCACCACCGAATACGCCAGCTACATGTTCACCCAAGGTGCCGTTGGTTCTGGCGAACAGCTGGGACTTCAGACGGAAACTGACCGCGACATCCTTGCCAAATCGGATGCGATGTCGATTGATCTGCACTACGTGTATCACCCGATCGGTTCTTCGTTCTCCACTTCCGTTTCCAACCCCACGCGGGCACAACTGGAAACCGTGGGCAACTGGACCAAGGTGTACGAGACCAACAACATTGGCATCGTGCGGATTACCACCACCAGCGCACTGGATTGAGGAGGTAACTAACCATGGCATCCATTTTTGAGGCAACGGCTGGCAATCTTGTCGGCCCCGCTACTGGCGGTACTGTCACCCAGGCCACCAGTAAGGCAACTGCCGTGACTCTCAATGCAGAGTCCGGTCAGATCACCCTTGACGATGCTGCACTTGCAGCAGCCGCTGAGGTTTCTTTCACCGTCAACAACGACAAGATCGCTGCCACTGATGTGGTGATCTGCAACCACGCTTCCGCTGGAACCGCTGGTTCTTACCTTGTGCAGGCAAACAGCATTGCTGCTGGATCTTTCAAGATCACCGTGGCAAACCTGTCAACCGGCTCACTTGGTGAGGCAATCGTTGTCAACTTCGTGGCTCTGAAGGGCGCTAGCTCCTGATGGGTCTCTTCGCCTTTAGGCGGATGAAGGAACGTGAGGCTGCTGCACAAGCGGCGGCCTCCGTCCCTGAAAAGCCGACCAAAAAGACTTCTACTGTGACGCCCGATGGCAGTAACAATCGACGCAACAGCGGGCGGCGCAAACGCCAACAGCTACATCACGCTGACTGAGGCAAACACCTTTGTCGAAGCCATGATTGATTCCACAGATGTGGGCAAGTGGACGACCGGCAATGACGATTCACGCAACCGCGCTCTGACAGCTGCGGCTGAGCGTCTTGACCGGGAAAGATTTTTAGGCGCACGCGCTACCGATACGCAAGCACGACAATGGCCGCGTACTGGCGTGCGAAAGCCCGATACCTACGTCAACACGTACGCCACTGGCTTTCCTTTCCGCATCTCTGAGGATTACTTCACCGACACTGAGATCCCAGATCAGGTTAAGCGTGCTCAGATTGAGCTTGCCGTCTACCTAAAGAACAACACGGACGGAATCAGCCTGAGCGGCTTGAACGATTACAAGAGCGTTCAGATTGGCAGCATCAGCGTCACACCTGACAAGGCTGGTGCTGTTGGTGCAGACCACGTTCCGCCGATGTTTGAAAGGTACTTGACGGGTCTTAGAATTAGTGGACCAGGCAACATTGCTATCAAACGGAGCTGATCATGTACGGAGACCTGAAAGGCGGCTTCGAGTTCATCTCAGATACCGCTGAGCACACCGGGCGGTTTTGCTTGATTTATTTCAAGGAAGACACCGTGATCAGTGCCATCACTGTGCAGAACGCAACCGGCAACAGTTTGGCTGGTGAAACTTTCGTGGCTGACACCAAGCTTTCAGGCATTGTCACCAGCATCACGCTGACCAGCGGTGCTTGCCTTGCTTATCGCGTCTGATGGCACTTGCTGACTCGCTGGGCAAAGTTGCAACCAACGTTCTGAAGGCGTTGGGTGGCGATGTGACGATCCGTTATGTCACCAGCGGGGCGTACAACACAACGACCGGGCTGAGCGGCGAGACAGTAAGCGACACCAACGTAAAGGGTGTTGTTGAGGCGGTGCAAAAGTCTGAGGCCAATGGCCTGATCCAAGCGGAAGACAAGCGCCTAATCGTTTCCGCTGAAGAGCTTGCGACAGCCCCTGGGACTAAAGACCGGGTTGTGATCAGCTCTGTTGTCTACCAGATCATCTCTGTCACAACGGTTGAGCAAGACAACACAGCCATCACCTTTGAGTTGATTTTAAGGGCTTAAACAAATGGCAAAGATTCAATTCAGTCGAATCGATGAACACTTCAAAGGTCAAGTTGAAAAACTTGTTAAAGAAGCTGGCACGGACCTGAGAAATCGCGTTGTCAGTCTCAGCCCTGTGGGAGAGGTAAACGGGGGCACGTTTAAGTCGAACTGGCAACCGCCCGTGCATTCCGGCTTGGTCTCGCGGGTTGTGAACAATACGCAAAATTACGGGGTCGCCATCACGTTTGGTGGTGCGGCCAAGCCTCGTTCTTGGGGTGGCAGATTCCGGTCACGGTATGGACTGCCTGAACGTTGGCCTGAAATACTGGCCATTAAAGAGACTAAAGAGGCAGTCCCAGGCATCTGGGCCAGCATCGTGAGGCGGGGATGACTAGCTCTTACAACGACATCAGGCAAATCATTGAGGCCCGTGTCGCAGCGGAAATGGCGGAGTCACCGGCTTACCAGGTCAGCTATGAGAATGTGCCATTTACTCCGCCAAACAACAGCATTTGGGTCAAAGTTCAAGTTCGGTTTGGAGCAAACAACTATGCGACCCTTCTAGGCCCATCAACTGGCAGCAATCGGCAATCAGGTATTGTTGTCATTGGCATTTTCGCTCCAATCGGCGTTGGCACTGGTGACAATTTGACCGTTGCGGAACGTCTCAAGGATTTGTTTGATCGCAAGACTGTCAATCAAATTATTTTTGATGCAGCTGATGGGCCGCAAATCATAGAGAGTGCCTCCCCTGAAGCTTTTTTCCAAACAGAGCTAGCCATAACCTTTAACGCGTTCGTACAATGAGCTGAGCCAACTACCGTACAAACGTCATGGCAACCACTCTGTCCGGTACGTCCGGCGCACTCTATTACAAGCCTGCTGGCACTGACAGCACCTTCAAGGCTGCAGATGTCACCAACGCCAGCAACAACATCAATGTCGGCGCTTATCGAAACTTTAAGGTCAACGACAAAGTTTCGTTCACCACTGGTGGCGGCACCCTGCCTGGAGGCATTGATGCGAGCACTGATGTTTTCATCAAGACTTACACCGCTTCCACTGGGATCGCTACGTTCTCAGCCACAGCTGGTGGCACTGAGCTGGCTCTCGCTGATGACGGTACTGATGGCACCACGCCATTCACCATCAAATTTGCTGAGTTCCAGGCAGTTGGTGACGTGCGCGAGTGGTCCTTTGAAATCACCCGCGATGAAATTGACGTGACCACCATTGGTCAAACGCTTGGGCAGAACGCACCGTTCAAGACCTATATCACCGGCTTTGCCGATGGTGAAGGCTCTGCGACGATCTACACCACAGACGATGACACCACCATCGCTTCACGCTTGGTGGAAGACGTGATCCAGCGGATCCAGACCGGCGTGCAGTTCAAGCTGTATATCGACCGCGTTGTGTCATCTGGTTCAGTGGACGAGACGGCCAGCCGCTCGATCACGATGGAGGCTGTGCTGACTTCAGCCAGCTATTCCGTGAATCCAGACGATGCACAATCGATTGAAGTTGCATTCCGTCCGTCTGCTGTGCCGACTTTCGACCTCAGCAAAACCTGATCTTGATTTTTGTGAGGTTTCCCCCGGCTTGTGCTGGGGGATTTTTTGTGTCTACAATTTCACCGGATAGAAAATTTTTATGCCTCCGTCTTCATCGCGTGCGCTTGAGCGTCTAAAAAAAGCCGCCAATCTTGTCCCTGTCAAACGTATCGTCACTCTATGCAGTGGCGAAGAATTTGTTTTTTGGAGCACTCCGTTAACAATGGCTGAGCGGGAGAAAGCTCAAAAATCAGCCAAGAGCGACGACGTGAACCTGATGGCATTACAGCTTTTAGTAGCAAAAGCTGTAGACGAAAACGGTCAGCGTATGTTTATGGCTGGCGAAATTGCAGAACTGAAAAACGAGGTAAGAGACGAAGACCTGCAGGCGTTGATGCTTGCCCTGCTTACTGGAGAAGGCAACGTGACGGAAGCTGAAGCAAAAAACTAGCCCAGTGTCTCAAAGATGACTATCCCTTAAGGCTGCTGATGCGTATATGCCGTGACCTAGGCTATACGCTCTCAGAACTCACGCAACGCTTGTCACGCGAAGAGTTGCAGCTTTGGGCTTTGCTCTATGAAGTCGAGTACAAAGAAGAAGAAGAGCAAAGACGCAAATCAAAGCGGCGTTAAACTTGAGGCACTCTAGGTCGATTTTGTGGCTGAATCAGTTCTCATCGTTAAGGTGGACGCTCGGCAGGCTGTCCAGCCTCTTAACCAAGTGGGCGCAGCTGCGGAAAAGAGCAAAACAAAGATAAAGGGCCTGGGGAATGAGGCCACTAAAGCCAAGACTAAATTGGCTTCATTGAAGGGGGCTGCCTCGGCGCTAACAGGGGTGTTGAGTGGGGTGGCAGGGGTTGCAGTTATTGGTTTTTTTAGAGGTGCAGCAAACGCAGCCGCAAGCTTTGAAGCAGAAACATTATTGCTTGAAAGAGGTCTTAAAAACGTTGGTGCATCGTCTGGCGAACTTGACAGGTTGCAACAATCAGCCGATCGGCTCGGTAAGCAAACGTTGTTCAACGAGCAGGATTTTAGACAAGGCTTTGGTCTGTTGACCTCTTTTGGCAATATTGGTGTCGGCAGCTATGACGCGGTTGCTATGGCGGCTGCCAATGTTGCACAGGTTAGTGGCACGGATGTATCTAGTGCTTTCATGCAATTAGCAAAAGCTTTAAACGATCCGGTCACGAATTTAGCCGCACTCAGCAGGTCTGGTATTCAGTTCACTGAACAGCAAAAAACTACAATCAAGGGATTAGTCGAAACAGGTCAGGCCGCAAAAGCTCAAGCAATGATTCTAAAAGAGCTTGAAGCTCAATATGGTGGCACGGCTGCTGCTGCGGCAGGAGGAGCCGCAGGCGTGCAAGATACGTTCGGGGAGGCAATGTTTGATCTGCAAAAAGCGGTTGGTGGTCTTGTCAATACGGCACTACCACCGTTTATAAAAGCACTAACAGGCCTTATCAATCTTTTTGTCGACTTGCCCGGTCCTATCCAAGCAATCATTGTAGGTTTTGTTGCGCTGTTAGGAGCAGTAGCGGTGATAGCACCTGTTTTAGCGGTGCTTATTACATCATTTAAAGCTATTGCGGCAGCAAAGCTTGGAGCGACTATTGCTGGCTATTTACCGATTTTTGGAAAACTGATTGGAATTCTCAAGGTGCTAGGGCTTTCTGTCGCAAAAATCTTTCTTGGTCCGGTGGGTTGGGTTGCGTTGCTAGTTGCCGCTGGTGTTGCAATCTTCAAGTTTAGGGATCAGATTGGACAATTCCTCAGAGGCTTATTAAAGCCTTTCCAGAGCGTGTTTGAGGCGATCGGCAAAACTATTCGCGGTCCTTTTGAAGCAGCATTCAACTTCATCAAAAAGGTCGTAAATGCGGTGTTGCAGGCAGTCGCCACTCGGACCAACTTTGCTATCGGCCTGATTAACAGAGTCATTAAGGGTGCCAACAGGCTACCTTTAGTCAACATTCCGTTGATTCCTAAATTTGAGATTCCGCAGTTCGGCAAGGGCGGAATGGTGAATGGCGGTCAGCTGGCAATCGTTGGTGAGGCTGGCCCTGAGTACATTGTGCCTGCAGGTAAAGCCCAGGGTTTTGCTGAAAACATACTGTCAGGCATCCGCGGACCATCTGCTATACCTGCGTTTGCCGAGGGTGGCTATGTTGGGCCTGTGAACATCACGACCGGTCCTGTGATGCAGCAGGGTGGAACCAATTACGTCACGATGGCGCAATTTGAATCTGGAATCCGTGATGTAGCCAGTGCCATGGCTCGCAACGGCCGCAGCTATGGCGCACGTCGCTTTACAGGTGTCAGCTGATGAGCGGCGGTAACAGGGCTCAATCCCAATTCCTCAGGATTTTTACCTCTGGTGGTTCTGATCATCACCTTTGGCAGAACTTCTATGTAAATACCAGCGTCACCGTTTCTTCAAAGTCGTACAGATATTTCCCTTTTAATTGGCTCGGGACTGGCGAGAGTTCGGCCTTTGGTGAGCAGACCATTGAATTGTCAATGCCTGCAACTTCATTGGCTGTTTCTGCCTTTGAGGCTGCTTTTAGTTCAAAGCATCTTTGCCAGCTACAAACCTTCGAGTTTGATGCGCGGCTTGGTGTCAGCACTCCGCAAGCTGGCCAAACAGAGATAGGCAGTTTTCTCGGCTTTGTTTCCAGGATGAGCAGCAATTTTGCTGAACTCACGGTTGAGCTTGGGTCTACGATTGCCCCTGTTGGTGCGCAAATCCCAAGCCGTACGGCTTCAAACCGGTTAGTCGGAGTACCGATCCAGCTATGACCCTTCGAGTTGCAGATCCTTTATTCCTGCTGTCAGCACAGACTGGCTTAAGTGCTGGAGAATTACGTGCTGATGCAGCAGTTGGCAACCCTGATGTAGAGAGGCCCCAAGAGGCACTAAAAACTGGGGAGCCGATCCCTATTATTTTTTGTCGCCGTACAACCGCTAATAAAGGCGGAGTATTGGTGCAGCCCAAAATGACAGAGGGCTCTTTTGCCAACCCCATTCTTGAAAATACGACCAATAGTGGCAGTGGTAACCAGATAAAACCAAACCAGCGAATACGTATCAAATACTTGCTTGTGCTTGGAGAGGGCAACATCGCTCAAATGCAGGCGAGAGATCTGTTTTACGGCAACGACAGGCGTGGGACATTCAACCAAGCCTACGACGCTAGGGCAGGGACTTGGAACCCAGGCAACGCGATCGATGACCACTTCACCACGGTGGTGACGCCAGATGGAAACGGTGTATATGACACAAGCGGTGCTTCGAGCCTCTCAAACGGTCAATCTTTACGAGCTGGCAGCCGAGTGTTCTACAAGGACTCAGATGGCACCTTGCACGAGTTTGACTACGAAGAAAATAGCTTTCCTGCATTTTGTGGAACGTCTGGCACATACAGCGAACTCACTACTCTTAGCTTTGAGTATGAACACACCGACAACAAGGCAAGCAAAGCAGACAAGACCGTTAGTGCATTTGTACGGGAAGGGCTGCAGGTCACACGCTTAGTTGATAGTGTCAGTGGTGCATCTGACAATTACGCTGATTTAGTCAAGTATCTTTTTGAATCCAATAATCGATTGTCAAGTGATCTGATAGATACTGCGTCTTTGACAATCGCCGCTAAATTTGTCAACGCTAACGGCTTTTATTTCAACGGCGCAATAACGGATAGTCAGAACTTGCTAGATTGGCTGCAAAAGACATCGGTGCATTTCTTGCTCCGTGTGTCTAATTCAGGCGGCAAGTTTGGCCTGTTGCCTCGCTTGCCTTACAACACCGACTTCACCATAAAGACCACACAAATAACACCTGAATTTACTTTCACTGAAGAACACATCGTGCCTGGCGGGTTCGAGGCTGAATACATCAGCCTGGAAGACCGTGAGCCGGTTTGTTTCCAAGTGCAGTGGCGCCAGCAACCTGAAGCGGATTTTGGCCTTGTGCGCACCGTGCAGGTTCGGTACACCAATGAAGCGGCATCTGGCCCGTTCGTTGACATTGATATGAGCGGATACTGCACCAGTGAGGATCATGCAGTGAAGGTCGGTACATTCAGGCTGGCCCAGCGCAAATTCATCACGCATCACTTGCGCTTAACGGTGCGGGAACGCAATTACAACAACTTTCTAGTGATCGGTGACTTGGTGCGGGTCAGGTTGCGCCGTGAAACAAGCGAAGGCGACGTCGAATTCCACGACAAGGTATATGAAATTAACCGGATTGACCGATCGTTTGGTGGTGTTGTCAGATATGACTTAACTCATTTTCCGATTGATACACAAGGGCGCAGCATCATCGCTCGTGAAGTTGCTGATGCGAGTGGTGCTGGCAATATCATCAACGTGGGGAGAAGCACATTTGACGGTGATGAAAACAGCTCCACCGATACGAGCACTATTGGCACAGCGACTGGGGGTGGTGGCACAATTCCACCACTGGCGGATACATCTTTCGATATCTCAACGCCTGCTGTGACCGATATAGATACCTCATTCCCAGACGGTGAAAACAACCCCGATGATCCGCTAGAAGAGCCATTAGATGGCAGCGTTTCAGGGAATCCGGTGGTCACTGGCTACACGGGCACGCCAACAGCCGGGGACACTTTGTCTTATGCGCCAGGCTGCACAGGGGCATTTATTGAGTGGTTCAAGATCAACATCAACACAGGTGTGAGAACGAGCATTGGCTCAGGGATTGGTGCAACATTGGCTGTCACCTCTGCATTGCAGCAGGAAGGTGTGCAGGTGGTTGGCGTTGGCCGCTGCCCAGATCCAAGCTCGCCCGATGGTTATGGAGCACCGATTGAATCAGACACTGTTGATGTGTTTGACGAGATTCAAGATTGCCCAGGCGGCGGCGACTCTGGAGGTCAAGGCACCTTCACCAAGGTGATCAATGTTGGGACGGCCTATCCCGCTTCGTTTACTTTCACTTACACGGCTTATACAATCAAAGATCGATTCATTATTTCTGGTGCTGCAAGTCTTGACACTGGTTTTGTTAGCGGAAGTAATGTCAACGTTACTGTCAACAAAACGAGTGCGGATCCTTACATTACTGTGACGGTTCAGGCGCCATCACAGGGCACGGCTTGGGCTTACAGTGTCGGATGTGCTAGTTGACCATGGCTGATTTCCCTTCTTTGTCGCCACAAACTAGGACCTACATACCAGGGTCATATGCGGTCCGCCGTGCGAATACATTGGCTGGCGGTCAAGTAGCAGTGCGGAAAAACAATGCAGCGACTGATTATTATTTGAGCCTGACATTCATAAGCGACAGCGTTGATGATCAGAATAAAATTTTCACTCATTTTGCTTCGCAGAATAGATTCCAGCCCTTTGATATTCCGTCTGTTGTTCTAGAGAACGGTGGGTTCAGCTTCCCTAGCGGTTATCAGTGGATCTACAGAGACGCCCCAAGGGTGACATATGAGCCTGACAAAATTACTGTCAATGTTGAGTTAGAGCTTGTGGCCCCTTACGACATCTAACAATGACTGTATTTCCCACTATTTATCCAACGTCAATCACTTTTGACCACGGCCAACCACAGGTCACAGAGTACCAATCATTCGGAATCGGGCCAGTTCGTTTTAGGAACGCAAACACCGTCAATGATCAGAATCTAACGTTTCAGTTCACAGGTATCAGTCAAGCATCGGTAGACCTCATCAGGGATCACTATGTTCAGAATCAAGGCACAGCGGGTGAATTTTCTGTACCTGTTGCAATTTTTGGAGGGCTAAATGTTGCCGATGCGAGCAGCAATTTTCGTTATCTTGACACTCCCAGAGAGGAACATTTTGGGGTTTATTTTAATGTGACAGTAACGTTTCAAGCGTTACGCGGTGTCGATATGTTCTTCATCCTTGATGGCGGCCCCGCAACGTTGCCCGCAGAACAAGCGTTCAGTAAGTTTGTGTTCGATGGCAACTCGCCATTTATTTTGAATGGCTCTACTAGCGCCTTGGCTACACTGATCCTTAACGCGAACTGACTCCATGGCAGCCACTGAAGTCAAGGTTCAGATGCAGCAGCGGCGTGACACTGCCGCAGGATGGACATCCGCCAACCCCACTTTGCTCAATGGTGAGCTGGGGTTTGAGACAGACACGAAGAAAGTCAAGATCGGGGATGGGTCAACAGCGTGGAATTCGCTTAATTATTACGCTGGCTTTTCAATCTCTGCCTATCCACTGGCGACTGCTGACATTGCCAACGATGCGATCACGGGCGACAAGCTTGCTGATGACATCACGATCGCCAATAACCTCACGGTCACAAACAACCTGACCGTCAATGGCACAACGACAACAGTCAACAGCACGACGCTGCAGGTCGATGACAAAAACATTGAGCTAGGAACAGTTGCAACCCCCACCGACTCAACAGCTGACGGCGGTGGCATCACGCTCAAAGGCACATCTGATCACACCATTGTCTGGACTAACAGCACCGACAGCTGGGACTTTTCCGAGCACGTCAACATTGCAAGCAGCAAGGAATATCGCATTGCTGGCACGTCTGTTCTAAGCGCCAGCACGCTGGGCAGCGGCGTAACAGGTTCAAGCCTGACAAGCGTTGGCACGATTACTAGCGGGACATGGAATGGCACCGCCATTGCAACTGCCTACATCGCAAACGATGCGGTAACTGCTGACAAGCTGGCAGACACGGCGGTAACGGCTGGGAGTTACACAGCGGCCGACATCACGGTTGACGCACAAGGACGCATTACGTCGGCAACTTCTGGATCAATCAGCACCGCTGAAATTGCGAATGATGCTGTAACTGCCGACAAACTGGCCGATACTGCGGTTACGGCGGGCAGCTATACGGCGGCAGACATCACAGTTGATGCCCAGGGGCGAATCACATCTGCAACATCCGGGAGTATCAGCACTTCTGAGATAGCTAACGATGCTGTGACTGCCGACAAACTCGCGGATACAAGCGTCACCGCTGGGGCTTACACGCTCGCCAGCATCACTGTTGATGCACAGGGCCGCTTAACTGCAGCTTCTAGCGGTACAGCAGCTGACACCGACAAGATCACCGAAGGCAACACAGAGGCTGAGGTTGTCGATACTGGCACTGATGGGCACTTCAAAGTCACAACAGAAGGGACAGAACGTGTTCGTGTTGGCCCTGCTGGACAGATTGGAATTGCAGGCGCTAACTACGGAACATCAGGCCAAGTTCTGACAAGTGGTGGCGCATCAGCTGCTGTCTCATGGGCTGACGCATCGGGAGGAGGGGCCACTGGCGGGGGTTCTGACAAGGTGTTCGTAGAAAATTTGCTGGCCGTTGATTCTGATTACACTGTTGGTACTAACATCGGCGGGAGTGCTTCTGTTGGCTCTGGTGCATCCTGCGTGGGCCCAATCACTGTCGCAAGCGGTGTGACGCTCACTGTTCGCGCCAACTCTCGTTTAGTGGTTCTCTGATTATGTCTTTGTCTCTGACTGGTGCGGGTGTCATTAGCGGCATTGCAGACAATGGTTTGCCTGATGTTATTGCTGATGGCATCTTCATCAAAAACACCAAAAACGTTTCTAGCGATGAGACGCTGAGCGGTACTTACAACTGGGGTTCGTTCGGCCCTATTTCGATTGACACTGGTGTGACAGTGACGATCAGCACCAACGCAACCTGGAGCATCGTATGAGCACGCTGTCTTTAGCCAACATCGAGAGCAAGGCGGCAAACACACCGCCAGTAATTAAAGACTCGAATGGTACGGAGATCGGTCAGTTTGCCCGTGCTTGGGTTAATTTTAACGGTCGCAACACGCCTGCAATCAGAGATTCTTTCAATGTCAGCTCAGTGACTGATGATGCAGCTGGGCGTTATACGGTCACGTTCACCAATGCGATGGCAAACGCAAATTATGTCATCGCTGGAAGTGCTTCTGAACTTGGCAGCACGGGAAACAATGACGCGTTCTTTGGGGCGGGTCGAGACACTAACTACAGCGACCTACACACAACAACTTTTTGCACAGTTAGTGTTTGTTCGTCAAGTGGAAGCCAAACTGATCGAGACATAATTATGGCAGTTATCTTCGGAGGTTGACCCATGAGCACACTTAAGACAAGCAACATTCAAGACACCTCAGGCAACAACAACTCAACGCCTGAACAGATCAATCAAGGTCGAGCTAAAGCGTGGGTTAGTTTTGATGGAGGAACTGGAACGACAGGTCAAAACGATGTAACCATGCTTGATTCATTTAACGTAAGCTCCGTCACAGACGATGGAACAGGTACTTACACCGTTAACTTTA
>Ga0213858_10001170_pt1 | contig 12473 bp, 11 predicted proteins | sample PICome_FD_160122 | JGI IMG/M metagenome (GOLD analysis project Ga0213858, IMG submission 160122) | Coastal seawater microbial communities near Pivers Island, North Carolina, United States - PICO245 | ecosystem: Environmental > Aquatic > Marine > Coastal | place: USA: North Carolina | collected... | reverse complement strand
GGGCCTTTTTTCTTTACTAACGCATATAAAAAAGGCCCGTTGAATGATCAACGGGCCTTTGAATTACTAATTAATTATTGATATTCTTCTTATTGAAGCGGTTTCCTACAATTTAACGCTTGATGATTTTCATGGTTTTTTGCTGTCCTTGATTATTGGTTGCCACCAATATATACACGGAAGACGCCAAGGCAGAAACATCAATAGATTGATCGCCCTGATTGATCTCATAGCGCCCGACATGCCTACCCTGCAAGGTATATAAGTCAAGTTCCAATCGCTCCTGAGCCATAATTTTGAGTTGATTAACAATCAAATTTTGCATCAAGGCCAATTGTGGCTCATGATCCACTAAAGCCAAATTTGGGTCATAACGGTACGTCATGGTTAAATCATCCCCTATCTGGTCTCCATTGGCATCGACTTGATAGAATCTAAACACGTATTCAATTGGATTCCCGCCGCCGTCAACAAAATTGGCAATATGATCACCAGGGAACCCCTGATTCTCTCCAGGCTGAATCGTCACAACCTCGGTTCCAGGAGGATAAGATGCACCAAAAACCAAATCGACATAACACAGACCAAAGCACAACTGAACTCCAGAACCATCCCCATTGACCGCACTGACAAATTCAATTTTCATATATATTTCATCAGTAGTTGAGGTATTATTAACCCAGAAGGGTAATTCAGCGATTCCTAATCCGTAGATCCCAAAAGTCCAGGTAGATCCGTCCAGTATCGGATTTCCATCATGCGTTTCCACGGTAAACTGCGCGGATGCGGTAGCGGTCATAAGAGCGGTCAACAAGACCAGAATATTTTTCAACATCAGTATAATTTTTAAATGATTGAGGCAATAAATTTAATTAATCTCATCCATTTTTAGACCCTTTGATACAGCTAAAACTCATAAAATTAAACTTGCAATATGCAATCTTAATTAGTTTACAATGAGTGAATTAGTCGATTATTTTTTATTATTTTTAGAGGCTAAAATCAATTACATGAAAAAAATATTTACCCTTGCCGCGGTCTTGCTGACCACCGGAATTTTGGCACAAACCATCGTGTCGACAAATCCGGAAAACAAGAATGTGATCCTAGAAGAATTTACTGGGATTTATTGTGTTTATTGTCCTCAAGGACATGCCATTGCACAAGCCATTAAAGACGCCAATCCAAATGACGTCTACCTGATTAACATCCACACAGGTGGATACGCAAATCCAACAGGAAACGACCCTGATTACAGAACACAATTTGGTGCAGCGATTGCTTCCCAATCGAATTTAGTGGGTTATCCAGCGGGTACCGTAAATCGACATTATTTTCCAGGCTCTGCGCAAAATGGCGGAACTGGAACAGCGATGAGTCGTGGCGCCTGGACGGCCAGGAGTAATCAAACCCTCGATGAAGCGTCTTACATGAATATGGCTGTTGAGGCTGAAATTGATATTCAAACAAATGAACTCACGGTTCATGTTGAGGCGTTCTACACTGGGAGCAGTCCAGAGCCAACAAACAGACTGAATGTTGCTTTGCTACAAAATAATACCTTGGGACCACAAACAGGTGGAGGTGCAGGAAATCAATACAATCACATGCACCGATTGATTCACATGGTTACTGGACAATGGGGAGATGATATTGCGCCCACCACTGCGGGAACATTCATCGACAAAACCTACACCTACCAGATCCCAGCAGCACACAATAACATTCCGATTGAAATACTCGATCTTGAATTGGTTGTATTCATGACAGAAACCACTCAAGAAATTATCAGCGGAAGTGGAACTACACCTTTATATACCGGGATTACGGCACAAAATGACGCGGCGGTGGAATCCATTCCAGCCATTCCAGATCAATGTGGCTTCTTGGAACCTGTTTTTCAGTTGAAAAATTATGGAAACGATCCATTGACTTCGGTAGACATAACTTATTCTGTGAATAACGAGGCGCCTCAGACCTACACTTGGACCGGAAATATACCAGCGTTGTATTCTGAATTGGTGACCCTTCCTGGAGTTCCTTTTGATGTTCAGGCCACCAATGAGGTTGAAATTAGTGTTGAAGCCGATGAGGAAAATGCAAACAACACCTTGACCCAATCCTTCAATGAATTGACCTTTGAAAATACCAATACGGTAAGTTTGATTTTGAATACAGACTCTCAAGGACAAGAGTGTACTTGGGAAATTCTCAATGGTGTTGGCGATGTCGTTGCAGAAGGTGGACCGTACAGCGGTGTAACCAATGTCAATGAAACCTTCAATCTAACTGGCGATTGCTACAAATTTAACCTCAGAGATGCTGGAGAAAATGGCGGTGAATCTGTAGTGCTTTACGACAGTGACAACAACGTCATTTACCAATCAAGTGGTAACTACGGCGCAGGGGCTGCTGTCCCGTTCCAAACTGAGTTCATTTTAGATGCAGGCGATCGCTTCTTAAGTCAGTTGAGTTTATATCCAAACCCAACCAACAACATGTTGCACGTGTCTAACGCTGAAAACACTCAGCTCATCGTTTACGATGTACTTGGTAAAGTATTGATGACTCAAGCCATGATCAGCAATCACGAAACTATCGATCTTAGCCGAATCATGAGCGGAACCTACTTCGTCTCTCTTGAACAAAACGGTCAACGCAGAGTAGAGAAAATCGTTAAGCTCTAAGGATTATTCTAAAGTTTCTTTAGACTTCAAAATTTTAAAACCCCGGTGCATACCGGGGTTTTTTATGTTCATAAATCAAAATCTACTGTATTAAAGGGAATCCCCCGAGACCCCTTGCTAGGGTAGCGGTAAATGAATGACTTGTTTCGTGTCAAAGAATGATTCGTCAAAATGATCCGAAAGCAAATATTTTTGCGCCTTTGGGTACGGATTCAATTCTTGGGTCAGATCACCGCCCTTTAATGCCAGAATGCCATTTTTTAGGGAGTGCTTTTGTATCTGGCTAATTTTGTTTTGAGTCCATTGAACCAATCCAGGCATTTTTGTCACCGCCCGGGTGACGACAAAATCAAACCGTCCTTGAATCTGCTCGGCTCTTAGATGATGGGCAGAAACATTCTCTAAAGACAACGCTTGAGCGACCTCATTCACCACCTTGATTTTTTTACCGATACTGTCAACCAAAACAAACTCGGTCTGAGGAAACATTATGGCCAATGGAATTCCTGGAAAACCACCACCAGTTCCTACATCTAGAACCCGAGCAGACGAATCAAAGGTCATCACTTTTGCGATACCTAGTGAATGCAGGACGTGCCGCTCATACAAGCAATCGATATCTTTTCGAGAGACGACATTGATTTGATCATTCCAAAACCGGTAGAGCCTCCCTAATTCGGAAAATTGCTCAATTTGTTGGGCATCTAAATCCGGAAAATATTTTAGAATAAGTTCCATTTGAGTTATTCACGGCAAAAGTACGTGTTCCTTAATAAATTTCACGATCTGAATCTCAGTATTCCCCGACAGATGATTATTTTAGTCGTACAATTAACGAACACTAATTTTCAAAATTTAACCGTGAGCCATACTAACATTAAATTTCCGAGACCAGACAAGGCACAATTTTTTAAAACTTTGAATCGCAGGGTGAATTTGTATTTTAAAGAAAATAACCTCTCAAAATCCGGTAACTGGCGTTTGCATTTTAAATCGATCGTCATGTTTGTGCTCTACATTGGGCCTTATGTCCTGTTGTGGCAGATGTCTATGCCCTGGTGGATTCAGTTATGCTTAGCCATAACTATGGGAATCGGTATGGCCGGTGTGGGCATGAATGTCATGCACGATGCCAATCACGGGGCCTATTCGAATAAAACTTGGATCAATAAACTGCTGGGAAGCAGCATCTACATTTTAGCGGGGAACGTCTATAATTGGCAGGTACAACACAATGTTTTGCACCATACTTATACCAACATTCACGGTCATGATGAAGATTTAGAGGCAGGCAGAATTTTGCGATTTTCAAAACACGCTCCATGGAAACGATTTCACAAATTTCAACATCTCTACGGTGTGCTATTTTATGGCCTTTTGACCATTAATTGGGCCATAACCGCCGACTTTTTTCAGACACAACGCTACCTTAAGCGGAAATTATCCTACGGAAGGTTTCCCAATCCATGGCGTCAATGGGCGGTATTGGTGGCGACAAAGATTTTATACGCGAGCATATGGATCGTCATCCCGATGATCTTTTTTCCTTTGAGCTGGTGGCAGGTTCTGATCGGGTTTGTCGTCATGCACTACACCGCGGGCTTGATATTAAGCATCGTGTTCCAATTGGCACACGTTATTGAAGACACCAGTATGCCTTTACCCGATGAGTCGGGAACCATGAAGAATACCTGGGCCATTCACCAATTGTTTACCACGGTGAATTTCTCCACAAAAAACAGACTCATCAATTGGTTTACCGGTGGACTGAATCATCAAGTAGAACATCATATTTTTCCTAACATCAGTCATATCCACTACACAAAAATTGCGACCATCGTAAAGAAGACTGCTTTAGAATTCAACCTACCCTATCACGAATACCGGACAACCAGGTCAGCCATTGCTGCCCACTTTAGACATCTTAAAAACATGGGGATGAAACCCGCTTTATAACAAAAAATGAATTCAAAATTATCTGATCGCGTAAATCAAATGGCCACCGCAGCTACTCTGGCCATGGCCGCAAAAGCCAGAAGTTTAAGAGAAGAAGGTGCCTCAATCATTGGACTCAGTCTGGGTGAACCAGATTTCACTGTGCCTGATTTCATCAAACAGGCCGCGATAAAGGCTGTCGAGGATGATTATCATTCTTACAGTCCAGTCGATGGTTATGCCGACTTAAAAAAAGCCATCGCCTTAAAATTTGAGCGAGACAATAAACTCCATTATACGGCAGATCAAATTGTGGTATCCACCGGTGCCAAACAATCTCTGGCCAATCTGGCTCAAGTTTTGCTCAATCCTGGAGATGAAGTTCTTTTGCCTGCACCCTATTGGGTGAGTTATTCTGATATTGCCAAGGTCGCCGGCGGTGTGCCCGTTGAAATCAAAACCACCATCGACAATGATTTTAAGATTACGCCCGAGGACCTCCAAAACGCGATAACACCAAAAACTAAAATGATGATCTACAGTTCGCCCTGTAATCCAAGTGGATCGGTCTACAGTAAAGGGGAACTTCGCGGATTGGCAGATGTTTTAATCCAACATCCTGACATTATTGTGGTGAGCGATGAAATCTATGAGCACATCAATTTCGGGGAAGCTCATTTTTCTATGGCACAATTTGACGACATGTATTCACGAACCGTTACAGTGAACGGCGTCTCAAAAGCATTTTCAATGACGGGATGGCGCATTGGCTACATCGGTGGACCAAGCTATATTGCTCGATCCTGCAACAAAATGCAAGGCCAAGTGACCAGTGGCGCCAATTGTATTGCACAAATTGCCACCATCAAGGCCCTTGAAACCCCACCCGCGGCGATTAATTATATGGTGGAAGCCTTCAAAGAGCGTCGCAGTTTGATCTTATCTCTTTTGGCTGAAATTCCTGGTTTTAAAACAAATGTACCTCAGGGAGCATTCTATGTCTTTCCCGATATCTCCTACTACATTGGGCGCAGCTTGAAAGGACAGCACATTAGCTCCGCTGGAGATTTTGCACTCTTTTTATTAGAACATGCTGGGGTTGCTACAGTAACCGGTGAGGCCTTTGGTGATCCGGACTGCATTCGAATTTCCTACGCTGCATCAGAAGACGACATTAAAAAGGCCATGAAAAGCATCAAAGAAACCCTGACTCAGGCGCTCGATTAAGCTCATTGCTATGGCAAAAATACTTTTATTAGGATCCGGGGAATTAGGTAAGGAATTTGTCATCGCTGCGCAAAGACTTGGGCAATATGTTATCGCTGCAGACAGCTACCCTAGCGCGCCTGCCATGCTGGTAGCCAATGAATCCGTAGTACTAAATATGTTAGATGGCAAGGCCTTGGATGCGGTGGTTAAAACGCATCGACCCGATTATATTGTTCCTGAAATTGAAGCCATTCGAACAGAACGCTTTTACGATTATGAAGCACAGGGCATCACGGTTGTGCCATCAGCTAAGGCGGCAAATTACACCATGAATCGCAAAGCAATAAGGGATTTAGCGGCTCAGGATCTTGGGGTCAAAACTGCGCCATTTGCCTATGCCGATAGTTTAAAATCCTTGGAAACGGCAGCCAAAGAAATCGGTTTTCCTTGCGTGATTAAACCACTGATGTCTTCAAGTGGAAAAGGACAATCCACGGTACGTGAATTTGGTGAACTCGAGTCAGCCTGGAATGATGCACAAGAAGGGTCTAGAGGAGATCTTAAAGAGGTCATTATCGAAGGATTCATTGATTTTGATTACGAGATTACGCTTTTGACTTTGACGCAGAACAATGGAGTGACTTTATTCTGCCCACCCATAGGACACAGGCAAGAGGGGGGGGATTATCGAGAAAGCTGGCAACCCATGCCCATGAATCAAGCGGCCCTAGAAAAGGCCCAAGATATGGCAGCAAAGGTCACAAGTGCTTTGGGTGGTGCTGGCATTTGGGGGGTCGAATTTTTCATATCTGGTGACTTAGTTTACTTTTCAGAACTCTCTCCCCGACCACATGATACGGGAATGGTCACCTTGGCTCACACCCAAAATCTCAATGAATTTGAACTTCATCTTCGGGCCATTTTAGGACTTCCTGTTAACGAAATCGTCCTTAAATCCGCAGGCGCCTCGGCGGCGATACTGGCCGATAAAAATGGAGATCATCCCCGCTATGGCGGTTTAGAAAAAATTACGGCAGTCCCCAATGCAGATGTTCGCATTTTCGGGAAACCCACGACTCGTCCTAACCGACGCATGGGGGTTATTCTGGTAAGCGAGTCAAGGTCAAAACCAAAGGAAAATGCCTTCGATTTGGCCACAAGAGCCCAAGAATTGGCTACTCATATCACCGTCTATAGCGAGCCACATCCTGATAAGAACTGACTGCTAACGGTGCGTCCTTACTAGGATTTTACAGATCGTACCTTATATCGTATCTTAACCTCATGAAGCGGTGTTTCATTGGTTTGACTTTGTTTTGGTCCCTCTTTGTTTTGGGACAAGACAAAGAATTGCAGTTCAACTTATATTTTGAGCACGATCAATACCAATTAGCTCAAAATCAAAGACTAAGAATAGACAGCCTACTTGCCTTACCGAATAAAGATCTGTACGACGTCCACATTAATGGTTTCACCAACAATATCGGACATGAGCAATACAACTTAGAACTCTCAAGAAAGCGGGCTGAGAACGTCAAAAAATTATTGCGTTCGTTTACCATAATTTCTAGTATCGGCAAAGGGCCTCTCGAGAGTGATGCCGCGGCAAACCGCAGGGTTGAAATCATCTTTCATCCCAAAAGCATGCACGTTGTAGAAATTGGTGAAATAATAGAGCAACCGCAAACATCAGATTCAATTCCCAATTTAGAGGCCCGATTCGCCATGCCCAAAATCGGTGAGAAAATCGCCCTCGAAGGTATTTTATTCTACCCGGACCAAGACGTCATTATGGATGAAAGTAAGGAGGTTCTGGAACAATTGGTGGGCTTACTGAATCTTCATAGAGGCCTAAAATTCAAAATCATGGGACACATTTGTTGCGGCGATCCTGAGCGACCAGCAATGGATGTAATCAATACCCGAACAGGACAACAGGATTTATCATACGCCCGAGCACGATCGGTGTATTTGTATTTGCTAAAAAAAGGCATCAGTCGTAAACGCATGCGATTTATGGGAATGGCCTACAAATATCCTCTGGGTCAAGGTGATGAATTCGACCGAAGGGTCGAAATCGAAATAACCGGCCTGAATGAGGTCAACAAACCTCCAAAAGAGGCTAATAATTCAAAAGAGGTCAACGACAATCAAAAAGAATAAAAGCGGCCTAGAGATCTGCCTAACGATTTCTCCAGAAGAAAGGGGTGAATAAGATCAAAACCGTAAACAGTTCCAATCGACCGATAAGCATCAAAAAACTCGCCCACCATTTTGCTCCTGACCCCAGTGCTTGATAATTCATGGCAGGTCCCAAGTCACCAATGGCCGGACCAACGTTACCCAAAGTAGACGCAGCGCCTCCTAGGGCAGTCTCAAAATTCAAACCCAAAGCAGAGAAGACCAAAACGCCGACAATAAAAGAAAGCATATAGAGGATAAAAAAGCCGAGTACATTAAACACAATGGGTTGTCCAACCGCTTTGCTGTTATAGCGTACCGGCAATATGGCATTCGGGTGCAGGGTCCGTTTAAACTCCATGACCCCATTTTTAATCATGATTAAATGTCGCACGATTTTTATGCCGCCTGCGGTCGAACCGGCAGAACCACCCAGAAACATTAAACCAAAGAAAAAGATTGTCAAAAATGGCGTCCATGCCGTAAAATCAGCCGACACAAAACCCGTTGTCGTGACTACCGCCAGTACTTGGAACAATCCATGTCTTAGGGCACTCTCAAAAGGTCCATAAACCATGGGGTGATGAATGCTGCTGCTCTGCGGATTGGCGTATTGATAGATAAAAAATGTTGCAATGGCCGTCAATCCGACGATAAAAATCAAATATAGCTTGAACTCCTCATCCCTGAAAATCTTCGAAAAACGCCGTTTAAAGGCAAAATAACTCAAGACGAAATTGGTCCCAGCCAAGAACATAAATAACATAATGATGTATTGGATCACTGGCTGATCATTCCAATGGGCAATACTCGCATTTTTCGTTGAAAACCCTCCGGTGCTCAAAGTGCTTAATGAGTGGTTTACCGCATCAAAAAGACTCATTCCTGCTGTCCAAAGTAAAATGGCTTCAGCCAAGGTATAACCCACATAAATGTACCATAAGCGTTTTGCTGTGTCTGTGATTCGAGGGTGTAACTTATCGCCACTTGGGCCTGGTGCTTCGGCAGCAAAAAGCTGCATACCGCCAATACCCAATAAGGGCAAAATGGCAATGGCCAAAACAATAATTCCCATACCACCAATCCAATGGGTGATGCTCCGCCACAATAAAACCCCTTGAGGAAGGGCTTCGACATCGCTTAATATGCTGGCTCCAGTCGTGGTAAATCCACTCATGGTCTCAAAAAATGCATCAGTAAAATTGGGAATTGCCGAGGTCAATAAATAAGGCAAGGTCCCGATCAAGGCCATAAAAAACCAACCAAAGGCAACAATGATATATCCCTCTTTTTTTTGAATTTCTTTGCGATGGTTCCGCGTGATCCACATAATGAATGTACCCAAGGACACCGCCAGTAGACTGGCCTGAAGCATTCCATTAAACACACCGTCCTGATAGAAATAACTGATCAGCGTGGCAACAAACATAAATCCTCCGTTCACGCAAAACAGCAAACCGATCAGATGTCCGATCAGCTTGAGATTTATTTTAGAAAGTCCAGACATTAAATGAACAGATTTTCGACTTTTTTTATGGATTGTGGCATACAACAGACCACCACGCGATCACCACTTAAGATTTTAAAGTCGCCTAAGGCGATTAATCCTTTACCATCACGCACTACACCCCCGATAATTGCTGAACGCGGAAAATCGAGGTCCCTGATGTGCTGATCGCATACTTTAGAGGTTGGTGAAACCACAAATTCAAGCAGTTCTGCATTCATGTTATTCAGACGGGTCATGGCCACAACCTCGCCTTGTCGAATGTGCCTAAAAATATGATTGGCCGCCAAAAGTTTTTTATTGATCAAGGTATCGATACCAATGGAGTGCGACAATTGAAAATAATCCATATTTTCAACCAGGGCGATGGTCTTTTTCACCCCTTTTGATTTAGCCACCAAACATGACATGATGTTGGTTTCGCTGTTTCCAGTGACAGCAATAAAGGCGTCCATATCAATAATGGCTTCCTCTTGGAGCAATTCTACATTTCTTCCATCACCATTGATAACCAAACAGTTAGGTAAGTCATCTGCAATTTCAAAGGCCTTGTCTTTGTCGTTTTCAATGAGTTTTACATTGAATTTATTGGCACACAGGTCGTGGGCAGTTTTACAACCGATATTGCTTCCTCCCAAGATCATGACGTCTTTGATCTCATCTCGGACTTTTCCCGTTAACTTGAAGATTTCATCCACACCCTCTTCGGTGGTAATGAAATAAACCTGATCACCCTCCTTAAATTGAGTATCTCCCCTGGGGATCACAGTGTACTGCGTCCCAAAACGTTGAATGGCAATTGGGACATACTGTAACTCTGGGTAGACCACACCAACCTCTTTAACCGTTTTTCCGACAAAGGCCGCCGTTCGAGACAAATGCAAGCCGATCATCGTCAGGGCTCCATCTTCGAATTCATAGGTATCGTTAAAGGCACTTTGATTCAGTAAAAGTTCAATTTCCACTGCAGCCAATGCCTCAGGAGAAATGAGCTCGTCGATTCCGAATTTTGTGAACCCTACTTCGTCTTTGTGATCGATAAACTCAGTATTGGAAATTCGCGCAATGGTTCTTTTGGCTCCGAGTTGTTTGGCCAAAACACAAGCTGTAATGTTGATGGTTTCGCTGGAGGTGACCCCGATGACTAAATCGGTTTTACCGACTTGAGCATCTTTGAGTACCGATATTGAAGTGGCATCCCCCCGAACAACTCGAATGTCCAAATGGGTGTCAGCGTAATTCAGCGATTCACGATTGGTGTCAATCAAGGTGATGTCTTGTGATTCAAAAGACAAGAGTTTCGCCAAATGGAACCCTACCTCACCTGCCCCTGCAATGATAATTTTCATAGAAAAGTCTAAACACTTTCAGAACAAAAATACAAAATAAGCGCTATTATAAGGGTTTATTCGTCCATATTCCGTGACAAAAGGTGGGGATGAATTGCGTGAAAAATATTAGTTTTGCCCCCATCCTATGGCTGAAAAAATCAAACCTTACGCGGAGTCCAATTTGGACAAAAAAGCCCAAGTCGAACAAATGTTTGACACCATTTCGGGCGAGTATGATCACCTGAATCGAGTGATTTCTTTTGGCGCCGACTTACGCTGGCGAAAAAAAGTAGTGCGTATGGTGGCACAGCACGGTGGAGATAAATTACTTGACATTGCTACCGGAACAGGAGATTTGGCCATCGCCTTTGCAAAAAAGACTGAGGCGGCTGAAATTATTGGACTCGATCTGTCTCAAGGCATGTTAAATCAAGCGGTGGTCAAAGTGAAAGACAAGGCTTATGCCCATCGCCTTAAGTTCATCAAAGGCGACAGTGAGGCCCTGCCCTTTGGATCTGATTATTTTGACGCCATCAGCGTCTCTTTCGGGGTGCGTAATTTTGAACATTTAGAACAGGGCTTATCAGAAATCTATCGCGTATTGAAACCCGGTGGACTTCTAGTGATCCTGGAAACTTCAGTCCCGGACAAATTTCCGTTTAAACAGGGCTATCGGTTGTATACTAGCGGCATCATGCCGACCATTGGACGATGGTTCTCCAAAGACAAATTGGCTTACCGCTATCTGAGCGACAGTGCATCGGCCTTTCCATACGGGCAAAATTTCAACAATATTTTGAGCCAAATCGGGTTTATAGTCCAACGGCATCGGCCTCAAACCTTTGGGGTAGCCACAATTTATAATGCGAGTAAATGAATCATTTTAGATTCTTATTGACCATTTCAATCGTTTTGAGCATGACTGGGCTGAGCCACGGACAGCTCTTTAGTAAAGAACGATTGTCCAATTTGGAAACTTTTGACAGCAGACCACTGTCATGGGGTTATTTCCTCGGGTTCAACAGCTATGATTTTAAATTCACTTATAATCGACAGTTTGATGATGACAATACGGACATCGATGTCGCGACCCAGGCGGGCTTTAATGTAGGCTTAATCGGAGACATGCGCATTAATGACTATCTCAATTTGCGTTTTGAGCCAGGGATTTATTTTGGCCAAAGAAACTTGACCTTTCCTCGTATTGAGGAAGAATCAGACTATTTAAGAGAGGTTAAATCCACTTATGTCCACCTGCCTTTATTGCTGAAGGTATCGACCAAGCGATTGAACAATTTTAAACCCTTCGTGGTGGCTGGTATCTCCAAGTCGATCAATTTAGGGAGCAATGAAAACAATCCTGAGGACAATTACTTTGGTCAATTTCGCATGACCCGAAACACGAATTATTACGAATTGGGATTCGGCATTGATTTTTACCTGTACTACTTTAAATTTTCCCCGTCCATTCGAGGTGTATTTGCCACAACCGATGAACTGGTCAGAGACAGAAATCCTCTGAGCCCATGGACCTCAAACATTGCCTCAATGAAGACAAGAGGCGTGTTTATCAATTTTACGTTTCAGTAAAAAGCCCTGTTTTTTTATTGTCGTTGCCATTCA
>Ga0213858_10001169_pt1 | contig 12474 bp, 10 predicted proteins | sample PICome_FD_160122 | JGI IMG/M metagenome (GOLD analysis project Ga0213858, IMG submission 160122) | Coastal seawater microbial communities near Pivers Island, North Carolina, United States - PICO245 | ecosystem: Environmental > Aquatic > Marine > Coastal | place: USA: North Carolina | collected... | reverse complement strand
CAATCTCCTGCAGGGTTTCGAGCGGGTAGACCCGTCCGCCTCCGATGTTGGTTGTGTTTTCCACACAAACGAGTCGAGTGCGGCAGAAGTGCTGATCATTCGCACGGATCATCCCGTTCAGTTCATCAGTGTTCAGCATGCCTCCTTCGCCACCCAGCGTACGTACGCTGACGCCGCTGAGTGCTGCAGGGGCTCCGCCTTCAAAATTGCAGATGTGTCCGGTGGAGTGAATCAGCAGTTCATCTCCGGGCTGGCAGTGGATTCGCACTGCCATCTGGTTACTTTGGGTACCGGAGCAAGCCATTACCGCCGACTCATGACCGAACATCTCGGCCATACGCTGTTCAAGGAGATTGACCGTGGGATCTTCTCCCATCATGTCGTCACCAACCTCAGCGGTCATCATGGCCTGACGCATGGCATCGGTAGGGCGAGTGACAGTGTCGCTGCGTAAGTCAAGATTTGTCATGGGGTGATTTCAGCCGCCAGGCTTTCGGAACAGTGGCGGAATTGTGGGGTTTGTGAAGACTGCAAATACGAACGCTCTGAGTCACGCTGAGCCAGCCGGGGGAAAGGCGATGCTGACGAATCACCAGATGTCGGGAATAGAATTCGAGGCTGTTCCTAATCGAACCATTCATCCGCAGGATCAAATTCCGGATTCACAACAATCAGCACCTTCATCGTACCGACGGCTCGGTGACGGACCCCGGGCGGAATGACGATGGCCTGATGCCTGGCGACAGGGATCAGCTGACCGTCGAGTTCCATCCGGGCATCCTGATCACATTCCAGAAACACGTAGGTCTCCGTGAGTGTCTTATGGTAGTGAGTTTTTGCATCGGCAGAGATTTCGGTGATGTGCAGGGTTCCGGGAAATTCCGGGACGCCTGCGAAGGCTCGTCGAGCAGTTCCGCAGGGGCAGGGCACCCCGAGGATTTTGCTGAAATCCGCGAGTTTCCAGCGGGGGGGGGACAGTGCTGAGTCGGAAGGTGATTCAGTCATTGGGTCTGCCGCAACAAAAGAAAAGTCCGTCTTCCTGAACGAGGAAGACGGACTTGCAGAGATTTCGAATTGTGGATTCAGCGAACAGCGCTGGACCACTCGTCTATCATGGCCTGAATGCGAGCCGGATTGAAATTCCCGGGTACGTCAAAGTCCTGATTGGCCATCAGGTCTTCGACAGTCAACGTCTTTGACGGTACGCCATCTGCCGGGACGTCTGCATGGGCGGTCCAGGTGATTGCGTTCAGCACGAGGGTCCGGAAGTTGCGATTGCCCCAGTTCCAGTGGAAGTGTCCCCCGGTAAATCCAAACCCGCGTCCACCGTCGGCCCGCTCGCGTGCCCAGGCAACTGTTTGTGCTTCCTTGCGTTCCAGCACTGCGGTGCGAACAGCAGCATTGTTACTGTGGGGGCCGTCAGGCCGGGAGAGGCTGCCGTCGTCTTTCACAAGTGTGTTTCGGGGTGGCAGGTCTGAGAGAACTGAGACCACGTCGTCATCAACAAATCTCATGTGGTAATACCATTCGTCGTTGACCTCGAACGGCTTCACACCGCGAGTGATCGGGTGTTTCGGGAGATTGCCAAAGTCGGCTGTCCAGTGCGGGTTAACGGACCAGTCCGTTTCAAAGTAGCCGCCAATCCACTTCAGAAAAGCGTCGCCGGAGGGACCTTTGGGGACTTCAACACCGTAGTGAATGCAGACCATACCGACACCTTTTTTCTGAATCGCCTGCAGGCGATCGAGGTGCTCATTGAAGGGGTGTCGTCCGCCACCGTCGGAATAAATCACGACAGAGTCGACACCGTCGAGGACAGAATCGTCCTGCGGCCAGCCTTCTGTATAAACCGTGGCTTCGATTCCAAGGTTGGATGCATTCAGGGCTTCGGCAAGCAGCATGCAGCCGGCTTTGTGTTCGTGGGCACCATAGCCGTGGCTGCGTGTGCCGGCGATCAGAGCAACAGTGCGTTTTGCCGGAAGCTTCTTCAGGCGGATGTTGCGGAACTGGACAACCATCGGTGGTCCGACGTGGGCCTGCAGCGCCAGCAGCCCGACAGCACGGCGTTCGGCTTCGTCGTTATCGACTACATCCACAGTCTGGTTACCGTTGATGAAGTGCTGAAAGTGGAATCCATCAGCCACGATGCGGTATTTGTTCCAGTCTTCCTTCCGGATAGATTTCTGGATTTCCGCTGAATCTCCGACGGTGCCGGTGACGCGGACCTCGAATTTTCCATCATTTCGAACAAGTTCAGTGGACTGTCCACGCTGCGCGAGAATGCCTCGAAAGGCTTCCCCGTAAAGGATTCCGGAGTAGCGATCGCCCGCTTCGAAGTCCGCCTGGTAGCCGCCGATCCGCCACTGACCATCGGGCAATTCAAAGCTGCGGTACTGAATGCCGGAGTTACCATTGACGATCCGGTATTCGAGTTCCAGTTCGAAATTCCCCAATTCACCGCCACGCCAGACGATAAAGGTGTTTTTCGTGAGCTTGTTTTCGTCGGTCGTCGTTCCGGTGATGGCTCCATCTTTCACAGACCAGATTGCAGGATCACCATCCCATCCGTCCAGGGTTTTCCCATCAAAAATGGTTTCCCAGTCATCAGCTGGCAGTACCCCGACAAAGGTGACGAGGGCCAGGCAGGCGAAGAGACAGGTTCTGAACATTGAAGTCCTCAACTTTCGGTTCCATGGAAGGCGAATGAGCGGTGTCGGCAAATGAACAAGGGTCATTCAGTTTAGTTGTTTTCAGCGGGCGCGGAACGGCGTGAATGAGCTGGTCATGAGCAAGCCGGGAAAGGCAGTTGTGAGGAATTACAGAGCGGCGCCAGCGGCAGCTCAGAGTTCCTCACTGGTGTTGCGTTTGGTACCGGATTCGGCAATGGTTTGACGCATTTTTGTATCTGCCTGAACGTTCTGGAGCTCATAGAAATCCAGCAGCCCAAGTTTCGCGGAAGTGAAGGACTCTGCGATTGCCCTGGGCACTTCAGACTCGGCCAGAACGACTGACGCTCGGTTCTGCTGAATTCGAGCGATCATTTCCTGTTCGCGGGCTCTGGCAGCAGCTCGTCGCTGTTCTGCTTTGGCCTGAGCCACCTGCATGTCGGCTTCGGCCCTGTCTGCCTGCAGGTGAGCACCAATATTATTTCCGACATCAACGTCGGCAATATCAATCGACACAATCTCGTAGGCCGTTTGTGCCTCGAGTCCCTGCTGGAGAACGATGCGGGTGATGTTGTCCGGATTTTCCAGAACGAGCTTGTAGGATTCTGAAGAACCAATGGCCTGAACAATTCCCTGGCCAACTCGGGCAATCACGGTCTCTTCTGTCGCCCCACCGATTAACTGCTGTATGTTGGTTCGCACAGTGACACGTGCTCGGACCCGCACCTCAATCCCGTCTGCGGCTACGGCGGACAGTGCCCCCTCGCTGCGCTTGGGATCAGGGCAGTCAATCACTTTGGGATAAACACTGGTGGAGACAGCTTCCAGAATGTCGCGTCCAGCCAGGTCGATGGCCTGGGCTGTATTCCAGTCGAGCGGAATGGATGCCTTTTGAGCAGCAATCAACGCTCGAATCACATTGGATACGTTGCCTCCAGCAAGCGCGTAGGCTTCCAGGGCTGAGGTCGACAATACTGCGGTGTCACGCATCCCCGCCTGCACAGCCATGATTTTGGCACGAACAATGACAGCGGGGTTCACCTTGCGGAAACGCATGAAGATCAGCTCTTTGAGAGTGATACCTGCACGTGTCATTTTGCACTGCAGCCACAAGCTGGCAAACTGCGCGAAGATCGCCAGAAAGACGAGAACCGACAGCAGTACGATCACCAGCAGGAACCACTGCAAGTTATTGACAGCAATGATCGGAATTCGACTGATTGAGTCGGTGTACATGGAAATCATCTCTGTAGCCGCCACCTTGTTGCTCCTGCCATCGGACTGGAGAATCGGGAGATACGAATTGCCGCTGCTGATCTGACCGGCAGCCCCATGGGTTTACTCGCCCGGGATATCGAAGTCAAGCTGGTCAGACTGCGGTGGAGATTCACAGCGGGGAGGCGTGGGGTCTTCTGCAGCATCAGGGTCCTGGGTGATCACTGAGGCAAGCAGTTCAGAATTCGGAGCCTGGTCGGGAACCGATCGCTGAGTCAGTCTGCCTTTTTCGACAGGCTGAAGCATTGAGGCCGGGCGAATCAGCAGCCGAGCACCTCGGAGGCCGATCACAATCACTTCTGTGTCGCTTTCAATCATCATGCCTTCAGACTCAGCGTGATGACGATTTCCATCGATGACGATGATTCCGCCCGGCGTCATCACACCGGCTGCTTTCCCGCGCCGGCCTTTGAGAGCCAGTAATTCTGGCGCAACGTCGGGAGTCTGTTTTTGAGGTGGTTCAAGTCGGAGGTGTCTTCCCAGTTGAGTGCGTTCAATTGCCGTGATGGAAAGGAGCAATGATCCGGGAATTCCGCCGATCAGCATCAAAACGTAGGTCCAAAAAAACGTCGGATCAGTTCCCCACCACGCTTTACACGCGCTCCAGAAGGAAATGCCGAGACAAACAACGGAGCACAGGCCAATCAGACCAAAGCTGGGGATAAACAGTTCAAGTGCCAGCAGCAAAAGCCCAAACAGCAGCAGGGCTGTGGCGATCAAAGCAGCATCAGGCATTTTGGGACTCCTGCGAATTGTTTGCCTGCATTCGAAGTGCAGCGATTCGCTGACAAACGACGCCACAGGATGTTAGGCAAAAGAATGGCTTCAGGCGAGACATCACCACAAAAATCCACCGTCAGGGACTGTGTTGCAGAGTCTGGCGGCTGCATTGGGTTTGAAGGATTCTGCCAGACACCGTGATGCGGTTCTTCCCGAACAAATCGTCCGGGGCCGTGGAGCGGCAAGCAGCCTGATAAGGGCGCTGCGTAACGGCTCTCCGCTGCATAATCAGTGCGGTCGGAACGGTGATCATCCAGAAATTTCATGTTTCGGAGCGCTTCGATTGTTTGGCGTGGCATCCTCTCTCCTGAAGGCGCGGAGGACTTCCGGCGATTGGGAAATCCGGACAGTTCGGTCTGTTATCAGTTCAGGTGCAACGTGCCGATGGCACTGTTTGAGAAAGCTCCGATCGATGTCATTACGGTTTTGGTTGCTTGTCTGCGTGACCGGGATGCTGAATCGTGCGGAATGCGGGTTGATTGAGCTGTACAGTGGCAACGGGCTGCCGGCCAATGAGAGTTGGCTTGCGTACGGCAATGACAGCCTGATTACAGGCGGCAGCGCCACTCAAACGGGGGTTGCCGGTGGGGTGCAGTTGCAGACCGATCTGGCTGTGAGTGCCGGGTACAGCAATTACCAGCCAGGTTTTTCGCTGAAGAACGGAACCTATCCTTCGCTGAAACGGGCCGACGGATTTGCGCTCGACTTTCGCCTCCAGGTTTTGTCCGAGAATCACGTCAGCAATGATCGGGCAGGATTCAGCGTGACTTTTCTGGACGAGGATCATCGCGGAATCGAGTTGGGGTTCTGGACCGACGAGATCTGGGCTCAGGCCGACACTCCCTTATTTCAGCGTGCGGAATCAGCCAGCGTTAGCACGACGGCTGTGCATGACTATCGTCTCGAAGTGCTGGGCGCCGGGTACACTTTGTTTCAGTCCGGCAATTCCATTCTGACCGGCAGCCTGCGGAACTACGAAGCGTTCTCCGGGCCTGTCGATCCCTATGAACTGCCGAATTTCCTGTACATGGGCGACAATACTTCAAGTGCAGAAGCCAATGTCATTCTCGGGCCCATCTATTTGACAACGACGCTCGCCTCAGTTCCGGAGCCGACCGTGGCTGGTCCCCTGGCAATCGGCCTGATCTTAAGCACCTGCGCGGTTCGTCGTCGTCGACGAAATTCGTGCGGCAGCGGTCGCTCAGTCTGAATGAGTCGGCTGATTGCAAGTCCTGCAGCCTGATCCGGCGGACATCCAGACTCGCTGACGTCGGGATCGTGAGATCACACTGCAGAAGTGTCCTCAACAAAGGCGAGAAAACGCCGGAGGCACTGGCGACAAACAGCAGGAATGACTGGTGGGCAGCCTTGTGAAATGAGGAAGATTTCCTGCTGCATCAGATTTCATCCTGCTACGATAGACCGCCGATCAGCATCCCATTAGCCTGCGCGGAACGCAGTGGTGTGGTGGATGCAGTCAGGCTGAGATGATTTCCAATCGTCGCGAATTCGAGTCCGCAGGCCTCCGCATGGGCTGCTGCTGTCACCTGGAATCGAATGGGTGCGTCGTTGCGAGCCATCGTTTCCAGCGGCTGGACAGCAAGAATCATCGAGTCAGATGTCGGTACGCCGGCGCGGCCTGTTCATTGAAGCAATGATGGAACCCCCATGAAGGACTTTGTTCGACAGGAAGTATTCCAGTCGTGCACCACTGTAATCGTCAAGGTGGGCACCAACGTGCTCACAGACGATTCTGAGCGGCTGGATTCTGAGCGCATCGAGCAGCTGGCCGGTCAACTTTCGCGGGTGCGTGAAACCGGACGGCGTGTCGTTCTGGTGACCAGTGGGGCCGTTGGGGCGGGACTGGAAATTCTCGGTCTCAGCCGGCGTCCCGAATCTTTACCGGAGCTTCAGGCGGCTGCGGCAGTGGGGCAACCGTCGCTGATTCAGCGGTGGGATCGCGCGTTGTCAGCTTGTGGGCTGCGGTCTGCTCAGATACTGCTGACTGGAAATGACTTCCGAAATCGGCAGCGGTATCTGAACGTGCGGAACACGCTGCGAACTCTGTTCGACTACGACACGATTCCCATTGTGAATGAGAATGACACGGTCAGTGTGCAGGAGATTGCACTGGGCGATAATGATCAACTGGCATCAATGCTGGCAACACTTGTGCAGTCCCCATTGCTGGTGATTCTTTCCAGTGTTGACGGATTGTATGACGGTGCTCCCTCTCTCGCGGAGTCTCGTCTGATCCCTACCGTGGAACGACCGGATGAGTCCCTGTTGCAGGTGGCTTCAACTGAACAGTCTTCACGAGGGCGCGGCGGTATGAAGTCCAAGCTTCGTGCGATTCTTGCGGCGACTGGAATGGGAGAGACGGTGATTCTTGCGAATGGACGCACTGCCGGGGTTCTCGATCAGATCCGTGAGGGTGAGCCGGTCGGGACTCTGTTTCTTCCGCAGTCAGGGGCGGTTCAAGCGTGGAAGCGGTGGCTTGGATTCGGTGCACCTCCTGCTGGCGTCCTGGTGCTGGATTCCGGAGCGGTGCGAGCAGTGCGGGAGCAGGGGCGATCTCTGCTGGCTGTCGGGATTTCATCTGTGGAGGGAGTGTTTGAGGCCGGAGCCCTCGTCGCTCTGCGGACAGCCGAAGGCAGTGAGATCGCCCGTGGTCTTGCGAATTACTCTTCGGATGAGATCAGGCGGATCCGAGGACGCCGATCTGATCAGATCGCTGCGGCGCTCGGGCACGTACCGTTTGGTGAAGTCATCCATCGGGACAATTTGTCGGTGACCCGGACCTGAACGCATGCCTGAACTGCGTTCATGCCTCCCGGAAATGCTGATCGGAACAGCAGATTGGCAGCACAGCATTGGTGCTGCTGGACGCAAACCTGCGGCATTTTGCCGGCGGCGGGGCCGTCTCGCGTGGGAGATCCTGTCAGCTTTGAGGCGTTCTGCCTGAGTGTGGGACGGGAGTTCGGAACGGAATATCCGCCGTGGGTGTGGAAATGTGACCGTGGGGAAGTGGTCGTCTGAGACAGGAGTGTTGGGTTGCATCGAACGCCGATCGCAGGACAATAGAAGAAACCACATCGGCGAACATTCTGCGGCAGTGGAGTGTTCTGTTCCCACCACCGAAAATGCGAAAGTTCCCACATGTCCAGTAAGGATTCCGGGTCAGCTCCCACAGCTTCGGACGCTCCAGCCTCGCACCTTTCAGGTGCACAGGAAGAGGTCTTTTCTCCTCAGCCGGGTACTGCGGCGATGCCACCGTGGACGGTCGCTGAATTGCCGGAACCCCCGAAGTTCAACTGGGGGCGGTTACTGCTCATGGTTGGACCGGGCCTGGTGATGGGCGGGGCAGCAATTGGCGGGGGAGAGTGGCTGACTGGTCCGGTTGTGACCGCTCGGTACGGCGGAGCATTACTGTGGCTGGCCACGTTCAGCGTCATTTTCCAGGTGATTTATAACGTTGAGATCAGTCGGTATACGTTGTACAGCGGCGAGCCAATTTTTAACGGCAAGTTTCGAATTGCACCTCATCCCTTGTTTTGGGTTGTGTTCTATCTGATTCTGGACCTCGGTTCGTTTCTTCCATATCTGGCGTCGAATGCGGCCATTCCTCTGGCTGCGATGATTCGCGGGAAAATCCCCGACGCGAACGTACCGGAGGACGCTCGGTTGCTGACCCTGCTGGGGATTGGCATTTTTGTGTCCGTCTTTATTCCGCTGTGTCTGGGCGGCAAAGTCTACAACTCCATTCGCGCGATCATGACTTTCAAGCTGGTGTTCGTGCTGACATTCCTGCTGTTCCTCGCGGTGCGGTATTCGGAGTGGGAAACATGGAAGGAAATTGGAACCGGCTTCTTTCGAATTGGGAACGTACCGGTCGTTCCTGCTGAAGACCTGAATGCGAACGGGATTCAGGATCCGGGGGAAGAGCCTCACGGACCCAATGTCGAGAACGTTTTTTCTGCGTGGTTCAACGGCCGCAACATCGCGTTCGACCTTTCCCTGCTGGGTATTCTTGCATCCATGGTTGCAATCTCCGGGAATGGAGGTCTGACCAATACGCCGATCAGTTCCTTCACGCGTGACCAGGGTTGGGGGATGGGTAAGCACGTGGGTGCAATTCCCAGTATGGTCGGTGGACATGCCATTGAGCTGTCGCACTCCGGCAAAGTCTTCCATGTGAATGAATCGTCACTGGAACGGTGGACGGGATGGGTTCGTCATGTCAGTCGCGAGCAGTACATGGTTTGGCTGCCGGCATGTTTTATCGGACTGGCGCTTCCCAGTATGTTGTCTGTGCAGTTCATGGAACGCGGCACAATTTTGAAGGACAAATGGCAGGCTGCTGCGATGACGGCCGGAAGTGTGCGTGACGTTGTCGGGCCTTCCTGGGGACAGAATTTTTGGTACCTCACCCTCTTCTGCGGATTCCTGATCCTCGGCAGCAGTATGGTGACCACTGCCGACGGCGTGCTGCGACGGTGGGTGGATGTCTTCTGGACCTCCAGCCGTCGCTTGCAGACCTGGGACACACGCCTGATTGGCCGTCTGTATTTTGGTGTGCTGTGTGTTTATATGGTCGGGGGAATTCTGATGCTGCTGCTCGTTCGCGGTGACACGCTGCTCGTGACTGCAACGGGTATGATGTATAATTACGCACTCGGTGTCAGCTGTCTGCATACGCTGGTGGTCAACTGCACTTTGCTGCCCAAGCCACTGCGGCCAAAGATTTGGCAGCGGATTGCACTGGTCTTCGGGGCTGTGTTCTTCCTGAGTATTGGCGGCATGGCGACTTATGCAGAATCCGGCAAGTTGATGGCAAAGATCCAGGAGACTTTCGGGTCTGCAGCTGACACCACGGAAGTTGCTCAGTGACGGCTATTCCGGAATCTGCAACGTCTGCGGGGGGCGGAGTCATCCGGACATGTGATTTCAGTGTCCCCGGCGTTCGTCTCGAGAATTTGCAGATTCGGGTTGGCTCGCGAGTGCTGTTGCAGAATGTCAGCACGGAATTCCAGCAGGGGCAGCTGACGCTGATCCTTGGATACAGCGGCGTTGGCAAATCATTGTTGCTCAGGATCCTTGCCGGCTTAGTTCCTGCCGATCACCCAACCATTCACAGTTCAGGAACAATTCGGTTTGGCATCTCCAACACGCTCGGTCTGACATCGGGATCTTCCGCTGCTGAATCAGTGGCCGTCAACAACTCCGCATTTGAGTCCGGGACCGGGTCGGATCGCGTTTCGGATCCGGGTTTACCGCCCGGCGAAACAGACTGCGATGTTGTGAATCCAGTTTCCGTCGTATTTCAGAATTTCGCTCTGTTTGACGAGTTGACTCCCGCCGAGAATATCAGGATCGCTGTTGATCATGCGGCAGTGGATCCGGCAGGGAAGCAGACAGGGCGTTTCGCTGAGGAACTGCTGGAACGGCTGGGGGTTCCGTCAGATCGTCCCGTGTCGGTGCTGAGCGGTGGTCAGCAGCAGCGACTCGCCATTGCTCGTGCAATTGCTCCCGGAACCGGGGTGGTGCTGTATGACGAGCCAACGTCCGGGCTTGATGCCGTGACCTCCGCTCGAACAGCACAGCTGATTCGGGAAACTCACGATCGGTATCAGCGGACATCGGTCATTGTCACTCACGATTACGAGAGACTGGCCCCAATTGCAGATCGTGTCCTGCTGCTGGATCACCGCAGTGGAACGCTGCGAGCATTGTCGGCGGAAGAACTGAAAGACCCGCTGGCAGTTCCCGGCGATCCACCGGAAGTGGAGGTGGGGCAGTTGCTGGGGAACGCGGGTGGTTTTCGTGCCAGTGAACTGCTGGTGGCGACAGGCCGGTTTGTGGAGGAGCTGCTGGTCTTGCCGCTGAGTATTCTGCCGCGCTGGAAGAGTGTTCGCTGGGGCATGCGATGGCTGGGCTTCTATCTCCGGCTTGTTGGCGGTTTTTCCGCTGTGGTCTACGTTGCCACTGCCTGCATGCTGCTGGGCTATGTTGCTCAGGATTTTGTGTTCCGATATTTGCCCTATCGGCAGTTCTCCGAGCCTCTACTGCTGGAAAATCTGCTGCATGCCACGGGGTTTTCGCTGTATCGGTTCCTGGTTCCCATTCTGGCCACTCTGTTGCTGGCTGCCCGTTCCGGTGCAGCTGTGACCGCCAACCTTGGAACGAAGGTGTATGGCGGGCAGCTGGATGCGCTGGTGAGTGTTGGAGCCGATCCGTCCCGAGTATTGAAGACCGGCGTACTGATTTCATTCATCGTGGCCGTGCCGATTCTGAGTCTGCTGGGTTACTTTGTTGCCGCGATCAGTGCAGGGCTGGCATTTCTGCTGGATCACGGCGAATTGGGGGTTGCATTCTGGGACGCCCACTTTCATCAGAATCTGGTAACGGCCAAAAGTTTCTTTTATGCGGGCACAGGCTGGCTGCTTTCCAAGCTGATTCTTTGCGGAGCGGGAACGGGAATCATTTCCTGGGTGCAGGGGACGGCACCGAAGCAGTCTGCGGCTGAAATCAGCCGAGCCGTCACAACAGCCATCCTCTGGTCAACGCTGTATGTGCTGCTGGTCCACTTCCTGTTTTCGTTGTTTGAGTTTGTACCGCAGGGCTAGCGATGGAGCATACGGGCGGCAGATGGTGGCCGGGTCCTGGACATTGGCGGCAGCGAGATCAGGCGTTGCCGCAGTTGGCGTGGAACCGCTGCGGCATGCCCTGGCGTTCAAGTTCTTCGTTCAGCACGCTGAGGTAGTAGTGCAGGCGCGCTTCAGCATCGTCGAGACTGCCCCCGAAGGACCGTTCTTCGGGAAGGTAGATTCGCGGGACAGCGAACTCTTCAATAACCCAGTTCTGTGAGGCGGCCTGAATCCACAATTGAAGCGGCATTGCATAGCCAGGAACCGTAATGTCCAGGTCACGCAGGGCATCAACGCGGTAGGCTTTGAAGCCGCAAAACGCATCGGTCAGTGTCAGTCCCAATTTTTCATTCAGGCACGCTGTAATTCGACGGTTGATTTCGCGTCGATCTTCCGGCGGCGGACTGTCCTGTTCGAATTCGCGCAGGTATCGGGAGCCGGAAACCAAATCGGCCGGGCGGTTGGGGTCAGACAGTTGGGCGGCAATCTGCGTGACCAGATGTGGCTGATGCTGGCCATCACAGTCAATTGTCACGAGCGTGTCGAAGTCGTTACGAACTGCGAAATTGAATGCGGTACGCAGCGCGGCCCCATAACCTGCATTCGGCGAATGCCGTTCGACCCGGACCCCGTCGATCTTCCTGAGCACATCGGAGGTGCCATCGCTGGAGCCGTCATCGACGATCAGGATGTTGTCCACATGCTGGCGCAACTCTTCGATGACGCCAGCAACATGTTGCACTTCGTTGTAGACTGGAACGGCGGTGAGTGTTCGCGAATTCATAGCCTGATGGTAGATCTTATCCGAGGGATGTCAAATTCGTTCAGCGTGGGGTCTGCTGCGTCAATGGAGCACAGCGATCCCCGCTGGAAGCAGCATTCCAGCCGTTTCCGGCGATCCCTGAAACCAGCAACATTTCATTCTCACTGCCGCATTATCGCGGGTTTGCAGTGTGCATTCCGCTGCGATCAACGGCAACGAACCTCGTCGTCATTCACAAAGAATCTTTGAACGGGCGGACGGGAGGCGATCTGATTTGCCCTGAGCACGGCTGAGCGGCGAGGTCAGACGGGGCAATCAGGAAAAAAGTCACGATTCGGACGCC
>Ga0213858_10001168_pt1 | contig 12476 bp, 15 predicted proteins | sample PICome_FD_160122 | JGI IMG/M metagenome (GOLD analysis project Ga0213858, IMG submission 160122) | Coastal seawater microbial communities near Pivers Island, North Carolina, United States - PICO245 | ecosystem: Environmental > Aquatic > Marine > Coastal | place: USA: North Carolina | collected... | reverse complement strand
GATTCTCACGCGTTACTCACCCGTCCGCCACTAACCCGAAGGTTCGTTCGACTTGCATGTGTTAAGCACGCCGCCAGCGTTCATCCTGAGCCAGGATCAAACTCTCCGTTGTAGATCATTTCCTCTTGCATCCTGCTCTTTCGAGCAACACACTCAAAATGATTTGCGTCACCCACAATCATGCACTGGCGTACACAATCGCAGTTGAGGCCTCCTTCCTCTGACAGAAGGGTTCAAAGAGTGCACTTAGAATCTCTCCCTCGTGACTTTCCAGAATCTCAGATCCGGTTTGTCGCTCCATCAATTCGCACACCGGCAACACAGAAGCTCGTGAAAAACTTCCCTGTTGCAGCGAATGACTTCAACGCAACATAAAATGTTTGACGGGACCTCACACCTTCATCGCTTCTCATCTCATCCTCACAGCGAAACCTCTCAGCTCCTCTGCAGGATCAGACGCGATGAAAGCGTCAGTTCCTAAACTTTTTGATTGTCCAGGTTCTGCCGTCGCGCTCCCTCTTCAGGAGCGGGCGGCGGTGCGGTCTCTCGCGACCGCTTGTGAAACTTACAACACCGTCGGATCGCTCCTCTCGGTCTCGTAAGCACCGATTGACGCAAGCAGCTCTCGCTTCTCTCGCCTCTCGGCTGCGCTTCAGGCCTCAGCCCCCCGCGCAGTCCAAAAACATAACCCATCAACCCACACACACGCAACCTCAGCCCTCACCGGGCAGATCTCCAGACTTGCTTCCACTGGCCAGATCGCCTGCAATCACTAGGGTCCTGACAGGAGAGGTGAGTGGAAACGCCATGGCAGGACGCTTCAGCCAGCAGCACCAACGGGTACGGCCAAGCTCCAAGGAAGACCAGGTGGTTCAGAAAGCCCGGGAACATTTCGAACGCACCCTGGTGCCCGTGGCGGGATCACTGGCGGGAAGCGTGGCTGCTCTGGAACACCCCAGCCTCGATGGCGCCCTCAATTACGGCGAAATCTTCCTGCGCGACAACGTGCCGGTGATGGTCTACCTGCTCACCCAGAGGCGCTTCGACGTGGTGCGGCAGTTCCTGAGTGTGTGCCTGGACCTTCAGAGCACCACGTACCAGACCCGTGGCGTGTTCCCGACCAGCTTTGTGGAGGAAAATCAGGAGCTGATCGCCGATTACGGCCAGCGCTCCATCGGACGGATCACCTCTGTGGACGCCAGCCTCTGGTGGCCGGTGCTCTGCTGGCTGTACGTGAAACACAGTGGTGATCACGCCTTCGGGTCGAGCCAGAAGGTGCAACGCGGGATCCAACTCCTGCTCGATCTGGTGCTGCATCCCACCTTCGAGGGCACACCGGTGCTGTTTGTTCCCGATTGCGCCTTCATGATCGACCGTCCCATGGACGTGTGGGGGGCGCCACTGGAAGTGGAGGTGCTGCTCTTCGGCTCTCTACGCAGCTGCATCCAGCTGATGGAACTGTCGCGGAGCCAGCACAACAGCCGTCTGCTGGACCAACGCCTGGTGCTGACGCGCCAATGGGTGCACGATCTGCGGCGCTTTCTGCTCAAGCACTACTGGGTCACCAGCAAAACCATGCAGGTGCTGCGCCGGCGACCCACCGAACAGTATGGCGAGAACCAATATCAGAATGAGTTCAATGTGCAGCCTCAGGTGATTCCCGACTGGCTGCAGGATTGGCTGGAAAATCGGGGCGGCTACCTGATCGGCAACATGCGCACAGGCCGACCCGATTTCCGCTTCTACAGCCTGGGCAACTCCCTCGGCTGCCTCTTCGGCCTGCTCACCAGTCCGCAGCAGCGCGCCCTGTTCCGACTGGTGCTCCACAACCGCGACCATCTGATGGCGCAGATGCCAATGCGGATCTGTCACCCACCGATGGATGGGCTCGAATGGCAGAACAAAACCGGATCGGATCCGAAAAACTGGCCCTGGAGCTACCACAACGGTGGCCACTGGCCGAGTTTGCTCTGGTTCTTCGGCTCCTCGATCCTGCTGCATGAACGGCGGAACCCTCACGCGGATGTGCTGTTGATGGGCCAGATGAAAGCACTCCTGGAGGAGAGTTATTGGAGCCACCTCAATCAGTTGCCCCGGCAGCAGTGGGCCGAATACTTCGATGGCCCCACCGGCACCTGGGTTGGACAGCAGTCACGCACTTATCAGACCTGGACCATCGTGGGGTTTCTGCTGCTCCACCACTTTCTCCGCGTCAATCCCGACGATGTGGAGCTGCTCGATCTCGAGGAGCTCCATCCGGTCAGCGCGCAACCATAAAAAAAGCCCGGCTGACAGCCGGGCAACGAAAGCATGGACATCCTGGGTCAGAACAGACCGAGGGTGAGGGATTTGTCGATCGGCAGAGCTGCACCGATGCCGAGATAAATCGTGGTAACGGTGCCGAAGAGGAAGACCGCCATGGCAACCGGGCGGCGGAACGGGTTCTGGAACTTGTTGAAGCTCTCAATGAAGGGCACCAACATCAAGCCCAGCGGAACCAGTGTCTGAAGAGCGATTCCGAGGAGTTTGTTCGGAACGACTCTCAGAATCTGAAAAACCGGATAGAGATACCACTCGGGGAGAATTTCCAGAGGGGTGGCGAACGGGTCAGCCTTGTCGCCCAGCATGGCGGGATCGAGAACGGCCAGACCAACGATGCAGGCAATCGTTCCCAGGATGACGACAGGGAAGATGTAAAGGAGGTCATTGGGCCAGGCAGGTTCGCCGTAATAGTTGTGGCCCATGCCTTTAGCGAGCTTGGCACGCAACTTTGGATCAGTGAGATCAGGCTTTTTAAGGATGTGCATGATGGAGAACGGGGTTGTACGAACCGTAGAGACAGCTGGTCAAAATCCGCTTCAAATTTTGAAGCAAATGCAATGGATCACAAGGGACCGGAGATGCCCTGCTTCCGAATCATCAGGAAGTGCATGAGCATGAACACGGCCAGCAGCCAAGGCATCACAAACGTGTGAAGGCTGTAGAAGCGCGTCAGCGTGGATTGACCCACACTCTCGCCGCCACGCAACAGTTCAACCATGAAATCTCCCACCACAGGAATGGCAGCAGGCACACCAGACACAATCTTCACAGCCCAGTAACCCACCTGATCCCATGGGAGGGAATATCCCGTCACACCGAAGGACACGGTGATCACCGCCATGGTGACGCCAGTGACCCAGGTGAGTTCGCGGGGACGCTTGAAGCCGCCGGTGAGATACACGCGGAAGACGTGCAGGATCAGCATCAGCACCATCATGGAGGCGCTCCAGCGGTGAACGGAGCGGATCAACCAACCGAAGCTGACGTCGGTCATCAGGTACTGAACCGAGCTGTAAGCCTCAGCCACCGTGGGCTTGTAATAGAAGGTCATCGCAAATCCAGTCGCAAACTGGATCAGGAAGCAGACCAGGGTGATGCCGCCCAGGCAATAGAAAATGTTGACGTGTGGGGGCACGTACTTGCTGCTGATGTCGTCAGCGATGTCTTGGATTTCAAGACGTTCCTGAAACCAGTCGTAGACGGGTGAGGAGTTCGCCATGCAGAGGTGGGCTTGGATTGCGAGAGTCTACTGAACACGTTCCAGCGACCGCGTCCGCGATGAAGCCGATGTTGCCGACTGTTAACCGCGGGGCTACCCCCTTGCGGCATCTGGCTTTTGCCCTGATTGGCCTGCTGCTGACCAGCCTGATGGCCGCCCATCCGGCTCTGGCGCTCAACGACGCCCAGCAGCTGGTGGTGGAGAGCTGGAAGCTGGTGAACCAGAGCTATGTCGACCCTGGCCGCTTCGATCAGATCCATTGGCGCCGGCTGCGCCAGAAGGCCCTGGAGGGATCGATTCAAACCAGCAACGAGGCTTACAACGCCATCGACGCGATGCTGGCTCCGATCGGGGACCCTTACACGCGGTTGCTGCGACCAACTGACTACGACGCCATGAAGGCGAGCAACAAAGGCAATCTCAGTGGCGTAGGTCTGCAATTGGGGCACCGACGGGAGGATGAGCGCGTGGTGGTCATCGCCCCTCTGGAGGGGTCACCCGCCGCCGATGCCGGGATCACCAGTGGAACGCTCGTGTGTGCCGTGAACGGCGAATCCACCGACAGCCTTGGTCTGGAGGCCACGGCGGCTCGCTTACGCGGTGACATTGGGACCCAGGTGGTGCTTCTGCTCCAGACCCCAACCGGTGCGGAGCAGGAAGTGACCCTGGAGCGACGCCATGTGGATCTTCGCCCCGTGCGCACCCGCCGCCTGCGCAGCGACACTCACACCCTCGGGTATCTGCGCATCACCCAATTCAGCGACGGGGTGCCCGATCAGGTGCGCGAAGCACTGCAAGAACTTTCAAATAAAGGAATCGAGGGGTTGGTGCTGGATCTGCGCAACAACTCCGGTGGCCTGGTGAGTGCTGGCTTGAGCGTGGCCGATGCCTTCCTGAGCAACCAGCCGATCGTGGAGACCCGCAATCGGGATGGAATCGCGGACCCGATCCAGGCAGGAAAGGGAAGCCTGTATGACGGACCTATGGTGACCCTGGTGAACGGGGGCACAGCCAGCGCCAGCGAAATCCTGGCGGGAGCGCTTCAGGACGATGGACGGTCACCACTGCTTGGCAGCCGCACCTTCGGCAAAGGCCTGATCCAGACGCTCACCCATCTCAGTGATGGCAGCGGCCTGGCAGTGACCGTGGCGGGTTATGTGACGCCGAGTGGTCGCGACAGCCAGGGACAGGGGATCGAACCCGAGCGGCTTCTCGATCAACCGGAACCGCTCAATCCAGGCGGGGACGGCGACCGTTGGCTGCTCGACGCCGAACGGTTCATGGAATCGCTGCTGGATCGGGAGACCACGACCCAATCCCTGGGCGAAGCTCCGGCTGATCCGGATGCAGCGCTTCCGGCCGTCGAAGCCGGCTGATCCGATGGGCAGCAGAACGTTCCATGACCCTCTCCACCGCAGCATTCGCCTCGATGGCGACCAGCCGGCCGAGGCCATGGTGCTGGCCCTGGTCGACAGCCGACCGTTTCAACGCCTGCGGCGCATCCGTCAGCTCGGACCGGCATTCCTCACCTTCCATGGCGCCGAATCCAGCCGCTTCACCCATTCGCTTGGGGTCTTTCACCTCGCCCGCCAGGCCCTTGAGCGGCTGATCAGACGGGATCCCAGCTTAGAGGCGCAACGCCCGGTGCTTTACGCCTCGGCCCTCCTGCACGATCTCGGCCACGGCCCCCTCAGCCACACAGGGGAAGAGATGTTTGGTTTGCGCCATGAGACCTGGTCGGCGCGACTGGTGCGCGACCACCCGGAGATTCGCAACATCCTGGATGGGGTGGGGCACGGAACCGCCGAAGCGGTGGCCGATCTCCTGCTCCATGGCCGGGCCGAACGGCCGGTGATCAAGGCGCTGGTGAGCAGCCAACTCGACTGCGATCGCCTCGATTACCTGCTCCGCGACAGCTACAGCACCGGCACCCGCTACGGCCAACTCGATCTGGAACGGATTCTCTCCGCCCTCACCCTGGCGCCCGATGGTGCGCTGGCGATCCACCCCAAAGGCCTGATGGCCGTGGAGCACTACCTGGTGGTGCGCAATCTGATGTATCGCAGCGTGTACAACCACCGCTTGAACGTGGTGTGCAACTGGCTGCTGGAGCAACTGATCCGCACCGCGCGCCAACTGGGGCCGGAACGGGTGTGGAGCGACAGCACCATGGCCCGCTGGCTCTGGGATCCCCAGGCGTTGGATCTCGACAGCTTCGAGGCCAACGACGACCTGCGCACCGGGTATCACCTGCTGCGCTGGAGTGAGGAGGCCCCGCCTCCCCTGGCGGAGCTCTGCCAGCGATTTCTGCATCGCCGGCTGCTCAAGGCGATGCCGGTGAATCAGCTGGCCTCAGGTGCCCAGTTGGAATTGCTCGCCCTGGCACGGCAACTGGCGGAGCAGGAGGGTCTGGATCCGGCGCTGACCTGCGGGCTGCGCCATCAGCAGCTGCGTGGTTACCACCCTTACCGGGGCGGGCTGCGCCTCTGGGACGGCCATCACCTACAGGCGCTCGAGCAGTGTTCAGCTCTGGTGAACAGCCTCTCCACCCCCGAGGAGACGGCCTGGTTGATCCATCCCGGCAGCATCAGCCCAGCGCTGAATCACGCGATGCTCCGCGTTGATTCAGGCCCCAAACCCCTACGACCCCGGCAACAGTCATGAAGCACAGGGGCGAAACACGCGTGCGCATTATCAGCACACACAATCGCCGAAACCAGATCACCGCCAAAGGCGGAACTCATGCCGAAGAAAAGCTGACGGAGCGTGGGCCTCGTTTGAGAATCAGGCAACAGCCCGGATCGATCACTCATGAACAAACTCAACAACTCGATCAGCTCTAGCGTTGGCCCATGCACGCGCCCGACGCCCAGTCACCGGTTCCCGCCCAGCGCCACCCGGTGCTGACCCTCCCCAGTCAGCGCACGCTCCACTGGCGCGAGGCCCTGCCTGCCGCGCTCTCACGTCTTCCGCCTGGGCCAGTGGATCTGGTCTGCGCAGACTGGGCCTTGAGCGGACGCGATCTGTTGGAACTGCTGGGCGAACTCGAAGCAGCGGGTCACCCGATCCGTTGCCTGGAAGCTCAGAGCATCGACACAGTGGTGAGTGGCCACGCTCTCGGCCTTCCCACGCGCTGGATCGAGCCATCGAGGCAGGCGCCGCCAGACCAGCCAGATCAAGACCAGCCAGAGGAAGAGGCCCAGCCGGATGACAGCCTCCGCCTCCATCGCGGCACTCTGCGGTCCGGTGATCACCTCACCGCCCAGGGGCACCTGCTGGTGCTGGGGGATGTCAATCCAGGCGCAAGGGTGACCGCCGGCGGCGACGTGCTCGTGTGGGGACGCCTGCGTGGCAGTGCCCACGCCGGCGTTCACGGCCATGAAGGGGCACGGATCGTGGCGTTACAACTCAGACCGTTACAGCTGCGCATCGCCGACACCGTGGCGCGCGGTCCTGAGGAACGCCCCCAGCCCGGACTGGCCGAACAGGCCCGACTCGAAGCGGGAGAGATTGTGATTGAAGCGGCAGATGCTCAGATGCCCAGACCACCTCTAGGCTGACGCGACTTCCCGGGAGCCCGTGGCGTCCATCTCGCGAACGATCCTGATCTGCTCCGGCAAAGGAGGTGTGGGTAAAACCACGCTCACCGCCAACCTCGGCATCGCCCTGGCACGCCAGGGTCACAAGACCGTGGTGCTCGATGCCGATTTCGGCCTCCGCAACCTCGATCTGCTTCTCGGCCTGGAAAACCGAATCGTGTACACCGCCCAGGAGGTGCTCGCCAAAAGCTGCCGGCTCGACCAGGCACTGGTGAAGCACAAGCAGGAACCCAACCTGGCCCTCCTGCCGGCGGGAAATCCGCGCATGCTCGAGTGGCTCAAGCCCGAAGACATGCAATCGATTGTGGGCATGCTGGCGAAGCAGTTCGACACCGTGCTGATCGACTGCCCTGCCGGGATCGAAGACGGTTTCAAGAATGCGGCCGCCGCCGCCCGGGAAGCGATCGTGATCACCACACCGGAGGTTTCGGCCGTCCGTGATGCCGATCGTGTGATCGGCCTGCTCAACACCCAGGGGCTCAGCCCCGTGCAGCTGGTGCTCAACCGAGTGCGGCCGAAAATGATGGCCAACCAGGAGATGCTCGCGGTCGATGACGTCACCGATATCCTCGCCCTGCCTCTGCTCGGCCTGGTGCTGGAAGACGAACAGGTGATCGTGAGCACCAATCGCGGCGAGCCGCTCACCCTCAGTGGGAGCCAGTCTCCGGCCGCTCGCGCTTACAGCAACATCGCCCGCCGACTCCAGGGTGAGGATGTCCCCCTGATCGACCCCGCCAAAGAAGGCCGCGGCCTTCGGGCCAAGGTCCGCCGCCTGATGCAAAAGAAGATCTTCTGACCCGATGACCCTGCGCGACATCCTCGACAAGCTGCTCGGCCGCCAACCGGCCAGCGCCACCACCGCCAGGGAGCGTCTGCAGCTGGTGCTGGCCCATGACCGCACAGATCTCAGTCCCGAACTGCTCGAACAGATGCGTCGGGAGATTCTGGAAGTGGTGGCCAAATATGTGGAGATCGACCTGGACCACGGCGATGTGAGCCTGGAAACCGAAGACCGGGTGACCGCCCTGGTCGCCAATCTGCCCATCCGCCGACCACTGGCAGTGAGCGAACGGAGCATCGACAGGAGCGGGGAATCCTTCGAGTAGTCGCCAAGAACGCCTTGCCATCCCATCGCCTCACCCCCACCGAACAGACCATTCTCAATCTGCTCAGCCAAGGGCTCAGCAACCGGGCCATCGCGGAACGTCAGGTGGTGAGCGTCCGCACGGTGGAGTCTCACATCAGCCATGCGCTGGAAAAAACAGGCTGTCGCTCCCGGCTGGAATTGGTGCTCTGGCGGCTCGGCCGTAGCCAGGACGCAAGCGCTGAACCGACCGTTACACTTCCGCTATCGCCGGCTTAGCTCAGCGGTAGAGCAGCGCTTTTGTAAAGCGAAGGCCATCGGTTCAAATCCGTTAGCCGGCTTCAGGCCACCCTGTCAGCGTTCCTCGCCAGGACGACCCGCCAACAGCCACACCCCGACCAGGGCCAGCAGCCAGGGGAGCCACTGGAGGTTGAGCACGGAGGTGCAGAGGCGCATCACCGGCTCCAGGGGCCACTGGGCCAGGGCCTGGAGCAACACCACCAGGGCGATCAACCAGAGCATGGAGGCTGAAGCAGCAGACCTGTCGGCATCACAGCGCCTTGCCGCAGCAACTGCCACCGGCCCGGCCCAAGCCAGGCCAGGACCGTGCTGGCTTGCCCTGAGGGCTCCGGCCAGGGCAAGGGGCCCAGCAGGGGGAGCGAAGGGAAACATTGCGTCGCTTCCCGGTCTGACTGAGCTGCAGGCTCACCGGAGCGGTTGATGCTGGTGGTCGCCAGAGGACCGCTGAGGGTCAACAGGTGCCGGGTAGGCGCACAATCGGGAATGCGCAGACCGAGGGTGGCCGCCCCCGGGTGCAGATGCTGAACAGTGGGGCCGGAGGCGGGCAACACCAGCGTGAGGGCCCCGGGCCAGTGGGTAGAAGCCAAGGCGGCGGCCTCCCCACGCACATCGGGAGCCACATGGGTGAGCAGGCTCTCGGGTTCAGCCCCCATCAGGATGAGGGGCTTCCGAAGCGAACGCCGTTTGAGCTGCCAAATCTGCCGGGCATGCTCCGGCAGAGATGCCAGAGCCGGCAGGGTGTCGGTGGGGAGCATGGCGGCCCCTCCCATCCGGAGCCGGTGGAGCAAGGCGTTGGGATGGGTGGCGAGAGGCGAAGCAGCTGTCATCACCTCAGCATGGCCGACGTGCACACACGAAGCGGCGCACACCCTGCAGATCTGTTTCAGCCTTCAGATGATCCAGACCGGCGGCAGCGCAGAGGTCCAGCACCGCCTCGCTCTGATCGTGGTGATGCTCGATCAGGAGCCAGCCGCCCGGCGCCAGGGCCTCGGGAGCCCCCGCAATGATCAGGCGCGTCGCCGCCAGACCATCCCGTCCGCCATCCAGAGCGAGCCGAGGCTCATGCTCACGCACCACAGGGTCGAGCTGATCGACCACAGCACTGGGGATGTAGGGGGGATTGCTGAGCACCAGCTGCAACAGCCCCCACCAGGGCCTCAGGGGCTGCCACCAATCACCGCTGTGGAGGGTGCAGCGTGCTGAACCCGCATGCCGTTCAAGATTGAGGCGCGCCAGCGCCAGGGCCGCTTCGCTGCAGTCGACAGCATGACCACTGGCCTGGGGAAAGGCACGGGCCAGGGCGACGGCCAGGGCGCCGGATCCCGTTCCCAGATCCGCCCAGCGCAGCAGCGGCTTGGGGGAGGCACCGGGTTGCGCCGCCCGCCAGCGCTCCAGGGCCAGATCCACCAGAGATTCCGTCTCCTGCCTGGGGATCAGAGCGGCTGCCGTCACCGTGAGCTCAAGATCGCGCCAAGGGCAGCGACCCACCAGATGCTGGAGCGGTTCGTGCTGCAGGCGATGGCGCTGCCAGAGCGAGGCAAGCTCGGAGAGCTCGCAGGCGAGCCGCACCCGACGGGCCGCCGGATCGAGATGCAAGGCCTGCAGGTCGGTCCAACGCAAGCCACCGGCCAGATCGAGCAACCAATCAAGATCCACAGCACGTCCGCCTGTGGCCAGCTGGGCCCGGCGCCAGGCCAGAAGCTCGTACCCGCTCAGCTCCACTGAGGTCATGGACTGACCCTAAACAAGCCGCCATCGCATTCCGGCTTCCGCCTTCACCAGCCCCTGCAATTCGAGCTGCAACAGCTGCTCCGCAAGCACCCCGGTGGGACGACCCAGATCCCGAGCCAGACGATCGAGGCCGGCTCCTTCTTCCAGAAGCCGCAACAGAGGCGCATCCTGCAGCTGGGGGGCATGGCTGCCACCACCCCTGCCGGCTGCAGGAGCCTGAGCCCCATCAGCGCAGGGGCCGGGCCCGAGAGCGGTGAGAAACGACGCGATCGAGAGCAACGGGCAGGCGCCACACGTGAGCAAGCGATTGCTGCCGCAGGACGACTGACGCAAAGCATCTCCAGGCACCACCCAGAGCGATCGCTCCATCGCGAGGGCGATCTCGGCTGAAATCATTGCGCCGCTTCCCTCGGGACATTCCACCACCACCACCCAATCGGCAAGGGCAACCAGAAGCCGATTCCGCAGGGCAAAGCTGGCCCGACTCACCCTGGCCTCGGGCCCATGCTCACTGAGCAGCAGCCCCTGGCTCGCCACGGCCACCTGCAGCCTTTCATGCTCAGGCGGGTAAACCCGCGAGAGGGGCGTGCCCACCACACCGATCGGGGCACCGCCTGCCTTCAGGCAGCCTTGATGAGCCGCCGCATCCACCCCCTCAGCCAGACCGCTGACCACGGGCCAGCCCGCCCGCGCCAGCGCTTCGCCGAGAGCTTCCGCCATGCGCAGGCCATGGCTGGAAGGCCGGCGGGTACCCACGATCGCGACCGCTTGTCGCGCAGACACAATCCGCAGCAGAGCGGCATCGCCGCGCCAGTGCAGCACCATCGGCGGCCGCTCCAGATCCGCCAGGGCCAGGGGCCAGTTGGCATCACCTGGAATCAGAACGCTGTCAGGAGCGAAAACGTCAGGGCTGACGCCCCAGCGGCGTCGATAGGCATCGACCGTCTGCGTCAGGGAGTCTGACCAACGCAATGCACATTGCAGCCGCGGCAAAGGCCAAGACCAAAGACCAGCCAGGCCGGCTGGATCCTGGGTCGCCAGCGACTGCAAGGCCGACAGGCGAACAGCCCCCAAGCCAGGACAGCGACTCCAGAGCCACCACCAATCGCGCTCCTCCAATCCCTTCACGCATAGTTCATGCGTACCACTCTCTCATGCGAACGGGCCTCGCAGCAGGCGATCCAGCGCCTCCTGCAACACCGGCGGAGCCTGGCGGAGCACGGTGCGCTGCGCCCCATCAAGCCGCACCAGCACCAGCTCGACACGCGCCATCGCCGCCACCTGTCCATCCTCGCGTCGCCACCGACTCGCCCAGGGCCAGCGCACGCCCCGACGCTCCAGCGCCCAGCTTTCCAGATTCACCCGCTCGCCATGGTGCAGGGCCTGGCGATACTCCAGCTCCAGGCGCACCACCGGCATTTCCAGACCCTCAGCGGCGAGGCGGTCGTAGGGCAGGCCCACCGCAGCCAGGGCCTCCACCCGCGCCTCCTCCAGCCAGGCCACATAGGCCCCGTGCCACATCACACCACCATGGTCGGTGTGTTGGGGCAGCACCCGCTTCCGCCAGCACCAGGGGGGCGTCGTAACGCTCTCAATCACCATGTTTCTGGCGCGGTTCATCGGCCATAGGCTGCTGCAAAGGCCGCTGCACTGCCGTGTTCAACAACCTGCTGATCGCCGACTCCGGCAAGGGTCACGTCGAGGAGATGCTGAAGATGCTCCGCGACCTGCCCGGGTTCCGCACAGCGCGCATCAACCTGCTGCATGTGGTGCCGGAACAGGACAAATCCGGATCAGACGAGCACTGGAGCGCTGCGGCGGCGCTGTTGTCTCAGGCCGCCGAGCGCCTGGGCCTCGATCGCAGTGAGTTCAACGCGATCATCCGCTCCGGCGATGCCAAGCAGACCGTTCTCAAGGTCGCCGATGAGCTCAATGCTGACCTGATTGTGATGGGGTCCCGCGGACTGGGACGCCTGCAGTCGATCCTTGCCAACAGCACCAGTCAGTACGTCTTCCAGCTCTCGACCCGCCCGATGCTGCTCGTGCGCGACGATCTTTACGTCCGCCACGTGAACAGACTGCTGGTTACCGTGGATGGGACGGGGGTGGGGGACGACGCCCTGCGCCTGGCCTGCGAGATGGTACGCGACATTCCTGGGGGCCAACTGACCGGGGTGCACGTGGCCCGTCAGGACGTGACCCCGACCAGGGGGGCAACGAG
>Ga0213858_10001167_pt1 | contig 12488 bp, 10 predicted proteins | sample PICome_FD_160122 | JGI IMG/M metagenome (GOLD analysis project Ga0213858, IMG submission 160122) | Coastal seawater microbial communities near Pivers Island, North Carolina, United States - PICO245 | ecosystem: Environmental > Aquatic > Marine > Coastal | place: USA: North Carolina | collected... | reverse complement strand
GAATAGGATTAAAACTAGGGACACCAGCGTCACAATACGTAACCAATCCTCTTTCGTCATCAGATCTGATCTGATTATTCTTTGGATTATTTGTTTCATGTGCCTCAACACATCCAGGGATGTCTACGATAGGGACACCAATATTTACTGTTACTGGAGGAGCAACAGGAATAGGTGGTGAAGAATAGTTACCAGAATCTACCACAGTAACATCAGGTATACTGACGCCACTGATATTAATATCTTTGATTTCCATCAGTCCTCAAATAATTTAAAAATTCCTGTCCAGATTGAATGAAAGAACACGTACAGGAAGAAAGTATTCTGTGCGTCTTTCTTCTGTCTAGTTTTATAAGTCGATTGAGCCATGATATACCTCAAGGTACTTGTATTATTTAACCACTCTCATCAAGTTCTCAGCAATCATTAAACACAGCGCCAACCTGTGACCCGATAGAAGAACCTGCTTTCTGTCCTAGGAGCAATGCCCAACCACCTGCTAACCAACCCACGTAGGGGATGCTAGCGACCGCTGGGACGGCAACACCAGCGGCAATAGCACTACCCGCCATCGCACCTTGAGATCGTGCTCCAGCGTCCGCCGCGATGCACTCTGCGCTTTGGGCATTCGACTTTCCCTCGGCATCAATTGCACCTCCGATATTACGGGTGCCGTCCATAGTGTATTGATCACGACGATACTCACGACGCTGCTCAGTTCCTCCACCAAGAAATCCTTTCTTGTGCTTATCAAGATCCAATGATCTTTCAGACTCAAGGATTGCTGGGTCGTTTGCTTTGTACTGAATTTTATATCCCTGTGGACCTGCCTCAATAGTATATGAGGAGTAGTCTCCGCGAGGGATATTGATTGTGGGAACTTGAGGAACCCTCGGTGTCTCTTCTTTCCGATCAATTAGATAACCAAGTAAACCAATGTGAGAGATAGCAAACAATGCACCAGCAGTGCTGATCATTATCTTCCATCCTGATGGTTTCTTAGGAGGATCGGGTCGAACAAATTGACTGAGGGTTTCTTGGGTCATTGTAATGGTAGCGCGGGACCTGTTGTTGTTGGTAACTCAGGCATAGAAGAGTCTAACAACCCTGGTAGAGCATTAGTAACGCCCTCCACAGCAGCCTTAGTTACTTTTTCTTTTAAACCTTCAATGATAGGATCTTTCTGTGTGTACAGATAGTATCCACTACCAATGATGCCTGCCGTTCCTAGGAACGACAGGACTGCTAGGAGATTAATCAGTTTTTGCATCTTTCTTTGGTTCAATAGCGGAAACAACTTCTGGTTCTTTCTTAACTACTGATTTGCCGTTTCCGTTACCACCTGATTTAGCAGGAGACAGTCCGAACGCAGCTAACGAGCCAGAAAACACCGAAGCGATGAAGGTAGGATCAAAATCTAGAATCTTTTGTCCGTTTGGAAGTCTAACGTAGGAAAATGTGAGGAGAGAAGCAGACCAAATAAGTACAACGACTTTCACCAGATTACCAAGAACTTCACTTTTATCATCATCGTCTTGCTTCTCTACTGCTGGTTTAGTATCAGCCATTTGTAGAGAATAAGGCTGAACTATTTATAGAGTAAATAGTGGTTTACTTCCTCTTGGATACAACTGCCTAGATTGTGGACCGAACGATGCTCCACGAAGATCAAATCCCAACAGTCGTTTGTTTTGTTGTATACTTCTAGCATTAAACAACTGCATTGTGTCAGTAGTTCCTGAAAAACTTACAGTTGCTAGTGCTCCTGGGTCTTCTGCGTCAGCATCAACCTCAACATCAGTCCTTGGATATAACAGATATGATGTCTGTGCAATTACCTGAGTAAATCCAGGAACTTGAACAAAGTCTCTTCCTGTTCTAGTTGATGCCTGAACTCTTCCAGGAGAGTAATCAATTTCATCTGATGGTGGATAATCAAATGGTGCTGCATTCGTACCATTTGTATGAGTTACAGGGAATAGAGTAGTTTTCCAGAATCCTTGAGTATGCCTTGGATCCATGTCTCTCTGCACATAACCTGATGCGTCAATATTAAGTTGAGGTGGTGGTGTAGTATCAGTATATGTTATTGAGGAATTAACCGCATAATGATGACCTCCAGATCCCGTAGTGTAAAAAATTGCAGTTGATGTAGTAATGGAAACATAAAAATTACTCGTACCGTTTGTATCAGTTACAGGGAATGGAGTTGTTCTCCAGAATCCTTGGACATGAACATTATTTTTCCACCCCATATCAACAGCAGGTTGAATTGTCCAGAATTGAACAAATCGATAATCTGCTGCCTGAATAACAAGGGCAGTATCATATGTACCGCTTCCAGTAAATAATCTAACCGACATCAGGTTGTTCTAGCACAGAATAGAATGCCACTCGTGTAACTTGTTTGACAATATGATCCAGTAATTACAGTATAAACTTCACTCGCACTAACAGTAATAGTATCCCCTTGCTGGACATTAGCATCTGGAGTTTGAATTTTAAATGAGATCAATGCAAAATCATCAGGTAGATAATATGGTACTGGAGCTAGAGTAGCATTGATGGGAATACCTTTGACCACAGCATTGAAATCCATTGTAGATGGTCGTACTCCATTGTATCTTTGACTTCCAGTTAAAGCTGGATTGAGAACTGCATCATCAGTTATATGAGTGTAAAGTCTCACATTATTTCTAAAGCTAGTAGAAGATCTACCTGGGGAAGAAATTGGAGTTGCATATCTAGTCTCTACATACCCCTCAGTATCATTAGTGCCATTTTCTAAATCTCCATCCTGAATTAGGAAAGGAATTTCAGCAGATCTTTGACATGGATTATCCGTGTAATTATTATCAGCAGTATTTCCTCCCAACCTAGTTCTAAATATAATACTTCCCCCTGAACTACCAGCACTGTTTGAAATAATCTGTGTAAGTCCCACTAACATTACATGGTCATAATCCCATAATGTACTATTGTAATGATGCAAAATAAATGTGGAGAATGTATTATCTACGAGTTCTGTGGAGGATAGATTAGGTTGCTTAAAAGAAAATACAACGCAGTTAGGATCGATACCAGACTGATACGTGATTAAATCTAAACTGAATGCATTAAATGCATTTTCGTCAGCGAATATTGTACTACCATCGTTTGAACCTACGATATATCCATAATGCGTATCATATGTACTGGTACTGTCTGGAACGTTTGCAGTTCTTGGGCTCTGGGCAATATCTATATCTCTCCGCCCACATCCATATGCCTCATAAACTCTATGGAACTTAGTAGGATCAGTACCGTGGGAGATGCCTCCAGATCCATTAGTTGGTACACCATCTGCATACCATTGCATTCCAGAAGGCATGTATTCATTAGTTTGCTGGAATGCAAGACGAGAAACTACGTCAGGGTCTCCCGAAATCTGAAATGTGGTGTATGTTGTACCGTACTTTTTAGTACCATCAATAATTCTACGTAAGACTCCATATGGAGAAGAAGCTCCCTGAGGAGTTTGCTTATCAAAGAAGGTACTAGTACCACCAAAAGATGAAAGTGATTGAAATGATGTGCCGAGTTCTGTTACAGTAATTGACCAGTTAGTGATTGAACCATAATTGACTTGATCTCTCCTATACAACCTATAGGTTCTTCCACCCTGTCCATGCATTGGTTGCCATATAATTCTATTATCATCTAAGGTGGTGTTACCTCCGATCGAATTACCAAGTTCATATGATTCGTAATTACCAACTTGATAGACTGATGCTGGAGTAGGGTAACCAATCGTAAGAGAATCTAGATCAGATGGACCACCTTGATCAATTTTTATAATATCACCAACTTGAATAGCGATACTAAGTGTGCTTGTAAGACCAGCAGTATAAGATATTGTTCCATTTCTATCACTACCAGACCATGTATTAGTAGCAGCATCCCAAGCTATTTCATAGGTATTTCCTGTTACTGGTTCAGTAGCGATAAGAACCTCAACAGTAATATCTCCATCATCCTTATCAAAGATTGTACCATCTATAGTAACAGTATCTCCAATAGCATATCCAACTCCAGGTCTATTGACTATGATTTCACCGATCGCATTGCCGTTGATGTTGATATCAAAAGAACATCCAGTACCACTACCACCAGTTGAAGGTACATCATAATACCATCCACCATCTGACCTACCTTCTAGACGAGGTTGAAGATAACCACCACGACCATCAACAGGTGTATTAGAATATCCAGTACCGCCAGTTGATAGAGCACCACCGTTTGTAGACCAATCTACAATACCAATCACAAGACCAGTTAGTGGAGCAGCATTGTATCCAACATTGGTACATGCATTCTGGATTAGATCAATAACGTCACTCTTAGAAAATCCAATTGGTTTTGAATTGGTTGTTACTGTTACAGTCATGCTGATAGGTCGCTTCTTTCCTTAGTGTATTTATAGCGTCCTAGACCTCTGATACTTACCACCTCTGGGATATAAGAACCCACTCACAGGACGTTTGGGTTTTCTATATGCAACTGCACTTGTTACTTTAATAGGTTCTACAGTTGACCCATCATAAGTGATTGTGGGAGACCCTAAAGGTTCTGTGAGTTCATCAACCTCAACATCAGTCCTTGGATACATGGTGTACGATATCCTAGGTTGTGAGGTAGCATCAATTCTTCCTGGTGAAATTCTATAAGATGTGTTTGGTGGTTTAGCGTTTGTAATAGGACCATGTGCAAAAGTACCAGAAGTAGGTAAGGATATATTGACGTTGAAGTCAAACCCATTTACTAAACCTAGGTATGGAGTTCCCCATGATACATCACCTCCAGTAAAAGAGGCGGATATATTAGTTTGTGGTGGTGGGGTAGTATCAAGATACTGATAAGATCCTAGTTGATCTACTTCATAAATTGTTGTTGGAACTGTAGCACTGACCTCTGTCGTATAAGACATCGGTTGAATTGCACCATGGGGATTGATACCTGTCCCAAATCCTACAGTGTATCCATCAAAATCAGTACCGAGGCGAACACCATACGATAGATCAAAGTCAGTTAGTGTTCCAATTTGATTCCAATATTCAATGAGCTGTGTGTCTGCTCCTTGAATAATATGAGTGGTCCTAAGTTGACCACTACCAGTAAATAATCTGACCGACATCAGGTTGTTCTAGCACACATTAGAATACCTTTAGTTTCTCCAGTCTGACCGTATGCTCCAGTAATTACAGTGTAAACTTCACTCGCACTAACAGTAATAGTATCTCCAGGTTGGATATTAGCAGAAGGAGTAGTAATACTAAAGTCTAGGATTACCATATCATCTGGAATATAATATGGAATTGGTGCTGCTTCATGAGATAATGGAAGACCTTTCAAAATAGCATTATAATCAGTAACACTATCAATAGTAGAAGTTGATCCAGTAACATCATTAGGAACTAAAGCCGCGTCTCTAAAGTAACGCTTGACTCCACTACTATAAAGACCAGCGACCCTTGTAGAATATGAGCTATTATGGTTATAGAAGTGAGTTTGATTACTGCTTGTAGCAGCATTAGTACGCGCAACAAACCCACTTTCAGCACTTCTTCTAACATAATCATCATTACTCTGACACATCCCAGAAAAGTAATGATTAAAGTTGATAGTACCACTACCACTTGGATTGATTTCAGTCAGTCCAGCCATGTAAAGATGATCATAGTCCCATAGTGTAGGAGCAGTATAGTCATGCAAGAACCAAACATCAAAATTATTTCCAGTCAATGTAGTGGAAGATAAATTTGGTTGTTTCCATCCATAGATAACAAAGTTAGGATCAATACCAGACTGATAGGTAATTAGATCTAAACTGAATGCATTCGTAGCATTAGAATCCGCAATAGTAATGTAGTCACCACCAACTCTATATCCAAATGTATCGTCGGATTGCCAATCATAACTGAACCAAGAAGCACTACCAACATAATCTAATTTACCATCTCCTCTCCATCCTGGTTCATAAACTCTCCAATATTTGTCCCAATATGTGTCGAGAGTTGCATCACTATTAAAATCATAATTATATCCTCTAGCATTTGTTCGAGCTGGATACTCAGTTCCTCCAGGGAAAAATCCACTATACCTACCAATCCTAAGTCGGTATTGATCAAACATCTGGAATGTCGTATAAGTGATTCCATATCTTTTAGTTGCATCAATAACATTTCTGCAAACACAATATGGATGTAAAGCACCCTGTGGATTATCTTTCCACACGGCTTCAGTAGAACTGCCGAACTCAGTAGCATTTGTAAATGATGGACCAAGTGCTGTAACAGTGATCGTATGATTTGCTAAGTTAGAAGATCCTGTTGGTGTATTGATGTGATATGTTCCTTCCTGTCCATGCTGTGGTGTCCATCTAATTCTCTTTGTGTTTGCAGGACTAGTGGTTGAGGAATGATATGCACGAGTTTTATATGCTCCTTGACCACGGACATTGCACACAGCGTATGCACCCATAGCATCACTATTATACGAGGATGTGGATTCTGTAACACCAGTCGGTCTAGGAAATACATTGGGCATGTTCTTCGCCACAATGAAAGTTTCAGCACTGTCTAGAGGATCTAGTTCTAGAGTGTCTCCCACTTGAATTGTGATCGTACCAGTAGCAGCTGCTGCAATAGAAACTGAACCATTTCTATCAGTACCAGTCAGATTAGATGAACTATCATAACCAACAGCATATGTTTGTGCTGTTGGACTTGTAATCGCTTCTGTTGCTATGTAAATTGTTACGCTAATGTCTGCAGCACCAGATGATGTTCCACCTAGTTCAGATGCAGGAATTGTGAGTGTATCTCCTGGTTGATATCCTGTTCCAGGACGGCATACAACTATTTCTTTAACAACATTTTGACTGTTGTTACTACTTACATACCTAACCCAAAATGTCGCTCCAGATCCATTACCACCAGTTGCTTTTGCATCATAGTAATCTCTTACAGAGCTTGTTTTATTACCACCACCAGACCAAGTTACAACTCCCGCAATCAATCCCGACATAGAACTGTTCTGTCCTACTGTACTCGCTGCTTCTTCAAGCAAATCGATAACATCACTACGAGACCATCCGATCTGCTTTGTATGTGTAGTTACTGTAACGGTCATATCAATCCTCTAGTTTGAGTAGCGTAAGGGTAGTTGTAATTTGCTGATTGTTTACTGTGTCCATGTTTTCAACCGTCAAATAAATCACGTTGCTTACTGGAGACTCAGTGTTACCACCAAGAGTGAATGGTGTAAGAATTTGAGTTGCTGCTTGAGTAGTTAGAATCTCAGCAATAACTCCCGATCCAGGTGCAGGGTCAGATCCAACAGATCTATTAATATCTGCAGTTCTAGCTGCAGCACTACTATATAGACGCACCCAAGCAGCAGCGTCAACCTGAACTGAGATCAACATATAAGACTTTGCTGCTGAGATGTTAAGGGTATTATCATAGGTTCCAGGAGCAAGGTTCACACTGGTAGCAGAGTGTGATGTTCTACCTGCAAGAGCAGTAATACCACCTGACGTACCACCGCCGAGAGTGCCTGGTTCCCATTGTTGGTTAGTTGAATTATAAACTAAAACCTGACCAGACTGAGGACCGTTAGAACCATAAGCAATATCCTGAAGTGCATCTGCATTAGTGGTTGATAGATCAATGGTTACATCTTCAGGAACCCACAACTGCTGTGCTCCATCATAAACCAAAGACTGATTGTCTTGTGGTGTACCAATAACAACGTCACTCAGATCATTCAAGGAAGATACTGGGACTGCAGCAGGTGTTGGTTCAAACTTCTGTGTAGTAGAATTATATGTAATGATATCATCGTCAGCCAGTGGTAGATATTGTCCAGGGTTATTTGGATCTACTCTATACTGGAAGTCAGTTAATTGTACAAGAGAATTTGAAACCGTTCCTGGTGCCCAGGTAGATCCAGTAGAATCCCAAATGAGTGCTTGACCATCTTGCGCTGATGCAGATGAAACATCATTTAAATCAGATAGACTTGTAGATCCAGCAACTAAGAATACAGAAAGATCTGGTGGAGTATAGTTTAGTGTTCCATCAGTAATAGTTAAAGTTCCAGTACCATTAGTTACTGCTGGTTGTTGGTTGACTGAGATCAGTGGTGGTGTGAAATTAAATCGACCGACGTTTTGATCATACGCCAAACTAGATGGCCAAGCAGCACCAAGAATTTGTACGCTAAGATCATTATACGAGATACCACCACCACCTGATAGGGTAATCGATTGTGGAATCCATTTCTGCTGTGATGCACTCCAACTTAGAACCTGTCCCTGTGATGGAGATCCAATGTTTGTATCTGTTAGATCAGAAATACCAGCAAGACCAATGACTTCCCAAGTACCATTCTTATAAAGTTCTACCTGTGATTCTGTTGTGTTGTATACTAGAGCTCCATTATTAACAGTGAGTACATCAATCTCATTCTGATTCTTATTAGGTAATCTAAGATATCCAGTTACAGTTAAGTCTTCAATTGTCGCAGCATCACTAACAACGTTATCTGTTGTTAGGAATCCATCTAAAGAAAGTTCTCCACTGTTAACTTCAAAGTTAAGTTTTGAATTACCAGCAAAACTTTGGTTTGAATTAAACTGGATGTCTCCCTCAGATCCACCTGCATTAACACTTGGTGTTACTGTTCCACCACCACCGCCACCACCAGAGGGTTGCTGAACTGCTGCTGTAGAAATAGCAGTAATTCTTCCTGTCGTATCGACTTCAATAACAGGAATAGCAACAGAGCTACCATAAGTTCCATTTGCTGCTCCAGTAAGAGCAGTCAGATTTGAACCGTCACCATCAAAACTATTTGCATCTACTGTTCCAGTAACAGTTACGTTCTGGAAAGTTGGACTACTGTTAGAAGTCGATAGAGATGAGATTGTAATTTCATTTCCAGAACTTGAAATACCAAGTCCATTTCCTGCTACGAGAACAATTTCTTCAAAGTTTGATCCTGAGTCTGTTAGTCGGATATTCTTTTTGGTTAGGTTTGCATTGTTCTGTACAGAAAGATTATAAGTTGTATTCGTAGCGTCAATAACAACTCTCTTCAGTGTATTGTCTAGAGTTACATTAGCAGAACCTGTTCCAAGGAATCTAACAATATCAGATGAGTTAACATCTGTCTGAACGGATTGATCAGCAATTGTCCAGTTTGTATATGTTGGAGGGATCTCTGCCCAGTTTGTATCCTGACCGTCAGTTTTTAAATACTTGTTTGCGTTTCCTGCTTGAGGAGGTAGCAGATTATTCAGTGCGTTATTAGCAGTAGTTGCTCCAGTACCACCATGTGCAATTTCTACCGCACTTCCTCTCCAAATACCACTTGTAATAACACCAACCGATGTTAAGTTAGAGTCAACAACAGATGAACCAAGTGATGTAGAGTCAATGACTTTACTATTATTAATTCTATATTCTTTTCCTAAGTCTAGATTCCAGTTCTCTGTGGTCTCCCAAGCATCATTAGGATTGCTCCATAGAATCTCGTGGTCGGTGTCTCCTTTGAGAACAACACCACCACCAGTAGCTACTGTATCTGTTGGGATCAGAACATCATTTAGAATGATTTGTTTGTTAACACTAGAAACATTAACAACGTTATTAGATGTAGTCGTTCCCTGAACAACTAGGTTTCCAGTAACAGTAATAGAATCAAAAGTTACGGAGTCTGTAACCCCAACTGGTTGTCCAATTCTAATCTCATTAGCACTGTTAATGTTGACTCCACCAACACCAGTGTAAGTTGTATCGTTGTCGGTTACGTTGATAGAAATTGTTCTACCAGACTGTACAACAGTTGCAGATCCTGTTCCAACAAAGTTGATGTTTCCATCAGAGTATCCCGTACCATTAGCACCAACACGAGTGATAGTATTGGTGTCTACGTAAGAAGAATCGATGACGATTCTATCATTACTTCTAGTTAGAGCAATATTTGTTCCTGCTACAAGAACAATATCATCAGTACCAGATCCAGATCCTCCTGCAGATAAACGGATGATCTTATCAGTTACTGGATTTGTAGAGCTATCAAGAACAGATAGAGCGTATGTTGTGTTCGTATCTTGTAGAGGTACATTAGACCACGTAACACCAGTCGTAGTTCTTCTTAGAACTTGATCTGGTAATCCAGTGTCGCCACCAGCGACGATTGATCCATCAACGTATAGATTCTTATTGGCGGGGATTCTTAGACCTTCTACCGCAAGAGTAGGTCCAGAATTTCCCCAGTCAATAAGTTCGTCTACTCTTATTCTAGACATTATTTGTTTATATCTGCATCAAAGATATTTAGTCTTCAGCAGGTGGTACATAACCAGCGTAAGAATCTCTTTTTGAAATTGCCCAAGCAACTTGCTTTTTAAAATATCTAAATTTTAATTTGAGAAACTCTGTTGCATTTGCTGGTGGTTCTCTCCATTCTGTTATGTCCATTGGTGTCGCAGTGGTTGCTGGTAAATTTCTCAACCATACTCTCCACGACTCCCATCCAGTACCATCAAGATTAGGAAGAAGAGAATAACAATCACTCAAGTGAAGAAGTTCATCTCTTTTTTCTCTAGGTAGACCACTGATGTCCCATCCTTCCCATTGATGATATAGTTTATAGTCTGCTTGATATTGAGCATACTGTCTTGCTGCTTCATCTTGTGCTACAGCAGCCTCGCATTTAGTTCTTGCCCATTCATACCAGTAACTAGCTTGTTCAGCAGTTAACTGCTGAGGAAGACCCTGTGTTTCAGGATCAATGTGATCATAGTATTCAATATTATTATAATTAGGTAGATGTTCATCATCATATTGATATGCCCAAGTGTTTGGGGGAACACCTTCTACTGAAGTAAGATCAATTTCTCCTATTGATATCCCATTGCAAGAGATACATCCTTCATTAGAAGAAGCGCCAAAAAGAATAGAGAATTTCATGATCCGCCTAACATTCCTTTGTTATTTATTGCCGCATTAATAATAGCAGGGACAATTTTTTGTGCCTCTAACAAGTTTTCATGCAAACTTTCATTTTGTTTCTTACTTATGTTTCTAAAGTCTTCAACAGCAGCACCAGCTTGTCGTGCTTGCTGTGACGCCTCAAGAATTAACATGGGTAGCATTGCTACTGTACACTCCCACTCATCAATTTCTTCACCTGTTTGAGGATTTGTTCCTCGCAATTGAATAAACCACTTGCACTCAAATTTTTTACATGGTCCTCCAATAAGAGGACAAAAATCACCAACTTCTACTTTCATTAGATAGAATCATTACGTGTACAAATTATAACATCAACATACTTGATATTCATATTAATTGAACCAGCAGTAAATGTTGGAGCTCCAGTAATATCTAGATTACCTTTGTTTGTAGTAACACCACCACTGTAACCAGGACTACCAGTAATAGAAAGATTACCTTTAGAAACACTAATACCACCACTGTAACTAGGACTACCATTCATATTATGACCATGACTACCTCCATTTCCTCTATTACCAGTGCTATCAGTCACATTTTTACCGTCATTATCTTTTTCACCAAATTCTTCGCTGCCCTGAGCATCAGTGATGTGATTATAATTGTGTGAGTGTGATGGAATTTGGTTAACTGATAATGTTTTTCCTGCTACGGATAGATTACCTCTGTTAATACTAAATCCAGAAGCAAATCCTCCAGTAGGACTACCAGTAATAGAAAGATTACCTTTATTGATTCCGAATCCAGATCCAAAGTTACTAGTGGGAGATCCATCGATGCCCAAGTTTCCTACACTGACGGATCCTCCTGTACTAACACTTGAAGAAAATACACTACTGAAAGATTGAGTTCCGCCTGTAGAAACAGAACCAGTAACTACTCTCAACGCACGATTGTTAAAGTTTGTAGAGTTAGTTTCCTTCACCCAACCAGATGGTGCTGATGATTGATAAAACAACATCTTGGTATTGTTAGGAATATCAACTCTAGTCTCTGGTATTTGAATAGTAGTTTTGTCGGAACTAGTTTTAGTGAAGGTAAATGTAGTACCACTAAATGATACATTCCTATAGTATCTACCATCTAAATTTTCATTTTGTGTATTTGTACCATCGTTTCTAGATGCATACAAATCACCACTCGAAGCATTCCATTCTAAAGTATCAATTGTTACATCTTGAGCGGTTTGCAATTTATATCTGCCGTCCAAATCAACAGTAACATCAGCACGTTCTGTTCCCGTTCCTGATGGTCTGTCTGCACTATTTTGTAGTGTAAGAACACCATTGGTCGTATTGAATGATGCAGATTCTACATAGTTATCTGCCTTCACATACCTATTATCTAAGTTGAACGAATAACTATCACCGTTACTCACCGTCATGGCGAGAGTTCCACTCTGGAACGTGAACGAACTTACTCTGG
>Ga0213858_10001166_pt1 | contig 12493 bp, 3 predicted proteins | sample PICome_FD_160122 | JGI IMG/M metagenome (GOLD analysis project Ga0213858, IMG submission 160122) | Coastal seawater microbial communities near Pivers Island, North Carolina, United States - PICO245 | ecosystem: Environmental > Aquatic > Marine > Coastal | place: USA: North Carolina | collected... | reverse complement strand
TGCAACAACCTTTAATTGACATCCAGAAGTTTGACCGATTACAGTTTCATCAACAACGAAAGGTGTTTCATTAGTTCTTGCATCAGTATTAGAGTTTTTGATAATCTCAATAACTTTTGGTGTCATGTAAGTATTAATGTCCTTACCATCAAAGAATGCATACATTCTAGTGCGAGGTTTCAGACGATCAACATTGAATCCAATGTTTCTGGAGCGAATCCAAGGAATTGCTGTTTGTGACAGAATAGTATCACCAAGAGACTTGCGTTCAATCTTAGGAACAACCTTAGTTCTAACACCTTGACGGGATTGATTATTAACAACACGAATTGTTCTACGTTCGTGCAGATAGAACAGACCTTGACGACGCTGACCGTGACCAGCACGACCCAACTGACGACCAATACCATACGTACCAGATGTTGACTGGAATCTGTTTCTGGATTGAACGGATTCACCCGTCCAGTTAGTCTGCCAAGAACCCCATTGGATAGGAGCAAAACCGTTCTGATCAATGTTCAGATCTCTCGCAACAGCAGAGAAGTCACCTTCAACGTTTTCAACACGAGCAGGAAGACGATTAATATCAATCCAGTCATCAGATGCAGGTGTTAAGTCAACACGACCGATGAAGGTAAAGACGTTAAATGGGTTGACGTTCTCTGTTCTAGATGCATAAGGTTGAGTGACAATCGCTACATCTTCATAGGGAAGCATCAAAACATTACCATCAGTCTTGACGATATTAGTGGAATCGTCTTGAACAAACTGAAGAGCAACGTTGGTTGTATAGTGTTGAGGACGAAGTTGACCCTCTCTGAAGTCTAAAGAACACTTATAATCTGGGTGATATACAGCACCTGTAGTATGATCGGTAAAGTCATCAACAACATAACCATTCTTCAAACGATCAAAACCATTTTCATCATAAGTTTTAGTATTTTCTGTCTGAGACTCAAGGAGAGACAGTGAAGTATAATATTCAACGTGAGAGAGTCTGGTCTCTAAATCACCAATATCCTTCATGGTGTAGCGACGGATTACCTCTGTAGTAATCAAGACATCTCTTTCAGGATCAAATACATATGGTTTGTATTCAATAGTTGCTAACAACATAGCATTAGTAATATCTGCAGGAGGAATCAGATAATATCCAGAAACACCTGTAGAAACAACCAGTTTACCATCGTGAGAGAGATATAATTTATCAATTCTTGGGAGATACCAAGAATAGTCTGCTCTAAACGAAGAGTCAACCTGCATAATATCAAAGATAGTAGCACCACCGCTACCACCTGTTGTATCAAAGACTCTAGAAACAAAGTCGAAAGTTGTACAGTTTACATAGTAAGGAGCACTAACCGTTCCCGAACCATTTCTCAGTTCTTTAACAGCAGGACGGAAGTCGATCTGATCACGAATGAACTTAATAGAACCATCCAGTTTATAGTTAGGAATCTCTTTATAAAGAATACCACTATAAGATTCTGCAGAGAAATAATCACCCGATGCCTCATGAATAAGATAATCGAAGATTACTAACAGTCTTCTTGTAGGTGCGACAGTAGAGGGGAGACGAACCAGTTTTGAAACATCATAGAAATTAGTTCTTTGACCTGCCTCAAGTTCAAACTGATCTGTAATAACTTTACTTCCAGCAAATACAGAATTGACACCATCATCAACAATACCTGTGGTGGGATCACCAGACAAATCACTACCATTAATGGTCTCTCCCTGTAAGAAAGGAATTTCATTAAGTGCAACATAATATAATTTCAAATCAGCGTTAGAGAATGAAATTACACGACCTCTAGCACCAGAAGTTTTACCAACAATCAGAGTTCCAGTTTGGAAGAATGTAGATTCTGTAAGAACAACATAAGGAGAAGACGCATCGTTATCATCATAAGATTCATAGATTGCATGAATCTTATAGACATCATTTACACCGAAAGAAATATCTTTATCTTCAACTCTAGTTCCATACAAAGAACTATATGCTAAACCAGTGGGTTGTGTTTCGAGATCTTGGAAAGTCTTGAAGACCTTCAAAGACTTCATCTTACCAGCAGTTTTAATTTTTTTAGCAACAGTGTTCTTAGAAACAAGTGCAGTCAGAGTGACAGTAGCAACATTACCAAGACCACTAATGGAGAACGACTGATTACCAGAACCAAATGAGGTTGTTAAGTTACCAGCATCTACTTCAGCATCAATATCAACATTTTCACCATTTGCATATGTACCAGAACCACCATTATTAATAATAGTAAGAATATAATTATCTCCAGACAATGCACCGAAAGATTCTGATTCGGGCAAAGTAAATGTGATCGAACCAGTGGTTACAGTCTTAGAAGCAAAGTTTCTATAAACAAAGAACGATTCATCGTCCAGAGACTTCATAACATCTTCTGGAAGGTCAAACGAAAGTTCTCCGTTCTGATAATCTTTTTGGAATATAAATGGACGTAATCTAACTAATTCACTGTATTGTCCATCTGCAATAGTGCCAACTTTTAAAGATCCATCAATTTTTGCAGTCTGATCAGCATAGTCAAAAATGACAGCAGAATTAGCAACACTATTTTTCTTATTGGCAGTTGTTACACCAATAGCAGTTGGGTCAACTCTAAGAATACGATGAGAATTGTTTCCTTCTAAGTCGGAAATAACTGCTGTTACAACGTCACCAGGTCTGAGATCTTTTTCAAATCTAGTTCTGAAACCAGTAATTTCATCATCAGTTGTATCATCAATATCAACAGTAGATACTTCGATAGCACGGGAATCGTTGAGAACCCAGTTGCAACCAAATCTAACTGTTTGTGTTCCAGTAAGACCAAAGGAAGATCTAACATCAGTTAACTGATAACTATGTGCTGCTTCTAAAGTACCAACATTTCTACCGTTGATTTCAAGAATTTCTCCATTGGAGAAAACACCATCAACTTGCTCAAGATAGATGTAATGTGTATTATTACCAGTATCTGCAATAAAACCAGATGCACCTGAAGTCTTACCTGTAATTCTAACACCAGCAGTATATGGAGTTACAGCATTGCCAATGTTCAAAACAGTAAACATCTGAACATCCATGAAATACATGTCATACACACCACCAGCGATGGTAGGACTTGTTCCAAAAGGAGATGTTGCTGTTAAGGCAGTGCTTGCCTTCTTCATCTGAACGACACGACATCTACCAATCCTATTGGCACCAGACTTAACAGAACTAGTAGCATTTGGTGCCCAATCATCATAGAGATTCAGGATCTGATATGCATCAGTAACACCGTCACCAGAAACCTCTGGCCAACCATGAACATCATATACTTTGACAAAATTACCTAAAGTAAAGTTGATAATGCCATTTTGACGACTATCAAATTCTCTGGGTTTTAATACATCGACATATTGTGGTGTGAGGAATTCGTTTCTATAACCTCTGATATATGCTTTACCAGGAGAAACCTCAATTGCTAATCTATCTTCAGATGCATTGTTTCCATCACTAGATGCTCTACCACTTTCATAAACACCATTATTGAAACCATCGTCAAGATGTTCTCTTAGTTTGACATCAAAGGTATCAATTACATAGTCGCCAGACTCTTCAAAAGTCCTACGAGCCATGGACTTCTCAAGTTCACTATACTCAGTTCTTTCAACAAAGTTTTCAATTTTACTATTGTTGATTCTAAGCAGTTCGATAAAATCTTTATCTGCTTCGTCATCAAGAAGACGTTTTACAAACTGAGTGCTAATCTTAAATCTATGAGCACCAGGTGCTGAATAGTTAGATGTACCAGCAGCATTATCATTCAGTGTTTCATCGTCCTCAGGAGTAACAATGGACTCTAGAATTTCTAAACCAACACGATAAGAAGGGTTGCTATCATACTGATTAAGAATCAGATAGTTACTAGGAACATTTACAAAGTGCCCTCTAATGTAGTAGACACCTTCACTAATGTATGCAGTAGAACCTACAGCAGTTGCGTTGACAGGCAACAACTGAGCAAAAGGTGTGCCAATTTCAATCAGAGTTGTACCAAACGTAATCTCCTTATCGGTAATCAACTGCTCATTGATTTGGAATGTTTTGAGACCAGTATCAGAAGTAGTATCACCAGAATCAATATACTTAACGTATAGTGTGATGTATCCTCTCTCAGACTCTGTAGCAGAGATAGTATAGAGAACCTTTGCTCTGACACCAGTTGTTAGACCTTCAATAATAGTGCCTTCTAGTTGAGTTCTATACGTCTCAACATCACTACCAAGGAAAGATTCTTGAAGTAAAATTGCTCGAACATCTAGATCGTAACCTACCTGACCAGGAATGACCATTGCACCATCTTTGAATAGGTGCGTTCCAATAGTCTCTACCTGATTCTGCAGGACACTCTGCATCGTAGTGAGTTCTCTCGCCTGAATTGGGAATCCAGGACGGAACAGCACTCGATAAAAATTCTTATCCTTATCGAAATCGTCGTAATAAGGTGTGACGTTTAAATTGGTATTTTGTGCCATTAGAATTCGATTACGATTTTGATGTCTTCTACCTGGTCGTTTGCACGACTAATTGATCTCCTATTATCTATATAAACAACCTGACCGCTGTTTGGTTCAATCTCGGGTTTTGCATACCCGTTGTTAAATTTCATACCCAAGTCATATTCAGTAGCGTTGATAGTTCTGGAGGAAGAATTGGGAACTGCGGGGAAGTTCACATCTGGTTGTCCAGCAGCACCAGAAACACCACCATTAATTACGTTAGAACCATCAAACTCATTTTGTGTACCAGTAACTTCTGGGAAAATACCATCAACAGAGTTCTGATAATACTTCAAAACCTTAGTTGTGGGATTCCAAGAAATCACACGAGCACGAGCAGTTACGTTAGTTCCTCCAACAACACGAGTTTGTGTGATGATTTCATCAGGAACATAGTTACCTTGGAAGGTTGGAGAGAAGATAACTGCTTTTGTAGCAGAAACTGTAAGAGATGCAAGCAACTCAGACGTTCCAAATGTCAATGGATTAGTAATCAAACCAATACGACGATAGTCGTTATCAATGGGGAAGTCGCCAGCACCTTCATCATAAGAAAGTTTGGCGTTAATCATTACACGGAAAGCACCCAACTCAATTGTGGGATCAAAACCGTGTCCGTTTGGAGGAGGAATAATAACATCAACTTCACCAGCAGTTCCTGTTCCAATACCCTGAATATTACCAATACTGATTTGTCCAAAGGTATATCCTGTTCCACCAGAGGTAACAGTAGCAGAAATAATCTTACCACCATCAACAACGATAGAAACACGACCACCAGTGCCATCTCCATTGATAGCGACATTATCATAGGTGCCGTTGTTGTAACCAGAACCAGCAGAATTAATTACAACTGTATCAATTTCACCAGCGACAGCATTTGTTTTTACTGCGTCGTTTGTGAACGCAGGCATGTAATCGTTGGAGAAAAACTTGAGGACTGAGGCAACAGGAATGGTATACATGTATTTCCAACGATATCCATCACCAGTAGTGATGATGCTAGTGGAAGTGCCAGTAGGCTCAACTGTAGAAGGTTTCCCATTAGGATCGGATGGCGAGGTTCCATTGTAAATGCACTTATAGACTTGATATTGTGAATTCACAACATAAAAGTCAGAATCATAAAGTTTGGTAGCACCAGAGGAAGCAGTCTTAGAAGGAGAATAATCGTGACGATACATGTCATAGGTAAAACCCAAACCACCAGTGGTTTGTTCGGGAGTAACCCAATCAATACGACGAACAACTTGAACGGTATCTGAAGCGAGAACACGCTTCAAAGAGATCATATCATCGTAAGAATTTGAGAATTCTGAAAACGAATCCACTGCTTGAGGTGGAGAGTTTTCATTATCCCATGCTTGAGGTCTACCGATAAAGACATAAAGTCGATCTCGATTAGCACCAGCATCACTATCGCTTTGTGTCGCGGTAGGACCTTCTAGAGATTTAATGAATTTTTTCGCAGAAAAAATCCTAAATTGATCAGTTAATAGAGCTGCCATTTCCTATGGGATTATTGTCCTCTTGTTTATTTATGAAGATTACGAGCGGATGCTTGTGGAATACTCAATGCGCTTGATTCTGTAATTAGCACCACCATTACCACCTAAATTTTCTCCACCCATAACTGCATATGCAGCTGCGCCAGATCCAGTAGTATCAGATCCTGCATTAGTGAATGTGATTGTTGGGTGAAGATTGTATGTGCCATCAACGGTTTGAGGAATACCATAACCACCATTCGTAATCGAAATGCTTGCAACTTGGTCTCCAGCAGAAGTTAAGTTAACTGTACCAGTTGCCTGAATATCTCCAGTGTTTTCAAAAGTAATCGTTGGTGCTGCAGTATAGTTTGTTCCAGCATTCTGAATATAAACATCTACAATTGTAGAATCTTCAGAGAATTGATGTAAGAATCCAGCATTACCTACATTAACATTGCCTGTATTAAATGGAACAATGTTTTGAACCGTAACAATAGATTCGTTAGGATCCCAAGAAACTACAGTTGCTTGAATACCAGAAACAGCACCAGTAACAGTTTCGTTGACGCTGAAGTCTTGACCATTGCCGCTATTAGCATCTAGATAAATTCTGGCAATAGCATTGTGTTCAACACCTTCATTAAGTCCACCTACAGATGCCATTGAAGCATATCTAAATGGAATCGAAGCATCTTTAATTTCATCACCAAGGGCAAACAATGTAGTATTTTGTCCACCTTGTGTTTCTTCAATACCATAAAGTGAATTGAAAATGCCACCATCGAGATTAATCTGATTCTCGAAGGATGTTCCAGTATTTACCAAATCAGCAATACCATCACCAGCACCGTCAAGTTCATCATCATCCTCAAATTTTCTATTAGTGAGAGTTGAAATAGGTACAGTCAATAGTGTAATGACATCAGTTACATCTTCAGTAGTCACTAAAACATGTGGCAGATCTGAATTACTGCTAGAGTTTGCAACACCAGCATCAAATTGAACAATATTATCTTCGGTGGAAGGAATACCACCATCAATAAATGCCAGTTCGTCAACTTCAAAGGTTACTAAAAGTTCTCTAGTTGCGGGGTCCCAATCATAAACTTTAGCAACTTTACTTGTAGCACTCTCAACTCTTCTGATAAGTCTATCACCAACATTAAATTTATAAGTTGATATTCCAAACTGATCATTCTGACTATCGTCAAGAATAACTCTCTGATCATATTTGAAATTTACACCTCTAGTTAGACCACTAAAACTTTCATCAGTCTTTGCAGTATATGAGATAGTTTCATATTCAAGAATGAGTTCTCCAGATCCAGGAAAAGACGAAGTACTTTTTACAAAAATTTCATTATCTGCTGCTCCAACAGTTTTAGTAATACCTGTTAGATAAATTGCATAAGAATTAAATGCCTGACGAGCACGATTCTTTCTCTTAAGATTTACAAGACGATTGAAAACTACATTAGGTGCAGAAGTATATCCCTGACCCTCTTCGGTAACTGTAATACCAGTAATTAAACCTTGATCAATAGTAGCAACTGCTTTTGCCCCTGTTCCACCACCACCTGTCAATAAGATATATGGTGCTTCTTGATAAAATTCACCAGGATCAGACAGTGAAATAGAAGTAACTCTACCATTCTGATCAATTTTAGCGGATCCTTGAGCACCTTGTCCACCACCACCTTCAAAGATAAGTGTGGGTGCAGATTGATAACTTCTACCAGGATTAAGTAGAGATAAACCAGTTACAGTTTGAACTGCTGGAGTTGCTAATGCACCAGTTCCCTCACCACCAAGAATCTTTGCTTTTGCAGGACCAAAATAGTTGTCACCATTAGAAGTCATCTTAATATAAGAAATTCTGCCAGCATCGTCCAATACTACCTGACCACTTGCACCAGCAGGGAATGTATCTACAATTGCAGGAACGACATCACCTTCAAACAAAGGTGTACTATACATTCTAGGTCCAATGGCATATGGGTATACGGGATCACCATTGGAGTCCTCTGTCATAAAATATGCATAGGTACCATTAGGGTATTCGGGGGTTACACCAAACTTACCATTGTAAGCGTCAAGAGTGCCGACTGTAGAATCGTAAATATAATCTTCAACTAAATCACCAAGAAGATATCCATCTTGAACTGTCCTGATTCCAAGGTTGGTAGTTGAGTATGCAAAGATATAAAGAAGTCTTGGTGCTGTTGCAGGAACAGTGAATCTAATTTCTCTGGTAGTTGAACTATTAAAGTTGGTAATATATTGAGATAGTGCTACTGCAGATCCATCAAGATAATATTCAACTCCTAATTGGTAAATATAATTCGTGTCACCAATATCAGCAGAATTGCCAGTAGAATGCCACCCATTTTCAGTTTCAGAGAATAATAAAAATTCATCAAAATTAGTAACATTATTTTGATTGAAAATATAGGTTTTTCCTCTTTCAAGATTTAATAGTGAAGGAACAGATGCATCAAAATTGAACTTACCTGCATCAACGGTCACAGCATAAGTTACGTTTCCTGCTGTAGTTACTGAAGGACGACCACCTGTAATTTCAGCACCAGTCTTCAATCGGAAAGATGATACTTCTCTAGCAACTGTTCCACTAGAATTATATCCATATGGACCATAAATTGGATATCCATCAAAGGACATACCCAGAACTTTTGAGTGACCATCTACATGACGCGATTTATCAATCGTAGCAGCATCATTTACATCAGATTGATAATAATTTTGTGCATAATAATTATTGACCAGAGGTTCATCTTCAACCTCTGGATCTAAAATCATATATCCTTCATGCCCATCATACCCAGACATATCTGGGTGACTCTTACAGAAATAATAAATGCGATTTGTTTCATCGGCATTCATTATGAAAATGGGTTGAAACTCATTTTCATAATCAGCAGATGGTGCTGCAGATGCTCCTGTACTATTGTAGTAGATACTTCCAGGAGTCTGGTTATGGACACCATCTGGAGTTGTGCTGAACTGCATTGGGTGTCCATTTGGATGGACCTCAGATGGTTGATTAGTAGAGTCTGACTGATTCCATCTAATCAGATAATTTCTTTGAACTCTAATATTTTCTGGTGAAAAATAATACTGTCCTGCTGTAAACGGACCAAACTCTTCAGCATCAGGACCAAAATCAATATAGAAAATACCGAGAGGAAAAGTCCTAGGTTCTTCTTCAATAATAAACGTAAATCCATTAGAACCTAAGCATCTATCATCTTCGGAAAATTGTGCGCCTGTAGATACATTTCTAAGATAAATGTTCGTAATTTGATTCAGATTATTTCTAATAATCTTTGCAATCTCTCCTCTAGCACCACCACCAACTTCATCAACAATTCTACCAATTTCAATGTTACCTAGAGTTTCATCAACATTTGAAATTGTGAGCATGATGTTATCAAACTCAACCTTAGTATTCCAAGTAAATTGCTTTAATGCCCCCCAATCAAATACACCGTTCTTCAGTGCAAATTCATCGATAGTTTTAGATGACTGATAGTAACGAACATTTCCTTCTGTTACTGTATCGTAAATGCTATTGTTTTTAACGTAATCATACTTTACGCTATCCAGAGCAAAGTTGGCAGGTGCTCCACCATCAGCACCCCATTCTGGAGTATGCAATAATCCACCATTAGCAAGAATACCCGTTACCTTATCTTTCTGATCTAAACGAGTTCCAGGATTAGGTACGTCCTTACCACCCCTATAAATGAATACTTGATCAAATGAACGATCTACTAAGGGACCACCACTAGGTGCTCTCTCAGCAAGGATAGGGGTGGGTTTAGGATGATTATCAGACTCAATACGAAGTCTATCTGTAGTGGTTTGAAACGTTCCTCTTGCAAGAGAGTTTGGATGAGACTGCCAAATTCTGTTGATATCAAATGATGATACAACAGTTGGGGTTTCTTGCTCTGGAATAATTTGAAGTCTTAAAGGATCATATCCACGTCCTCTTTCAAGAACACGAACATGAACAATTTTCCCAGAAACATCATCAATAATAGGATACAGCAATGCCTCCACATCAGGTGTACCACAACCTTCAATGATCAATCTAGGTGGATCGCTCTGAACGTATCCACTTCCTCCGTTTTTTACTCTTACCGCCCGAACACCGAAAATCTCATCAAAGATTGGTTCGATGACGGCACCAGATCCAGGAACTGTTCTTGCCATTTATATCAGAATATTACGTTGATAGTGCCATTCATCTGAGTATGAATGGTGCATTGATAATAAAGGGTGTTAGGAGCGTCCATAGGAACAGTCCAATATAGAACACCTGTGCCACTACCAGATTGACCAGTCGTATACGCAGTTCCAGACAAACCTGTAGTTGACTGAATTCTAAATGGGTGAGCACCGCCCTGAACACTATTGTCGAATGCGTAGGTCATACCACGCATGACATATAATGTAGGATCATTAGTAGGACCACTAAATCCAGGACCATTAAAAGTGTAATGATTGGAACCCGATGAATTCAATTCCCACCAGGTGATTGGACTACGAGTAACTACCCAGTTAGTTCCATTCCAGAACAATGAATCACCCTGAGTAATTCCTGTAAGATCGGTATCAGTAAGACTGGAAAGGTTGGAAACAACTGTTCCAGAGAAAGAAACTGTAACTGTATCTCCAGTAATTGCTGTTGTAATGTTAGATCCACCAGCAATTGTTAGTGTATCAGATGCTGTATTTGCAGTAGTGCTTCCCGAGTCTCCAGCAACAGTGGCAAAGATATTCTGTTCACCAGCACCAGCAACGTCATCACCAGGAATCCATTTGCTAGTAGCAGCATTCCACTTCAAGACCTGGTTATTTGTAGGTGCTGCAGTAGTGGTATCAACGTCACTTAGGAGATCAATACTAGAATACTCAGTTGCTAATTTTGCTCTTACATCACCAGCACCACCAGCAGTAATATTAATATTTACATATGGGTTATCATCACCGTCAACGGTAAAAAAGTATCCAGGATAAGATGCTGCAGTAGGAGCATTACCAATTGCCGTATATTCATTCTTATACGAAATTGTTGTTCCAACATCAAAGTTTCCAGTTGCCCCATCAAAAATTGATGTGACAGTGCCAACTGTAACTCTAACGTCACCCGTTCCATTGGGGGCAAGAGTAATGTTACCATTACTTGAAGAAGTAATGTTATTACCAGCAACATCCAAGGCAGATGTCAAAGCATTAAAATTTGCAGGTGCGAAAGTCGTACCGTTATATCTCAATACTTGCCCTACTCCTGGGTTAGCAACGGAAATACCAACAGTACTTCCGTCGCCAATTGCGGCATAAAGTTCATCAAAGTTTCCATTGATCTTAAGACCACCGCTTCGTAGGGTATCACCAGTGTTATCATTCGCGGCAGAGCCGACATTAAGTGATTGCTTAGTCATTACTCGCTACATTTTTTAGTTATTTATAGGATCTCTGGATCAACTATTTCTTCACCATACTGACTAATGTCAGGAGCGGTCCAATCATCGGGAACAGTGCTCTGAACCTCAACTCTTGGTTCTTCATATCCAGAACCAACGTTCTGAATGGTAACGTTACCAACACCAACCAGTGCCTTAATAGAACCATCAAAACCAGAGATAGAATCAAGTCTTACGGTTGGTCTGCTGCTATAACCAGATCCACCAGAGGTAACACCAACAGTAGTGATGTAACCAGAGGTCAGATTCGCATTTGCAATTGCACCTTGTCCAAAGACAGATCCCAGATAATCAAACGTGATCAAGGAGTTAGAAGACTCAATAACCGCAACTTCACGATCTTCAGTTTCACCTTCAATCGTGAGAAGGTCGTTGATCTCAACGGGAGGAACGACCACCTCCGCGTCAACGTCCGCTTCAGAACCAACATAAGAGAATGCTACAAATGTGGATCCAACGCGAGGAATCTCTGAGAAGATAATTCTAGAACCAACAATCTCAAAACCAACACCAGGTTCCTGAAGAACACCGTTAACAGAAACAATGATGTTATTCTCTGGGCGAATGGTGGAAGATTGTACACCATCCGTGAGCGTGAGTGAGTAGAAAGAATCATTACGCTTCAAGTTGAAGGACTGGCGCAGAGAGTCAAACTCAAACGAAATATCATCGAGTTGTCTCAGTTTACCAACATAGAATCCAGTGAACGATGCTCCAAGTTCAGGTGCTTCAGTAAACTGAATCTTATCAGAGAACGCTGTGTAAGAGGCAGCAGCGCCAGGAGGTTGCAGAACACCATTAACGAAGATAAGCATGTGTCCAGCAGGATCAGGCAGGTATGGAGTGCCATTATTTGTGGTCAGATCGAAGATCGTCTGAGTTCCATCAAATCCTCTGAAGTATCTCTTCACGCGAGCCTTCATGATCTTT
>Ga0213858_10001165_pt1 | contig 12504 bp, 6 predicted proteins | sample PICome_FD_160122 | JGI IMG/M metagenome (GOLD analysis project Ga0213858, IMG submission 160122) | Coastal seawater microbial communities near Pivers Island, North Carolina, United States - PICO245 | ecosystem: Environmental > Aquatic > Marine > Coastal | place: USA: North Carolina | collected... | reverse complement strand
TGAATTTATTGTTTGGGCAAATAAGTCATTTGACAAAATATCAGAAGTAACAAATGAAGCTTATTTATCTGTACTAGGAAAGAAGAACCTCAGAGGATTAAATAAATCTCAAGCAAATGAGCTAGAAGAGATCAAGCTTCATGTTTTATCTAACCTCAACCCGATGTCTGAAGTTAGCGTAGAATCAATACAAAAAATAATAGGATCTACCAAGAAAATGCCAAAGAAACTTCAGGAAAAACTAAATTCAACTAACACAAATTTAGAGAACATGAATATCGAAAACTTTAGAAAACATGCAATCTCTTGCTACATAGAGTGTTTTTTGGATAGTTAAAATCGTGTTTTTTAAAAAAAATAATTTTTTTGTGTATACTAAATGTAGAGGTAATACATGAGCATAAAAATATATCAAAACGAAATAAACGACGGCATTGGCGATCTCGTTAAGAGTACCGCCAGTGTTGCGTATTGCTCTGAGGCAAAATTTCAGAAGGAGATTCCTGAAGAAATAGTCGCAAAAGCAATCGCTGAGAACAAAGACCAAATAGATCTCTATTATTTAGAGTCTGTTTTAGTTTCATGTGGTTGGAATAAAAACGACGACGTGTTCATGCCAGAGGCAACTTGGGCAGCAAGGAACACACCGGAAGATAAACAGTTTAACTTTATGCACAATGAGAATGATATTATTGGGCATATTACCGGCAGTTATGTATTAACAAAAGATGGAAAGGCAGTTTCCAATGATTCAGAAATGCCTGAAGACTTTGATATTATTACTCAAGCTGTCCTTTATAACAGTTGGACTGGTGAAGAAAACCGTGAAAGAATGGAGAAAATAATCTCTGAAATAGAGGAAGGTAAGTGGTACGTTTCGATGGAATGTCTATTTGCCGGATTTGATTACGCTCTATCAAACGACGATGGCGCTAAGAAAGTATTAGCGAGAGATGAGGAGTCATCATTCCTCACTAAACATCTTAGAGCATACGGCGGAACAGGAGAGTATCAAGGATATAAAATAGGTAGAGCTTTGAGAAACATTTCTTTTTCTGGCAAGGGTCTAGTATCTAAACCTGCTAATCCGAGAAGTGTAATTCTTAAAAGTGTAGCATTTAATTTAGATGACAATTCTGATTTTAATATAGGAGAATTTAATATGTCAGATAACTTGCTAGAAAAGCAGTTGGAAGAAGTTCGCGCTGAACTTGCTACTGCAAAAGCTGAAAATGACGCAATTAAAGCTCAAATCGAAGAAGCAAAAGATAAAGAATTTGCTTCAAAGGTTGAGGCTTTTGAGTCAGACCTTGAGGCTAAAGACAGCAGCATTGCAGAACTAGAAGAGAGTATCAAGAGTTCACAAGCTCGTGTTGCTGAACTGGAAGACGCTCTTGCTAAATCTCAAGAAGAACTTTCTGTCGCCATGAAAGACATGGAAGACATGAAGAAAAAAGAGAAAGGCAGAAAGAGAATGGCAGCTCTTGTAGAAGCTGGCTTTGAACAAGAAGAAGCAGAGGAAACTCTTGCGGCTTTTGATTCTGTAAACGACGAAGCTTTCGATGTCATTGTTGCAAAAATGTATGACAAGATGAAAGCAAAAAAAGACAAAAAAGAAGATGAAGCTGAAGCAGCAATGCCTCCAGAACTAAAGGAAGCAATCGAAAAGAAGAAAAAAGAGAAAGAAGCTAAAGCCGATGAAGAAGCAGAAGCCGAAGTCACTCCAGAACTTCTTGAAGATGTAGAAACTTCTGAAGCAACTCTTGTAGATGCAACTCCAGATGTTGACGAAGTAGAGTCAACCAGAGCAAGCATTTCAGATTGGCTTTCCAATAACGTACTCTCAACTAAATAATTTAAATAGGAGATTAAACTATGGCTCTTAAAGCAGATAGATATGAAGAATCAACAGACATTAGCTTCTTCTATAACGACGGCACTGCTACTCGCGGTGGCGTAGTCGTTCTAGACGGAAGTCCAATCAATGCTTCTGGTGCCGCTATGGATCAAGGCGCTAACCTTGTCAAGTACGGTCAAGCAACAGCAGCGTCTGTTCCAGTCGGTGTACTTCTAAACTATGATGTCAATAAAGACCTAACTAGAACCCATCTTAATCAATATAAAGATGAAGTTCAAAAAGGTGGTAAAGTTACCGTTTTGACCCGTGGTTGGGTTGTTACCAGTAACATTACCGGTACTCCAAGTGCTGGCGATGTAGCTTATCTTGATGAAACTACAGCAGGTAATGTTGGAAATTCATCAGATTTGGGTTACAGCTCTGGTGTTATGGCTGTAGGTCGTTTCATGTCAGCTCCAGATGCTGATGGATACGCCAAACTTTACGTCAATCTTCCAAACCTCGGCTAATAAATAAACAGGAGATATAATAATGTCATATACAGAAAGACCTAGCGAAGAATTTATTTCAGTACTTCGCAAATGTGGTGACTCCGATATGGAAGTCGCACTCGCAGCTCAAAGAGAATTCGCCAAGGCGTTGGAACTTCCTCTTCGCAAGGGCGTTTTGATTGGTAACATTCTTGGCAATATCTTTGAAACCATCAATGTAGAGCCGGGCGGAAGCACTGAGTATCCTTTGGATCTTCTAGCTCCGGGACTTGAGGGTGAGCATGTTGCTTACACCAATCCGGGTCATGGTCGCGTTCCTGAACGTGCGGTCGAGAGCGATTACGTCATGATCCCAACCTATTCAATCGCTAGCTCGATTGATTTCTTGCTTCGCTATGCACGCGAAGCTCGTTGGGACATCACCGCTCGCGCTATGCAAGTTTTGGAAGCTGGTTTCGTCAAGAAAATGAATGACGACGGATGGCACACCCTTCTTGCTGCTGGTGTTGACCGTAACATCTTGGTCTATGATGGTGATGCAACCGCTGGTATGTTCTCCAAGAGACTTGTTAGCTTGATGCAAACCGTTATGCGTCGTAATGCTGGCGGTAATACCGGTAGTGGAAACCGTGGTCGTTTGACCGACCTTTACGTTTCACCAGAAGCCCTTGAAGATGTACGTAACTGGGGATTTGATCAGGTTTCTGACGCAACCAGAACCGCTATCTACAACGCTGGCGGAGACGGCGCTCCTATTACCAGTATCTTCGGCGTAAACCTTCACGATCTCGACGAACTTGGAGAAGGTCAAGAATACCAAACATTCTTTGAGAATGGTCTTGGTGGCGCTGTTCAAGGTAGTGATGCTGAATTGGTTGTTGGTCTTGACCAAGGCGCCAATGACAGCTTCGTTATGCCTATGAAGCAACAGGTTTCAATCCACGAAGATCCAACCCTCCATCGTCAACAAAGAGTTGGCTGGTACGGGTTTGCTGAACTTGGATTCGGCGTTCTCGATAACCGTAGAGTTATCCTCGGTAGCTTCTAAGTTATCTAATAATAAAGTAAATATTAATGGAAAGCCATTCCAATTGGAGTGGCTTTCTTTTTTTATATAGACTCTGATAAAATGTGTATAATATTTCATACATGTATACTAGGATCTTTTTTAGGAGAACAAAATGGCAGAAGCAGCACTTTCAGATTATGCTGAGTCAGGGTTATTGAATTATATCTTCAGGGGTGGCGTCTTCAATAAGCCAACCACGCTAGCTATAGCTCTTTGTAGTGGCGATCCAGAGGTAAACGAGTTGGAAAACAGACCTTTGCGCGTTGCTGCTGACTTACCAGAACTCCCACAATATTATGCAGATGGAACAACTGCGACAAGATATGCAAGATATCATCTTGGCTACACAGCTGACTCTGGTAATGTTAACTGGAAATTCACAGAAGAAGACTACGCCGCTGGTAGTGGTGTTATTAAAAACTGTTTCCAAATAGATTGGCCCGCAGCTGAATATGACCCAGACGACCCAAAGCAAAACATTGGTTGGGGCTGGGTTTCTGGAGTTGCGATCTTAGATAGTGATGTTATAGGAGAAGGAAATATCATAATGGCGTCAAGGCTAGACAATCCTAGATTTATTTACGCCGGGGACTCGCTAAAGTTTGAAATCGAAGCTCTACAAATCTCCTTTAAATAAAGACTAACATGACTATAAGATCAAAATCTGAGTATATCGAGTATATAAATTCAATTCTTCCAGATAATACAGCTAGGCTAATATCCCCTGAAGATATTAGGATTGCGCTGATAGATTTAGCTGATTCCGTTGGTCAGATAATGGAAGATACAGATTTAGTATCTAGTAATTTCGCCACCCCCGAAACAAGAACAACAAAATCTGGCAAAAATGTTCTATCCCAGTTAAACTTAACCGGAAGAACTTCTGTAGATAACTCTGCTTTTGGTTACGAGTCATTAAATTTAAATTATGATGGAGCGAGAAATACCTCCATTGGATCTTTAACACTTTCTTGCAACTCTTTTGGTTCAGATAACGTAGCCGTAGGTTTTAATGCTTTAGGCGCAAATACCGTAGGTTCTGGAAATGTATCTGTCGGTAGTTACTCCTCTGTCTCAAGACCTAGAGGTAACTTTAATATAGCCATCGGTCATGGCGCGGCATACTACGTTAGAGAAAGAGAAGACAATAAATTTTATCTTGGAGCATACCCAAACGCTTCTGGTGATTGTGATACTATAGATCATAGTGGCATACCTCCACTTCTTTACGGTGATCTACAAACAAGACAGCTTGGTGTTGGAACAGATATTCTGGTCGATGAAAACGTTGGCCTAGCTGTTTCTGGCGATATATTACCAGCAAGCGGTCAGGCGTTTTCAATTGGTCGTTCTGATTATAGATTTGATGCATATCTTAACAACGTTTCAATTAACGGCACGATTGATGTACCATTAGCTTGGCAGTTTGATCTATCTGATCAATTTGGAACATCTGGAACAATTGATAAAGACGATACAATTTACGTAAGTGGTGTTAGCGGTATAGAAACGTTCTACAATCACTCTTCTAGGGTTATGGCTGTATCCGCGCAACCAATTTCCGGTTGGGCTAGTGGTAATTTCTCAGATTTAACAAATCAAATAATACAAATAAGTGGTAAAGACGGACAATTACTTTCTCTTAGTGGTCAGCTTGACAATGTAAGCGGATGGACTTTATATAATTTAGATCAGAGAATTTATCCAGATTTCATTAGTATCACTGGCGCTAATGGTATTATAGACCGTGTTAGTGGATGGGCTGACTATAACCAAAATGCAATCAGTGGATTTAACGGATTACTTAACCAACTTAGCGGTATTGATGATGGATTAATATACCAAGCAAGTGGGTGGTCAAGGGATGAAATAACTTCTGTTTCTGGTTTTGATCGTAGGCAAGATGGCTCTGTATATGGATTATCTGGAGTTTTAGCAGACAATCCAAATGGTTTAATATATTTAGCTAGTGGTTGGAATAAAAAATACACCGACGACGCTGTACTTGAAGCAGGTAGCTTTACGTTTTGGGAGATAGAAGGTGAGCATGGCGCATCTGGAATGATTCATCATGCAGATACATTAAGAATAAGTGGTGTTAGCGGCGTTGAAACAAGGATGATTGTAGACGAAGGAGCTGGAAATGTAAGTTTTTATAATCTAGCTGTCTCAGCACATCCTTTATCTGGTTGGACATCTGGTGTATTCACACAGATCAGCGGTGTTGGAGGTATAATCGAAGAACAGGTCACAGCGAGCGCGGTCTTAATAAGTGGATGGGCTTCTGATATAGCGAGATACGAATCCGATGAAGCCTACTCCCTATCTTTCACTGAAATTCTTACTATAAGTGGATATGACGCACAAGACCCTCAGTACGGACCTAGTGGTATTATATGGAGTGTAAGTGGTCATAATGAGCAGTACACGGACACGGCAAGCGGTTGGTCATTTAGCAATTTTGAATCTCTATCTGGTGTTGGCTCAAGTCAATTTGGCGCTAGTGGCTTAATATATATGGTCAGTGGATTCGCAAGATCCTATACTGATCAAGCTACTCAAGACGCTGGTTCTTACACTTATTGGAATATAGACGGAGAAAACGAAGGTAGCGCAGATGTTAGGTTTGCTGAACACGTATTCATAAGCGGTGTTAGCGGCTTGAACACACATTTGTATTCAGATGGAACGCTCCACACCCTCGCTATCAGTGCTTCTGGTTTATCCGGTCAATTAGTTGAACAACTAGGTTATGTCAGTGGTTATTACGAGTCTCAATTACTTGCCATATCTGGTTTTAACGGCTCGGTTTCTGGAGCTATAAGGGCGACGGCAGCAGAAACACTAACAGCGGCTAGCGAAGATGCCAATACAAAAGATGGTGTAATTGCGAGCAACCTAACATCTACCGGAACTGTATTGCTTGCAGAAATAAATAAAGTTTCAGGATTAAAAGATGGAACTTTAGCATTAACTAGTGGGTGGGCTTATGGATCATTCAATGCCCTGTCTGGAATTAAAGATGGTCTTATATACCTAGCTAGTGGTTGGAATAAACAATATACTATAGATCAAATTAATGCCATCACATTCCCTAACGGTGAATCTCAATACACGCATTGGTTCTTGGATTCTGACAGAGATGGACCACAAGCCATCGGTACAACAAGAACCGTAAACTTTTCTGGAAAAGACGGACTAGAAACTTCATTTAGGAATGAAGAAGGTGTATTTAATTTAGACATTTCCGCCTCCGCTTTATCTGGATTAACAACAGACGGATTACTTGAGATCAGCGGTGTTGGTGGTATACTAGATAGAAGATTTGCAGCTGCTGGAGCAGAAGGCAACATATTCTCATTTAATATTTCAGATCGCACAAATAGTCAACAAATAGTTGGTGGAGATGTAATAAATATAGACGGTAAGTGCGGTGTAGATATTTTAGTTTCTGAAGTTGATACTTTAGAGGTATCCGCTTGCAGTTTATCTGGATATTTAAAAGATAAGATAGATTCTGTAACAAGTAGATTAGATTGCTTAATTGACATAAACTGTCCCGGTGGAGCTGTAGAAACGTCCAACAACATCAGCGGTTGGGTTCAACATAACTTATCAACTTTATCTGGAGTTGACACAACTATATACGGACCAAGCGGATTAATCTGGAGTGTTAGTGGATATCTAGATAGAGAAATATCAAACAAGTTTGTAGATTCAGATAATTATGGTTGGTGGAATGTTTCAGACGGAGCTTCCACATTCCAAGTAGAAACAAATGAAACGGTTTACTTCACTGGGGTAAAAGGTCTTGATGTATCTTTAGTCTTCAATGACGAACAGGGAACATTCACGCTAGACGCAAGCCCTCTATCTGGAGTTCTATCGGAATTATCTGGAATAATGAGAACAGAGCTTCTGGCTATTTCGGGAGTTGCTGACGGTGAAATCCAACGGCAACACGAAAATCTTAACGAGAAAACTTTATACGCTTCGATCAACAATCAAAGAAATAAAATACTAGATGCGCATAGACTATGGATAAGCGGTCAATTACTACAGATTTCTGGTTATGATCCACAAGGTCTCCTTTATCAAGCAAGCGGCTGGAACCAAAACTATACTCTTCTTTCTAGTGGTGCCAACAATAATTATACAGCCTTAGTTAGTGGCTGGGCTGACTACAGTCAAAACAAGATATCTGGTGTAAATGGACTTCTTAGAAATGTAAGCGGATGGGCTGAATACTCCCATGAATCTATATCGGGTATAGACGGTCAATTCGGAAGTCACAGCGGCTGGAATAACTATAACTATGATGTTATATATGGCGAATTAAATGAAATTAGCGGTGTTGGAGGACTATTAGACAACATCGACGTATATGAAGCAACTAGCGGCATAAGAATAGACAGTAATAATATTATCCATACACACGGTAGTGGACATTTTGATAAGGTTATTACAAGTAGAATATCTGATGCAAACGATCCTAGTGGGCAGATTGTTTCTAATACCGGAGTCTATCATGATATCGTCAATTCTAGCGGTTATCTAATAGTTCCTAGATATGAATCCTTCTCAGATCTCAAACTTTCAATACCTGCATCTCCAGCTAATAGCGGAGCGATTGCTTTTGCTGGTGACTACATTCATCAATCTAACGGAAGTCTTGGTTGGACAAGACCCACAACTATAGAGGGCTTTTTATCGGAACAGCTATTATCAGCTCCATCCTATAACAATCCAACTAGCGGTAGAATGATAGTTAAGAACGATCAATTCAATTCAGATTATGAAGTTTACCTAACAAATAGAGATTACTATTTATCCATAAGCGGTGGCCTATTCGCTGTAGCCACTCTTGTTAACGGAGAATACAGGCCAATATACAACTCTTGTAGCGGAGTTTAAAATGGGCAATTGCTGTTGCACCCCGCCACCAGATCCGCCACCTCGCGGAGCCTGCTGTTACATAGATAACTTGGGTTCCTTGAGATGCGCAGATAATGTCTTAGAAATAGATTGTTTTACAAACTATAATCAGAGTAGTTTTTCTTCAGAAGCATTATGCGGAGAAAAAATTATATGTTCTAGAGAAGGAGACTCTATTTCTCCTGTTACTATATACAAAGGCGATGATTTTTATATTGTCAAATCTAATGACTACTACTACTATTGGCACGCATCTTTAAGCGAAGAAAACGTTGTATACGCTGGTGATCAACTCAAGAATCAACTTTACAACGTCCACCGTTTACAGGGTAATCTAAAAAATCAAATATTATTTGATAGGAGTCAATACGCCGAGAAAAGAGGCCAATTAGGGATAGACGGAATATGGAGTACAAATAAAGATTCAAACAGGTCATTTTCTTTCGCTTCACTGCGCTCTGATAAAAGCCTTTATATTCATAGACATAATGAATTTTCTTATCCCGCCTATATTTATAGAACATCCCCAGACACTCAATCAAATTTATTTGGTGACTCTTTAGGAAGTCAACTTATCGTATACGATCAAGATCTTAGAGCTAATAACCAAGCTTGGACCGACTCTAAGTTTAAAGATTTCGCCATGACTTCGATTGAAGGTAAAGAGCTTTGCGGGGCGATAGCTGCTATTTACGACGAAACGCATTTTGACGCTTCTAAGCGTGGTAAAGTTTTCACGGTTGGATCATACAAAAATGGAGCTTGCCCGAATAATATTGTTGATATTTCAAACACACCAGACGGTATAGGCGGAGATATAATTAATCACGATTTTAATTTTGTGAATAACAGGATAGAAAATATAAACTCTATCGAAAACGCATCCGGGATTATATCTAATAACAAAGCTTTCTTGGTTTTACAGAAAGACGGTAAAGCTGTATCCTTTGGAGACAGAGATTACGGTGGAGATATAGCTTACTCCGGTGGATATAAATTTATAAATTCCGGCAGAGGTGCGACATCATCTCTTACAGCCGATCAGGGTAATGTTCTATTTGATGTCGGTATACATGCTCAGTCTAAACCGCAAGAGTATGACGGAAAAACAGATAAAGCATTTTCATTGATAGACAACGCTTATTCAGATATTTACAGATCTTATGAACACTTCTTTATTTACAACTCTCAATCTAAAGAAGGATCTGCTTTAGGTATATCTAAGTTTGAAGGATATTACAATAATAATATCAATGCTCAAAATATTCTTGTTGTTATTAATCGTCTCGCAGCTTTTGAAGATATATTTATAGCAATAGAGAAAGTCATACCGCTTCACAATAATTTTTTACTACTTGGTAGTTCTACATATAGAGTCGGCGGAAAACATATCAATGGACACTATAGAGAATTCAATATCCCAGAAGGAGCTTCCTCCGTAGTAAAAGCGTTTGATTCTAACTCTTACATAATAATTCTATGGGATAATGGCAAATGCTCAATCGAATTATTAAATAAATATTTATATGGTGGAAATAAATCTTACTTTAACAATATCTCGCTTGACTCAACATCCTCTTCTGATTCATTAGTAACCAATAAAGTTATAGAAAATGTAAAAGATATATTTTCCGCAGAGGAATGTTATGCTATTTTATATGACGATAATAAACTTGAAATCTGTTTCAAAGAAGGTAACGATTCTGGATACCTACCAACGGTGTCAATAGATCCGTATTTTACGGTTTCTAATATAACCGGCTCAGATGGTGTTTACAAATTATATACGTTTGAAAATGTAATTGACTGTAGACTTGGCTCAACATTCTCTTTCCCTTTCGATCAAAAGCAGACTGTTTTCGAGTCAAAGAAAACACAAACAATATCGGTTTTTAGAAAAACAGATACAATTGTTTTGGGTAGATATTCTAATACGGGACATTACGCTTCCGACACTGAAAACTTTAAAGTTGTTTCAGACAAATTGTTTCCAATAGCTTTCAATGAGAACTATGGCTCTGTGTTTAATCCTTTAGGGGAAGAAAAGTCGCTTTACCAAAGGAATCTTAACGCTCAAGCCCCCGCCGACTCAGCTTATGAATTAATTTCTGATATTATAAATGATGCTTATAACTATCCAATAACCTTTACTCCCGGTCAAGAAGATTATGCTTTTGAGGCGTGTGCTACAAGGTGCAATACAACGCTACTTCAGTGCAATCATCTAACAGGAGAAACTAGCATACCTACAGACGGGGTTTATTCGTCTGATTTCCCGAATTCGGTTGTTAATTCTCCTTCCGATTGCTTCGCCAATAGCGAGACCTGTTGCGGTATTTATGTTAGAAATACTGACGGAAGACTTTTATATTTCAATACCATTAACACTCCCGATAAAAATTTATGCACGCCACCAGAATCTGTGCTTATTAACGGTAAAACTTATACTTCCGACAACGCTTCTATTTATTCCGATTTTATAGACGGATATCCTATTGGATATAATCGTTATACTAATCTTTTACAAGCTCATTGCTATAAAAGCACTAATGATCTATTTCCAAATTTAAAGGCTCCTTTTGCAAGGGGTCCGAATGATACAGCGCTTTACCCAAAAACAGGAACGGGCGATAAGATTATTATTTCCCCCTCAATATTCGGAGGAGAAGTTACACCCGATGGCAAGTGCTTCTTGCTTTTAGACTATTTTCAGATTGATGGAAGTCACAGCTTTGATTACAACTATGAATACAGAGCAAGAGTTTCTGGCAGAGCTTATACTTATAAATCAGATGGTACATTCGTAGATACAATTTCAACAGTTTTTGAAGCTAACTTACCGATTGAAGACATGGTAGAGCCTATCTCTGGTCGCGCTATTCTCGATATGAGGGTTCCTCATTCTGGACCACTTTATGAATTTGATTTTGTAAGATTTTACGTTTATAGTTTTTATTTATATAAAGTTGACAATACGATTGCTAATCTTAACGACAAAATAATTTCAAATATTTCACAGAGCAAAGGTACGTATAGATTAGGCCCCGATGATCCCTATTGGAGAACACCCTTTATAGATAATAAATATATTAAAAGAGCTAAGTTTGAAAGAGACGCTAATAATTACTTCTTTGGTACATTATACGACCTTAAATACGGGAATACTTCCCCCATACAGGTTGATATTTATAGAGGTGACTTCTATGACGTATAAACTTTCTACAGCAAGTAATTCAGATAAAGCGTGTGAGTTTTGCTGCATTGACGGCAACACGACGACCGGACTATCTAGATCTGATTGCGAGAATCTTGGCGGGGTTTGTGTTTATAGCACTGACGATTGCCCACAGAAGAAAAGGGGTCGATGCTGTTACGGACCAAGAAAAGATCCAAACATTAGATTTTGCGAAGACTTCCTAACTCAATCAGAGTGTCTTAATAAAATATATATAATTAATGGTATACAGTTTTTGACTGAGAGAGAGTTCAACCCTGAAGCAAACTGCTCTAGTCCATGTGTGCAGCAGCAAACAACTGCGCCGCCACCGATATCTCCATGTTCTTGTTCTGATATAGATAAATTAACTTGCCCGGAACCTAAAGAGAATAACTCATGTCACTATACATTTGTTGAATATGACTTTGATGCGCCAGAGGAATATGGAAACGGGTACTGGAAATTAACTTATTCTAATTGCCCGCAAGGTGGTGAGTGCAACCTCAAGCCAAACTGCCCACCGCTATCGTTAAATCAGTCTAATGGAGATTTCGTTAGAACACCATGTTGCTGTGACAAGGAGTCTACAACCACAACCACTACCACAACGACAACCACTACTACCACTCTGCCGCCATGCGATTCTGAGTGTGAAACACTAAAAGCTTTCAGGGCTACATATCAATATGAATACACATCCCCAAATTCATGGGGTTTTGTCAATGGAAGTTACGCTGGAGGTTATGGATGTTTAAAATCTGACTCGTCAGAGTGTCCAGATAAAGACATCGTTACGAATAATATTTCCGCGTCCACTAGCTATGGAAATACAACTTTGTCAACAATATTCAACACATATTTCTCAGAGTATACACCAGAGTCTCCAGACAATATGTATTTAGATTTTTATTGTTGCGCGACGGAGATTTATGCG
>Ga0213858_10001164_pt1 | contig 12512 bp, 7 predicted proteins | sample PICome_FD_160122 | JGI IMG/M metagenome (GOLD analysis project Ga0213858, IMG submission 160122) | Coastal seawater microbial communities near Pivers Island, North Carolina, United States - PICO245 | ecosystem: Environmental > Aquatic > Marine > Coastal | place: USA: North Carolina | collected... | reverse complement strand
AATTTGCACCTTCCAGGAGAAGAGGTGCAGGGTCGGGCTGGAGACAGAGCCGGTCTGCGGCAATTCTTCGAATGCACGTATTACCTCCCGTGGTCGGCATCTCTCCATGGCATCGTCCGAGCAATCAGCAGCCCCAGGCAACAGCGAAGTCTGGACAGTGCAACGCATCCTGCAATGGACGACGAATTTCCTGCAGCAAAAGAATGTCGAATCACCGCGGGTCGAAGCGGAGTTATTGCTCGCCCATGCTCGCAACTGCAATCGCATCAGACTGTACGCCGATTTCAATGAACCGCTCACCGATCAGCAGCGGGCACAAATGCGCGAACTCGTGCAGAGACGTGCAGCTCGCGAACCTCTCGCTTACAGCGTGGGCGCAAGAGAATTCTATGGCAGAAGATTTCGAGTCGCCCCGGGCGTCCTCATCCCACGGCCTGAAACCGAATCCCTGATTGACTGCTGCCTCGAACGACTGGGCAGCCCAACAGAACGACAACTGCTGGAAGTTGGCATTGGCTCCGGCTGTATTTCCATCACGCTGTTGTTGCAAAAACCCACACTCCGAATCACAGCCACGGAGATTTCCACGGAAGCAGTCGCCATCGCTCAGGCCAATGCCGCTGACCACAAGGTCACTGACCGGCTGAATATTCTTGCCGGCAATGTCCTCGAACCCCTGACGCAGCAGCATGGACGGCAATTCCATGGTCTCGTCAGCAACCCGCCATATATCAGGACCGATGAAATGGCGGAGCTTGCCCCGGAAATTCGGAAGTACGAACCCGAAATCGCCCTCTGTTCCGGAGCGGACGGTCTTGATGTCGTTCGACAGATTTTCCAGCAAGCAGGTGCTCTGCTCGCAGACGGTGCCTTTCTCGCGCTCGAACTTGATCCGTCACAGTGTGAGTCTGTCGCCGAAATGGCTCTGCAACACGGGTTTCGGCAGCCCCGTATTCATCGCGATGCTGCGGGGCTGAAGCGAATCGTGGAAGCAGAATGGGGCGGCTGACGTTCCCTTATTGATTTCTGGAGCAGTACGCTGGGTGTCTTTCGAATAACCGGCCAGGTCCCACTGCAGGGAGAAGTTCGCACGTGTGGAAGCAAGAATTCGGCACTGCCGGTGCTTGCCGCCAGCCTTGCCGTCTCCGGAGAAGTCCGGCTGCAGAACGTCCCTCAGGTAAGAGACGTCCAGACCATGGTCCAGTTGCTGCAGTCGATGGGCACTTCCACCAGCCGTGGCGACAACAGCAGCTGGATTCTCCGGACCACAGATCAGCTGAACCCCGTGGCAGGCTATGGTCTTGTCAGTCGCATGCGAGCCGGAGTGTGCGTCCTTGGACCGCTGTTGGCTCGCTGGAGAAGGGCAACGGTGGCACTCCCCGGAGGCTGCCGAATTGGCCATCGTCCGATCGATCTTCATTTACGCGGGCTCACCGCTCTTGGTGCCGACATCCGAATTCAATCGGGTTACGTCCACGCGCGGGCAAACGCTCGACTTACCGGAGCTGAAATCAATCTGCTGGGGCCTGCCGGCCCCACCGTCACCGGGACCTGCAATCTGCTCACAGCTGCAGTCCTCGCAAAGGGGAAAACCATTCTGCACGGGGCGGCTCGGGAACCGGAAGTTCAGAATCTCGCCGCTTTCCTGTCAGCTGCGGGAGCGCAGATTGAGGGTGCCGGGACACCCACGATTGAGATTCAGGGGGTGGAACAGCTACGGGCGGTCACCCACCGCATTCCGGCCGACCGAATCGAAGCCGCCACGCTGGCTATCGCAGCGTTGATTACCGGAGGCGAGATCTCGATCCGCGACGCACCTGCCGCTGAGATGCAGGCAGTCATCAACTTACTCGGCGAATCCGGAGCAGTAATTCATGCAACTGACCGGACTTTGAACGTCCGTTCCGCAGGTCGATTGAATGCCGCCAGCATTCTCACAGAACCGTATCCCGGCATCCCGACCGATTTGCAGGCTCAACTGATGGCGTTAATGACCGTGGCACGCGGAACCAGTCGAGTGACTGAGACGATTTTTCCCGAGCGATTTCATCATGTCGCGGAGCTGGGTCGGCTCGGAGCAGTCATTCACAGGACCGGGAACACGGCGGTTGTTGACGGCGTACCTGCCTTAAGTGGAGCCCCTTTGCTGGCAACAGACCTCCGCGCCGGTGCGGCCCTTGTGCTTGCCGGGCTTGCTGCTGTCGGTAAGACAGAGATCGGCGGCATTGGGCATCTGGACAGGGGCTACGACCAGCTTGAACGAAAGATTTGTTCACTAGGCGGCAGAATCCACCGGGAAGTTGAGATCACTGACGAGGGTGATCTGGGCGAGGGGGGGCTGAAACTGTCAGAAAGCCTGTGAGTGGGGGCCTAAACACAGGAATTCGGGGGAAAACCCCAAAATACGGCGATTGGCGAGGCCGGATTCGCGGATATCAGAGAGGGGGGAACCCGTGAGACTCCGGACAGCAGATGTCTTCGCGGATTGATTGCAGTTGCTCCCAACTCTACAATCTGCGTGGATTTCCAGAACAGCTCGATGTCTTTGTGGTCGTGATCACAAACGGCAAAGGGAATATTCCGTACCTGATGCGTGTCGGAATCTGCAACCGATCTGAGGCAGTCTGACTGTCGCAAGGGGTCTCAAAGACGACAGCGGCAAAGATCGCAGCAGCGAGGATCAAAGCGGCCCTGCAAGTTCACAACGCGGGGTGCTGCAGAGCTTCGGCGGTCCGTCGGTGAGCAATCCAATCGGCGGCAGAGACGGTACAGATGGACAGAGACGGTACAGATGAACATGGGTCGATGAACAGAATTGGCTGCCTCCATTTGGGGTGCTGGTTGTTGTCATCCACAGGGCTTCCTGGCAGGAAGATCAGCGTCTGGCGGTCCGAACTCAGTCGGTTGGGAATTCGCAAGAATTCTCGCACGCGGTCGTTGCGTGACCATGCACGACTTTGCAGCCATACCAGCCGCCGATTTGTGAAATCAACGACCGGATTATCCGGTTTGCAAAATCAAGCAGCAGGCGGAAGCCTGAAGATCACTTCAGTTTTTTGGGGAATCGAATGCTGAACCAGTCAGCGAAAAACACAGTCTCAGGAATTGATCCGGACGAACTCGAGGAATGGTACGAGTCACTGGAAGACATCCTGCATCGCTATGGTCCTGAAAAGCTCAGAGAACTTCTGGTCAACCTTCAGGAGCGGGCTTACACGCGTGGCGTGATGTTGCCATTCACTGCCAACACGCCGTACATCAACACAATCCACCATACGGATCAGGAAGCATTTCCTGGGAACCGCGAGCTGGAACGTCGAATCAAGAGCATTGTCCGCTGGAACGCCATGATGATGGTGGTGCGTGGCAACACCTTCTTCAAAGGGATCGGCGGTCACATTTCCACGTTTGCGTCATCGGCAACTCTTTACGAGATCGCTCAAAATCATTTCTTCCACGGGCGTACTGAACAGCACACGGGAGACATGGTCTACTTTCAGGGCCATGCCTCACCGGGGATGTATTCTCGAGCGTTTCTGGAAGGTCGACTGACAGAAGATCAGCTGAACAACTTCCGTCGTGAACTACCTGCTGGCGGCGGCCTGTCCAGCTATCCGCACCCGTGGCTGATGCCTGATTTCTGGCAGTTCCCAACGGTTTCCATGGGTCTTGGGCCAATCTGCTCCATTTACCAGGCACGATTTCTGCGGTACATGGAGCATCGGGAATTGCTGGACACTTCAAAATCAAACGTCTGGGCTTTTCTTGGTGACGGAGAATGCGACGAGCCGGAAAGCCTTGGCGCCCTGACTCTCGCTGCCCGCGAGAATCTCGACAATCTCACCTGGGTCATCAACTGTAACCTGCAGCGGCTTGATGGTCCGGTCCGTGGCAACGGTAAGATCATTCAGGAGCTGGAGGCTTCTTTCCGCGGTGCTGGCTGGAATGTCATTAAGGTCATCTGGGGGTCTGACTGGGATCCGCTTCTTGACGCTGACGAAGACGGCCATCTTGTGAAGCGTATGGGTGAGGTTGTCGACGGCCAGTACCAAAAATACACCGTCTCTGAGGGCAGCTACATTCGTGACCATTTCTTCGGTGTGCACGAGAAGATCCTGCAGCTGGTCGAGCATCTCTCTGATCACGAGCTGGAAACGATTCGCCGCGGTGGCCATGACCCCATCAAGGTGTATGCGGCCTATCACACGGCAACGACCCATCAGGGTGCCCCCACAGTGGTCCTGGTGAAGACTGTAAAAGGCTACGGCCTCGGCGATGCCGGTGAAGGAAAGAACGTCGCTCACAACCAAAAAGAAGTGCCGATGAAGGAATTGCGGGAGATCCGCACACGTCTGCACCTGCCAATCAGTGACGAACAGCTGGAAGAGCTGCCTTACTATCTGCCCTCTGATGACAGCCCCGAGATGCAGTATCTGCGGGAGCGTCGCGATGCACTGGGTGGGTTTATTCCGAACCGACTCCCGTGTCATGAGACTCTGACTGTTCCCGGACTGGATGATAAGCTCTGGGCAGCGAAACCACTGCTCTCCGGCAGCGACGGGGCAGAGGGGTCAACAACCTTTGCACTCGGGACAATTGTGCGCGGTTTGATTCGCAACAAATCCGTCGGCCAGCGGATCGTTCCCATCATTCCTGACGAAGCGCGAACCTTTGGAATGGAGGGCTTGTTTGCCCTCTGCGGAATCTACTCCAGCAAAGGCCAGCTGTACGAACCCGTCGATTCCGCCAGCACGATGTACTACAAGGAAGCACGTAACGGCCAGCTGCTTGAAGAGGGTATTAACGAAGCAGGTGCGATGGGATCCTTCATCGCCGCAGGTTCGGCCTACGCCAATCTGGGCCTGAACATGATCCCCTTCTACGTCTTCTATTCAATGTTCGGTTTCCAGCGTGTAGGTGACCTGATCTGGTGTGCGGCTGACACCCGAGTCAAGGGATTCCTGTGCGGCGGAACTTCCGGCAGAACCACGCTGAACGGCGAAGGTCTGCAGCACGAAGACGGGCACAGCCAGCTGATGGCCACAACGGTCCCCACGATTCGTGCGTATGATCCGGCCTGGGGTTATGAACTGGCCGTCATCGTTCAGGACGGTATGCGTCGCATGTATGCTGAGGGTGAAGAAATCTTCTACTACCTCTCAGTCTACAACGAAGCCTACCCGCACCCGGAAATGCCTGCAGACGAGTCTGTTCGCGATGGCATTCTTCGCGGGCTGTATCGTGTCTCGTCAACGGACAGCGGCGAGGCGCAAACCATGCGACCGCAACTCTTCGGCAGCGGCACCATCCTCAGAGAAGCCCTGCGTGCTCAGACAATCCTCAGCGAGCAGTTTGGGATTGGCAGCGATGTCTGGAGCGTGACCAGCTACAGCGAACTACGACGTGATGCGATGGACTGCCAGCACTGGAATGCGCTGCACCCGAATGAGACGCCACGAGTCAGCTATCTGGAACAGCAACTGGCTGATGTCAGCGGACCCTTCATTTCCACCAGCGATAACGTCCGCCTTGTTGCAGATCAGATTCGCGAGTGGATTCCGGGAAGCTACACTGTTCTTGGAACCGATGGATTCGGCCGCAGTGAAACTCGCGAAGAGCTTCGCCGGCACTTCGAAATCGATGCAGAATGCACCGTCTGGGCGACTCTGCGCAGCCTCGCCGCCAGCGGAGATTTCGACAAATCTCGACTTCCGAAGATTCTTGAACAGCTGCAAATCGATCCGGAAAAAATCAACCCGCTTGATGCCTGATCAGTCGATCGTGGTTTCTCGGGTTCCGTACACTCAGTCTTTCATCCTTCACTGAAATCTCGCTACTTATGGCCATCGAATTCAATCTGCCGGAAGTATCTGAAGGCGTCACATCCGTGGATATCGCCGAAATCCACGTCGCCGAAGGGGATGTGATTGAAGCCGGGAAAATCATCTGCGAAGTTGAAACCGACAAAGCAGTTGCTGAGATTCCCTGCCCACATGCCGGTCGAATCGCGAAACTGCTCGTCAGCAGCGGAGACACTGTCGATGTGGGCCAGCTACTGCTGGTGATCGAGGCTGAAGAGACCGCCCCTGCTGCTCCCGCTCAACCTCCGGTACAGCCGGAACCGGCTGCTGCGGAACAGCCCGAGGTGGCGCCGGAGCCACCACCGGCAACGACAGCTTCTGCAGCGACAGAATCTGCTGAAGTGCAGTTCTGTCTGCCGGAAGTTTCTGAAGGTGTCACGCAGGTGGACATTGCAACGTTCAATCTTGCAGTCGGCGACTCCGTCAGTAAGGGAGACATCGTCTGCGAAGTGGAAACTGATAAAGCGGTCGCGGAAATTCCCTGCCCGCACGCTGGAACGGTGACCGCAATTCATACTCAGGCAGGCGCAACGCTCGCCGTTGGCGCACCACTGATCACCCTGCAAACTGCAGCCGCCGCGAAAGCCGCTCCGGCCGCGCCGGCGGCCGCTGCTGCGGCTGCTCCTTCTGAGCCTGCACATCCGCAGGTCGCGCGCGACGGGAATACGCCCCCACCGGGACTCAATACACCGCAAACGGCACCCGCGATCTCTTCCGGAAATCTTCCCAAAAGTGAACGGGCGCCCGCTCCCGCCGGACCTGCCACGCGGCGACTGGCTCGCAAACTGGGCGTCGATCTGCACCAGGTCCAAGGAACTGCAAACGGCGGTCGTGTGACGATCGAGGATGTCGAAGGGTGGGTGCGCAATCGCCTGACTTCCGGAACAGCCCCTGCCGCTGCACCCGCTGCACCTGGCTTTGGCATTGTCCAGGCGGCTCCGATGCCCGACTTCAGCAAGTTTGGGCCGATTGAAAAACAGCCCATGAATCGCATCTTCCGTACTGCAGCGTCAAACCTGCATGCGGCATGGGTCACCATTCCACACGTGACTCAGCATGATCTGGCCGACATCACCGAACTGGAAGCGGCTCGCAAACGCTATGTCAAAGGCAACCCAAACGCTCCCAAAATCACGATGACCGCCATCATCATTAAGGCCGTGGTTGGTGCCCTGAAGGCGTTCCCAACCTTTAATTCCAGCGTGGATATGGAAAGCGGCGAGCTGATCGTCAAGCAGTACTACCACATTGGCGTGGCGGTCGACACACCCAACGGACTTGTTGTCCCCGTCATCCGCGACTGTGACCAAAAGAATATTCTCCAGGTCGCTGCTGAACTGTCCGACATCGCCGTGCGAGCACGGGATCGCAAGTTGAAGGCCGAAGACATGCAGGGCGGAACCTTCACCATCACCAACCTCGGGGGAATTGGTGGAACGGGATTCACTCCCATCGTCAATTATCCGGAGGTCGCCATTCTGGGGATGTCCCGATCCATCAAACAACTGGTCATGAACAACGGACAGGTGGACGAGCGATTGATGCTGCCACTGTCTCTGTCCTACGACCACCGTGCCATCAACGGTGCCGACGCCGCACGCTTCGTCGTGAAGCTCTCCGGCAGCCTGACGAATTTCCTGGAGCTGTTTTGATAGCGGTTCAACAGAGACGACGAAAGCCAGCTGCTGAACTGCAGCTGGCTTTTTTTTTGGAATGGACGTCGCTTCGTCCAAAGCGGCGACACGTTGCGGACCAGGAATTAAGGCGCCTGTTGCGGCCATGCAGGAGAATCTTTCGCCAGCCTGCTGTATTCCCGCTGCAGCAGCCGGACAAGTTCTTCATCACGCTCCGGGACCTGACCGTGCAGATTTCTTGTCTCGCCCGGATCCTCGTTCGCATCGTAAATCTCAAAGTCCGTCAGCTTCGCCTGCTGCACCTCCAGCAATCGGGCGGCGGTCAGATTGGAGTATCGGGGCAACTGCCCGGAATTCAGTCTTGCCAGCACCTTCCATTGCCCGTGCCGCATGGCCACCCGCGCATCGTTGATCCCGTTGTAATACGCCCAGACCAGCGGGGTTGTTCGTTTGAGAGCCACTCCGTCGCACAGCAGTGAAACCAGACTGACCCCATCCGGTTGACAGGATTCGGGCAGAGTTCCGCCTGCCAGTTCCACTGCTGTGGGCAACAAATCCAGTGCTGACACTGGAGTATCATCAACACGTCCGGCAGTGATTACGCCGGGCCAGCTGGCTATTCCGGCAACATGAAAGCCACCGTCATGTGTGTGCAGTTTCATTCCCCGCAACGGACCGGTGACTCCCCACGAACGGGAGGCACGGCGATATCGATTCAGAGTCTCCGGACCATTGTCCGAACTGAAGATGACCAGGGTGTTTTTCCGCACATTGAGCCGTTCCAGCGCATCCAGCAGACGGCCCGCAGCACGATCAAGGTTTTCCACATTTGCGAAGTACTGAGCCTGATCATCAGTAAAGCTCATCGCTCGATACTGCTCGACAAGGTCTTCCGGTGATGCGACCGGCTCATGAGGTTCGTGAAATGCGACATAGGCAAAGAAGGGCCGTTTGTTGGATTCGGTCTTTCGGGTATCGAGCCAGCCGATGACCTCGTCCACCACGACCTGACAGCTAAATCCGTCAATCTCCCCAACCGCGCGTCCATTCCTGACGAAGTTCGAGGGGTTCCTGTGCGACGGGGCGGCATTATTCTGCGTCGCAAACCAGTGATCAAAACCGGCGGCATCCGGCTGAGGCTGACCGACGGTATTGAACTGACTGTTGCAGTGCCACTTTCCTGACAGGCAGGTGTCGTAGCCCTGCTGTTTCAACAGTGCGGGAAGGGTGACTTCTTCTTTTCGCAGATGGACAAAGTTTCTTCCGTCAGGACGCGGCGGCTGATCTGCGCTGGCAGGCGGAATCCAGTCATAGACACCGGCACGGTTGGGCGAGCGCCCCGTCAACAGCCCGACACGGGACGGTGAACAGACCGGTGCCGCCGAATAGAAATTGGTAAACCGCACTCCCTGTTCAGCCAGACGGTCAAGATGGGGAGTCCGGATCAGAGGATGTCCGTAGCAGGCCAGATCTCCGAATCCCAGATCGTCGCACAGGATGACAACAATATTGGGTTGATCCGCTGGACTGAATGCGGGGCTTGTGGCAACAAGGAAGGCCGTCAACAGGATCAGCTGATGTGGTAAATGCAGTGAGACGTGCATTGAAGCTCCGTGGAAAAGCAGGGACGAACGAGAGATCACTTCTGACAGCAAGGAAATACGCAACTGCAACGGGGCTCAAAATCAGCATCAGATTTCTGGCTTTGGTGATTCCCGCAGCGAAATTGGACCGAGTATTGCCCGACGAATTTCCGAAGAGTACTCTGCAGAAACTCATACGCGAAACAGGAAACCGAAGCAAATCATGGCTCTGCGAGTCACCAATCTGCGTACCCCCGTGGAACTTCCGGAAGATCAACTTGCGGAAGCGCTTGCGCAATCGCTTGGTGTTTCCTGCGATCGAATTCCGTCCCTGCGAATCCTTCGCAAGAGTCTGGATGCTCGCAACAGACGACGCCTCGAGTTTGTTTACTCCCTCGCATTGACGGTGCCCGAACCCGAACAGTCGGCCTTCCGCAGTCGCGGCGACGTGCGAATCGACCATTGGGACGAGCCGTCTTTTGAAGATCCCTCTCCTGGACAGCAGCCGCTGCCGGAGCGTCCGGTCGTCATCGGTTCCGGACCCGCTGGTTTGCTGGCAGGATATTACCTTGCCATGCGGGGCTATCGCCCGCTGATCCTCGAACGCGGTCAGGCAGTGCGTGAGCGAGTACCGGCAGTGCGGAAATTTGACACCGGCGGGGAACACGATCCGGAAAACAACTACCTCTTCGGCGAGGGCGGAGCAGGCTGTTTCAGCGATGGGAAACTGACCTGCCGGATCACGGGGCCGGATGTTGACTGGGTGCTTCGTAGTTTCGTCAAGTGCGGGGGACGCCCGTCTCTGATCTACGAACATCGCCCGCATCTTGGCAGCAACAAGCTTCCGATGATTTGCAGAAACTACCGGCGTCTCACCGAAGCACTTGGCGGTGAATATCGTTTTGGATGTCGGTTTGAAGGTCTGGACGTCCGCGATGGCAGCCTGCGGGGATTGCACACGTCTTCCGGCTACATCCCCACCTCCGTCTGTGTTCTGGCCATCGGACACAGTGCGCGTGACACCTATGAAAAGCTGCATGAGCAGGGCTTGCCCATGCAACAAAAAGCTTTTCAGCTGGGACTTCGCATTGAACATCCGCAGGAACTGGTCAATCAACGGAAATATGGACAGGACAGTTACCTGTCGTTGCTTGGTGCTGCGGACTATTCTCTGGTTGCAAAGGGACAGCGAGATCTGTTCACCTTCTGTATGTGTGCCGGAGGGATTGTGATTCCCAGTATTTCTGAGCCAAACCGGTACTGTTCCAATGGAATGAGCAACTCGCGACACGACACGCCGTTTGCAAACAGTGGGCTCGTCGTGACACTGGATACAGACCAGTTTGGCAGCAACCACCCGCTGGCTGGCGTGCATTTACAGCGACACTATGAATCCCTGGCGTTCGAACTGACAGGACGCAGCTATCTGGCCCCGATTCAACGGGCGACGGATTTCCTGAAAGACCGCACCCCATCGCCTTCGGAACAGATTCCCTCGTCGTGCCAGCGCGGAACGCGACCGTCTCCGCTGGCCGGTCTGCTGCCTCCACCAATACTCTCGGCAATCCGTGCCGGACTGCCGGTGATGGATCGTCAGTGGCGGGGCAGTTATCTGAAGGACGCGGTTCTGGTCGGGCCGGAAATGCGTGGAAGTTCCCCCGTTCGCATGGACCGCGACCGCATCACTATGCAAACGCCGGGAATCTCCGGATTGTACCCGTCGGGTGAAGGCGCCGGATACGCAGGCGGAATTGTCACCGCAGCCGTCGACGGTCTCCGCGCTGCACGCAGCATTGTCGCACGTTATCAATGCCCTGATGCCGCAGCAGTCAATTAAGTTCCCGCGGCTGTATTCTGGATTTCCAGCCTTCGATCAAGTACACCGCAGGCAGGTTCGTGCCCATTTTCTCTCTGTTCCGCCTTCAGGAAACACCACATGACCAACGCTCCAGAGAATCTTCACATTCTTGCCGTTCATGCGCACCCTGATGACATTGAGTTTCAGTGTGCGGGAACGCTGCTGAGACTGCGACAGCTGGGATGCCGCATTTCTGTGGCCACGATGACTCCCGGCGATTGCGGAAGCGCAGAACATTCCCAGGACGAAATCGCGGCGATTCGGCGAGCGGAAGCGGCGGCCGCAGCGGAAATTCTGGACGCGGAGTACACCTGCCTCGAATTTCGCGATCTGTCCATCGTCTTCGATAATGACAGCCGCCGGCGAATGACGGAGTTTCTTCGTCGCACAAAGCCGGACCTGATCTTCACCGCTCCCCCGGTGGACTACATGCACGACCATGAAATCACCAGTGCACTGGTACGAGATGCCTGCTTTAACGCGTCCGTCCCCAACTACCGCACTCGACAGTGGGATCCCGCGCCGCCCGCAAATAAAATCCCGTGGCTGTACTACGTTGACCCGGTCGAGGGCACCGACCATTTTGGGAACCGTCAGCCGGTTGACCTGATTGTCGACATTACGGAACAGTTTGATCGCAAGTTTCAGGCACTTGCCTGCCACGCCAGTCAGCGGGAATGGTTGCAGCGGCAGCATGGAATGGACGAGTACACCGAGGCAGGCCGACGCTGGAGCAGTGCCCGCGGCGAACAGGTGGGGGTTCAGTACGGCGAAGGCTTTCGGCAGTACGTCGGACATCCGCATCCCACGTCAAATCTGCTGGCTGAACTTCTGGGTTCGGCTGCGAAAAGCGTTGAGACCTGAGCGCAAACCGGGCTGACCAGGCAGCGAGCAAGTGACGGCTGCGGAACGCCCGGCCGCTGTGCTGGGGAGTGCTCACCGAATGCAATGAACCACGGAGGAATCGCCCGAGCAGCAGCGCTACCCGGGCAGCAGACTGATCAGTGCTCGCCGTCGGCATGCTCCGCGGCCGCCTCAGCCCCCTGATCGAATGGTCGGTTTGTATCGGACCGGGAAACGATGGAAGACCAGCTCCACCAACTGGCAATTCCCATGGCCACGATCGTGTACAGAAACAATGCCGACAACATCTTCCCGATGTCTCCACCGGCCTTCACATCATCGGCAGAGAATTGCTCCTGCTCCTGAGTGGAGAACAGTTCGCCCTCAGCGTCGCTGGGCTGTTGGTGAGAAGCATCATCTGACATCGAATCGATCCCACAGAAAGTATTGAAAAACAGTGCGTCAGCCCGGGCAACAAGCGACCGCCGAAGCCCGTGTTCCGGTTGAAGACTTCACATTCCGGCGTCGCAAGCGCCACTGGTGGCAGCAACGTGCCCACGGGCCAGGTCCGAAGTGACGACTTATTCTGTGAAGCATACTTCCCGGAACATCCCGCTGTTATCACAGGATCGATTGAGATCAGATTTTTTCGCAAGCTGAAATGCCGGATCTGAAATTTGGACTGCTTTCCGACCCGTTTTTGCCGGATTTCCGATGTTTTGGCACATACGGC
>Ga0213858_10001162_pt1 | contig 12524 bp, 9 predicted proteins | sample PICome_FD_160122 | JGI IMG/M metagenome (GOLD analysis project Ga0213858, IMG submission 160122) | Coastal seawater microbial communities near Pivers Island, North Carolina, United States - PICO245 | ecosystem: Environmental > Aquatic > Marine > Coastal | place: USA: North Carolina | collected... | reverse complement strand
AGGGCGGGCGTTCACAGTGTACTAATAGCGTAGGACAGCATTTAATAGATTATGGGAAAAAAATACCTATAACCGAACCCGCAACTGAAGAAGCAAAACATTGGGAGGGTTGGGGTACAGCACTTAAACCTGCCTATGAACCGATTATCCTAGTAAGAAAACCACCTGTCGGCTCTATTGCCCAAAATACCCTAGATTTCGGCTGTGGTGGAATCAATATAGATACATGTAGAATAGGGGAAGCGGGTGGAACATTTACAATACCCAAACCGAATGCGAAAACAGTGAATGCGTATGGGGATGGGTTAGGGGGTGGAAAAGTATCAATAGGAAAGGGTAGATTCCCAGCTAACATATTAATTGATGAGCATATTGAGCATGAATCGATGAAACGTTATTTCTATTGCACTAAAGCTAGTAAAAAAGAAAGAGAAGCAGGTTGTAATCAGCTTACTAAAAAAACAAATGCGGAGCTAACGGGTAGAAAAGAGGGTTCAGCTGGGTTAGTTAGAATAAAAAATGGAAAACCCGATGCTAATCCGTATGCAGGTACAAGTGGACAGCAACCACGAGCCAATACACACCCCACTGTCAAGCCCCTCGATCTCATGAGATACCTAGTAAAGTTGATTACACCTCCCAACGGAACAGCGCTCGATCCATTTTGCGGAAGCGGTTCAACGCTGTGCGCTTTAGCACTTGAGAACATGGATGGAATAGGTATCGAATTAAATGAAGAATACTGTGAGATTGCAGAGGCGAGAATTAAGCATTGGGAAGCAGAGAGAAAAGCGAGATTACTATGATGACAAGATACGCATTAAAAGAGGGAGCACGCCCCCCAAAACGAGGCCGAGCTGAGGATGTTGGATATGATCTTACTGTGCTCTCAGTGGAGAGAGCTTCCAAAGAGCACGCAGGTACATGTACATTTATGATTGATTTCGGAGTATCTGTTGAGCCTCCATCGTCTCACTATTTCGAGCTAGTACCTCGTTCGAGTTTAGCGTGGATAGGGTTTATCATGCCTAATTCGGTGGGGGTGATTGATCCAAATTATCGAGGCTCTCTCAAGATGCCTCTGATTTACGTAGGTGAAGCGGAGAATGCAGACAAGCAAGCGAGATCTTTGGTAGGGCGTCGTATTGCTCAACTTGTGTTACGTCCCTATTTATCTTGTGAGTTTGTCGAGGTTTCAGAGTTATCTGAGACAGAGCGAGCGGAGCAGGGTTTTGGGAGCAGTGGAGTGTAGTATGATAAACTAGCTCTAAAGGAGCTCGATTCATGGTACAGATGACAGAGAAACAGCTTGCTATTGTATTGCTTGATTTAATCGGAAGTACTGCGTTTGTCCAGCGTATGGGTGCAATGAAATCAGCGCAGTGGCTACAGTATCATGATCGAGAAACACGCTCGCTCTTGTATAAGTTTTCGGGACGTGAGATTGATCGATCAGATGGGTTCATGTTGTCATTTGAGAACATTGTGGACGCTGTGAACTTTGGACTGTGGTATCAGAAAACAATTCCGCAGAAAACCAAATTGAACACGAGGATCGGGATTCATTGGGGGGCAGTGGTAGAAGTTCAACAAGATGAGATGTACACGCTCGCCAATGCGAAGACGATAGAGCTAGAGGGGATCGCTAAAAATGTGACAGCGAGAACGATGAGTGTATGTAGCGCAGGACAGGTACTACTCACAAAAGAGGCTTTCATTGCAGTGAGAAACCGAACAAATAGATTCACGCCTCCCAATACAAGATATGCGTGTGTTGGGCTATATCGATTTAAGGGCGTGAGAGAGCCTGTGCAATTGTATGCAGTCGGGGAAACAATTGAATCATTGCAACCACCTCCTACGTCAGAGAAAGCGAAGCGGTTAGGAGGGGCGAAGCGAATCAAGTCGAGGATGCGAGATCGGCAGTTTAAAGAGTGGTTTGTGTGGTTCTCGATTAGAGTAGCGTGGTTATCGTTTTTTTGGTTATGGTGGCTCATGTACCCAGCGATTTTAAGTGAACATGCTCGTCGTATGAGTGGGGTTAATGGTTATTTATGGTGGATCGATTCACTCGTATCTTTTTTCATGTTTTGTAAACAGTTATTACTCGAGGGACTATGATGCAAGATGATCAAGAGTTAAAAGCGAAACGAGGATGGTGGTTTTCTGTCATTTTTTTGATACTGATTATCCTATTAATCTTGTTTCTCAGTTATGTAAAGGTGGTGAATGAAAACAGGGATGTACTTGTCGGGATTTTGGGCGTGCTCACAGGCTCGATTTCGTCGATGATGGCGATTGCGAGCGGTCGAGACCCCTCGGAGGTCGAAGAGCTCAAAGATAAATTGAGCAAAGCGAATGCTGATCGAGAGGCGTTAATTGCGAGATTGAGAGACGCACAAATACAGCTTCAGCTCAAGAATGAGCAATTGATTGAGATACAAAATGCTGTGATAAATAAGCTATCGATGTTTGCAGGTTCGCAGATCATCAAAACCAAATCAGAGAGAGACGTTGTACTAGATCCGAATGTCGAGCAGTGGTTAGACCCCAAAGCTCGAGGGTGATTTATGGTACAATGTACCGAGGCTAAAGGAGTATAATTATGGATACGAATAACAGAGTTTCACGTTGTTTAGATCGTGCTTTTGAGGAACATGCGCTCAATGTTACCGAGCCCCCAAGAGGGTATTGGGTAGACAAAGAGGGTACAGTGTTACGTCAACCGAAAGCAGGAAAGTTCATAGAAGCAACAGGAGCGCAGAGCACCGAGCACACTGCGAAGCATATTATTAAATATGTCGAGGAGGGCTTAGAGTGGCGACTAGATAAACCTTATTGTAACAGCGCTAACTTGAAGCGAGGTGGGTTCTCTTGGTGCGGAGCGTTTCAAGCATACTGCGATAGAGAGCTCAAGCAAAGTATCCGTAAAAAAGTGATGCCCTCCACATATCGCCTCTATGAGTTTTGTATCGGTACAGAGAGACAGGTTTCGCTCGATCAAATCGAAGCTGGTGATATTGTTGTAGTAGGTCGAAAAAACGGGAAACGATGGGGAGCGCATATCACGAGAGCGGTAAACGTGTGTGAGGAGTATGTCGAATGTATCGAGGGAAATGCGCATGGTGAGCTCGGTGATGGGAGTTGGGGAGAGGGTGTCATCATCCGCAAGCGTCCATTTAAAGGGTATGAGAGTGAGGGCGAGTCTCGTATCATGTTCGCTTATCGCTTTTTGGACGAAGATTACGAGGGATAAACCATGAAAACACATAATCCAAACCCGAGTTACATAGAGTTTTTGAGAGACCTAGCGATCAACGCTGAGGATGTAATCGAGAAAGCGATGAAAGGGGGGAGCGTGGGTGAACGCACTTCCATCCCACAAGCGCATGATTTAAACCCTTGGGACTCGACAAGTGCCTATGGAGACACCTATCGAGATTCAACGCATGAGGGAACTCTCGGTTTAGATTATGATGTTTTATTGCAGATGTCTCGAGTCCCTGTGATCAGTGCGATCATTCAAACGAGAATCAATCAAATCGCTGAGTTTTGTAATCCGCAATCTGATCCATATAGCGCAGGGTTCAAGATTGAGTTGAGAGATAAAGATGCTGAGTTGACGGACGAAAAACGTAAGCAGATCAGCGAGTTGACGAGATGGCTAGAGACCTGTGGTGAGGGTTATAAATATGGGGGCGCTGTAGACTTTGAGTCATTTATTCGAATGATTCTAAGAGACTCGCTGACGTATGATCAATGTTCATTTGAAGTATTGAAAAATAAAAAAGGCGAAGTGACGGGGTTTGTCCCTGTTGACGCTGGGACAATACGTCGCTCAGCAACAGACACCGAAGAGCGTAAACAAGGACGCCGAGATTGGACAGAATCAGCGTTTATCCAAGTGATCAACGGACAAAAGGTCGCTGAGTGGGATGCGGATTCATTGGCTTTTGGGGTGAGGCGTCCCCGTACATGGATTTATGCTCGTGGCTATGGGTATCCCGAGCTTGAGGAGTTGATTAGAACAGTCACATACTTAGTCAACGCTGAAACATATAATGCAAGTAACTTCACAAATGGTATTCATGTGAACTCGATTCTAGCTGTTAAAAGCAAGATGAGTCCGCAGGTATTCCGAGCGTTTAGACGTGATTTCTATGCAATGCTAAGCGGAGCGCATCAAGCGAAGCGGACGCCCATCTTACAACTAGATCCCGAGGCAAATGAAGAAGTATCAAGCGTGAATCTCGGACAAAGTGCTGAAGAAATGGGTTACGCAACGTGGATGGGGTATCTCACAAAAATCGCTTGTGCAATTTATCAAATAGATCCTGCGGAGCTTGGTTTTGTGTACGGAGCTGAGGGTGTCACGAGTACATTAAGTACAGGGGGCGCTGAGTCTCGAATTACATCATCTAAAGATCGAGGATTGCGTCCACTACTAAGACAAGTGCAAGGATGGATAAATCGATATATCTTGCATCCAATAGATCCCGAACTTACGTTTCGTTTTTGTGGTTTAGATGTGACGAGTGCTGAGGCTGAATTGAAACGGCGTATCGATGCGGTGAGTCACTATAAAACAATTAACGAGGTTCGCCAAGATGCAGGACTCGAGCCCCTTGAGAAAGGGGGTGATATTGTACTCAATCAAACCTTTATCACAGCGTTGTCGATGGGGGATGAGGGTATGGAAGAGGGTGCTGATTTCGATGATGCAGAAACAGAGGACGAGGGTGCAGACTTCGATGATGCAGAAACAGACGAAGAGGGTGCAGATTTCGATGATGCAGAAACAGAGGACGAGGGTGCTGATTTCGAGAAAGCGAATCCTCATCAAATTAAAGTGAGTATAGAATTATGAGTTTTTCTAGGATCGTCGATGAGCTCATCGATACAATAATAAAAGGAATCCCAGCGAAATACTCGCATATTGATTTTGTACCTCCGAAGGGTGTGCAAACTTCAGCGAAGCGAGGTTTAGAGTTACGTCGTGAGCATGGGCGAGGTGGCTTGTCTACATCGGAAGCAGGAAAAAAGGGAATCGGAAGCGGAGTTCAGCGTGCTTCAAACTTGATGCGAGGGGATCGGATGAGTCCTCGTACAGTGAAGCGAATGCATTCGTTTTTTAGTAGACACAGCGCATACAAAAAGCACCATGACGACAAAAGTTCACCTGCATACATTAGTTGGATGTTGTGGGGAGGGGATGAGGGTCAGCGTTGGAGCGCTAAAGTGGTTGATCAAATGAAACGAGCAGATGAGGAAAACAAATGAAACTACATCTTGAAGCGACGAGCTCAGAGCTCACCGATTACGATCTTGATACATTGACACAACGTATCATCGAGGTCGCTCCCCTAATTGCTCACAATGCGTTCTCAGATTCGCTTGTAAAAGCGTCTGAGCGTGCAGACACACCAGCAGAACCGCACGAGAGAATAAAGGGCTCTAAGCGCAATCCTAAAGGCTCAGCGAGATCAAAAGAATCAGCGAGCTCAATTAAGTTGAGTGAATCTGTAATCAATGCGCTTAAAGATGACGTTAAAGAGCACAACGAGAAAGCCAAAGAGAATTGGCAACGAGTGACACTTGCGACACTGAAAGCGGTGTGGCGCAGGGGCGCAGGGGCTTTCTCTGTATCACATCGTCCGTCTCAGAATAGACAAAGTTGGGCATTTGCTCGAGTAAATGCATTTCGTAAGATCGTGATGGGGGGAGGAAATCCCAAGTTCGTGCAAGATAATGATTTATTGCACTCTGATCACCCACGAAACAAAGTAAAAAAAGCACACTGCCACGATCCTGCGTGTTGTGGTGACGCTCTAAACAAAGCACAGACTGCGAGAGGTGGCGAGATTGATCTTGTTTCAGAACTCGCAGAGCAAATGACTGATTTATATGTAACTAGATTAAATGGCTTAGAGAACGCAATCAGACAAATAGACCTAGAGGACTCAGAGAATGAATAACATGTTTACGTTTAGTCAGTTTGTAGATGAATTATTTAAAGCTCATGGTCACCGCTACATCAAGCGCATCCCTTACATGACTCCCAAGGGTCGCCGTTATCGTTACATTTACAAAGTTCATCACACCCACAAGGGTAAACAGGCAATGCATGAAGATCACTTGGATGTGGGTACAAAGTTCATGATGCACACTGAGAGCGGTAAAGAAGTTCATGGTCACATCAAGAGTGTGGACGGCGATAAAGTCACTTACGTGATCGATGATGGGGCGGATAAAGGTAAAGAGGTGACAGGGACTAAAGCTGAAATCCTCGCAATGCTCAACGAGAAGCATGGTGTTGAAGAGAAGCTACAAGAGAAACGAGATCAACTAAAAGCAGACATCGAGCAAGCAAAGAAAACAGGTACTGAGAAACAAGTTGCTAGATTAGAGGCTCAGTTAAAGAGGTTGGGCGGTGAACCTGCTAAAGAGAAGCCAATTAAAGAGGAGTCAACAGAGTCTTTTACATTGGACATTGAAGCCCTAAAAAGCACAATAGAGGAAAATGGAGCGCTTTCGGGTAGTAATTTCCTCATTCGACATAAAGCCAAGTTACTTGAGGGTAATTTAACAGCAGACCGACTAAAAGAGGTTTTAAAAGCGTATGAGGATCACGTTGAAACTCCGCTTTATGAGTATCTAAAGAAAATTAAAAAGAAGTTTCTTGTTAACTTTTATGTTGAGACTTTTGGGTATTGGGGTGCTATTGGAATAGGGAACGAGAAAAAAGGTGAGATCATTGATCGGATTATGCACAAGATACTCGCTCGGGCAGTGACAACGGATGTCATTGAACCTCGACTAAATACATATAGTATGGACGCGTTCCTTGGTGCTGGTAAAAAAGAAACAAGAGCAGATAGAATCAAGCGACTTGTACGTGAGTATACAGACGAAGACGCAAAAAAAGACATTGAGCTTCATCAAGCGGATATAAAAGCAGAAAAAGAGAAGCAAGAAAAAGAGGAGGAAGTTCTCAAGAACCCTCAAACTTTAGAAGACTACAAAGCACTTAAAGAAATTAAAGAAAAGCGAGGCGAGCAATTAACAGACGCTGAACGTGTGAAATATAACGATCTATGGTCAAGAGATCTCAAAGAAAAGAAAGCGACCAAAAAAGAAAGCTCAGCACCTAAAAAAGTGAATGTTGGGGGCTTCGAGACATTCGATACAAAGCACACTAAAACAGGTAAAGATTTATATGTAGCTCGAGGCCAAGCAAGGGTAGATCGAGACGAGTTCAATCGTTTACGCTCGGAAGCGAAAGCCCTCGGAGGATACTACTCAAGTTACAGTACAACTCGAGGATTTATATTCCCCACACCCGAGGCAAGAGAGACCTTTCTAAAGCAGAACGCTGGAGAGAGTGCAGTCGAGACTCAAGAGAAAGTTGATCCTAAGCAAAAGAGAGTCGAGAAACTCAAAGATCTATTGGATTCTCGAGAGTCAAAGGCAAAAGACGCACTTAGCGCAGATCGCAAAACAAACACAGCAAAGCGAGCAAGAGAGGCGAGATATGCGACAGAAAACGCATACGCTGAGATTGATCAAATCAATAATAGACGCAAGATTCTGAGCGCAATAGAAAGTGGAAAAGCGTATCATTTAAGCGAAGTGAGTACACTTGCTGACATGGATATGCTTGAGTCTATTATTAATCGAATTAAGTATCGAGAGATTCACGACGAGAACAGGAAAAGAATGGATGGGGGAGCGTCGTATCAGTACGATAAAGTGAGAGACGAGATCTTTGCTAAACCCCTAACACAAGATGCTCTTGAAAAAGAAGACATGCACCCTCATCGCCTAAAAATGCATGATCGGGATGTTAAAAGTTTACTAAGTTATCTAAAAACCAATGATGGAAAAGCAAAACGAGGTGCAAAGACTTTAATTACAGCGCTTAATACTGCATTAAGATTAGGAGAAAAAGAGAAAGCTCGAGTTTCCGTAGGTAACTTAAAAGAGATTTTGAAGTATGTTCCAGCAAACGAGGCTAAAAGCTCTTTTGTTATTGAGAGGGTGACTGAGCATATTAAAGATTATAATCGAATGATCAAATTAAACATAGGTTCGGGGAGAGAGTTATTCTCGGCTCTCAGAGAATATGAAGACATTGTTTATTCTCGTACAGCAGAAGAAGAAAAAGCGCATCAAGATGCATTAAAAGAGAAGAAAAGACGAGAGGACATGATGCGTCGAGGTGAGTTTGCCCGAATGAACATCCCCTCCTACTTCCCGACACCTCCGAAAGTAATAGATCGCATGATTGAGCTCTCGAAGATCCATGAGGGCGAGACAGTTTTAGAACCGAGTGCTGGCGCTGGACATATAGCAGATCGACTTAGAGCACAGGGGGCGAATGTGAGTGCGATTGAGTTTAATGCAAGCCTCCGAGAGTATCTTGAAGACCAAGGGCATGAGATAGTTGGAAACAATGCGCTTGAACATACTGAGAAGTATGATCATGTAATTATGAATCCACCATTTGAGAAACAAGCAGACATTGAGCATGTAACACACGCATTCAATAATAATCTTGTAGAGGGAGGGCGTCTTGTGGCTGTAATGTCTTCAAGTGCGATGACTCGAGATAATCAGAAAGCAAAAGATTTTCAAGCTCTTGTAGATAAGTATGGACATTATGAGAGTTTACCCGAGGGATCATTTAAAACGAGCGACAGACAAACAGGAGTGAACACGATCCTAGTAACGCTTGATCTCCCTGTTCATGGACTAGAAAAAAGCTTCACATTCACCAACGCAGTAGATGAATTACTTAGAGGACTCAGAGAATGAATAACATGTTTACATTTCTTAGTTGGTTAGATGAATTATTTAAAGGGCATGGGCATCGCTATATCAAGCGAATCCCGTACATGACTCCCAAGGGTCGCCGTTATCGTTACATTTACAAAGTTCATCATAGACACAAGGGTAAGCATATTCTTGACCCTAAAGACATGAAAGAGGGAGCTAAGTTCATGGTTCACTCTGAGAGTGGTAAAGAGGTACATGCTCATATTACTGCTAGAGTAGGAAACACTGTGACCTTTGTATATGATGATGGCGACAAAAAGGGACAAACTGAAACTGTCCATGTTGATCGCTTAGCTAAGTTAATCGACGAGGCTGTTGAGGTAGGCACGAAGCTACGAGAACAGCGAGCTAAATTAACCGAGGATATAGAGCAAGCAAAGAAAACAGGCTCAGAGAAGCAGATACAGCGCTTAATAGATCGTCGATCAAATGTAGATAAAACAATAGATGAGAGTCACTTGTTTCTCGATCATCCAGCGTATAAACGAGGTGGATCTCCGTTTATGGCATTGATTGAACAGATTCAAGATGGATTAGATACATTTTTAGAGGGAGATCGCTCAGAGCTTCTCGCTCTACTAGTTAATAATGGACTCATCGAAGAAGTAGCTAGCGATGAAAATGAGACTAAGTATGCAGTTACTGACGAGGGGCTTGCTAAATACAATGCTTACATTGAAGAAAAAATAGAGGAGCAAGCAGAACCTCAAGCACCAGCAACCGAAGAAGAACTAGAAAAAGAGCCCGATTTAATCCCCGATCCCGAAGATCATTTTGAGCCCGAAAAAGATACACGCTTTAAACCAAGACGCCGATTACCCGATTTAGGTGAGATCATTGCAGGGGCTCGCAAGCACATGCAGAGTCGAGAACTCACTGAAGCGGAAATGCGTAAGAACTTCACGAGGGAAAAACTGACAGGATGGAAAGGGTTAATCAAAGAAGCGGATACACTGCAAGAAAGTGGAAACACACCCTCAGCATCGATTTTGAAACAAGCAATCATTGAATCTATATCAGCGACTCCGTTTAAACTAGGTAAAAATGACCCAAAAACAAAACTAGTATGGACAGAAACGGGAGACGTTGCGACAGAGGACGCAGGTACTGTTTACAAAGATGGTGTTGAGTTTGTAATGAAGTCGCTCGATGCTTGTAAAACAGAACAGGATGTATTGACTTTCCTATATGAGTGGTCTCAATTAGCTTCGTTACGTCCAATGAAAAGACCTAAGATGCATCCGAGGTCTTACAAGACACTTGAAGAGGCGGTAAAAAACAAAGAGCAGTATGATGGAACGATTGAGCATACGACAGGTAAGTATGGGGACTTAGTAAAAAAACGACTTGTTTCTGAAAACGGAGAAACAATTGAGGAATACGTAACAAAAAGCGAATACAAGTTTGTTTTCTCTCGAGTTAGAGAGGATGGAAGTGTTGAGCGTTTGTTTGATGGGGGGGCAAGCTCTGAAAAGAGTGCGATTCTACGTTTACAAGGAGATTCATCGTTAAGAGTTACTGTTGAGCGATCTGATCGCATAGATACAGATGGCGGATACATGACAGATTTTACAACAGTGGGTAAACATCTTGATGCTTCCGCTTTAGAGGGTCTCAAAAACATCGCTGAGGGGGAAACAAAGTATCAAAATGCACGTTATTTAGATGTACCTAATGCTAAGCGTCGTCAAATGAATGTAATGACTCAAGTGCTCTCGGGAGTACCTACGTCGCCCTCTGAAAAAGAGATTGAAAAGTATGCTCATCTTGCGTCGAAATTAAGCCCTCAGCAATTTGAGAAACTAGTCACAAGGGATTTTGAGCAACGTAGGCGAAAATATATAAAAAGTAATCCTATGTTTAATCTAATCATATACGGAGTAGAGAAGTATTCGGCAGACGTTGATACAAAGTTGGATTTTCCGAGTTTCTACAAGCCTAAAAAACTGCATGACATGTTTAAGCGAGCTGAGCAATTTAGCGGAAAAGAGTGGGATGATCCTGCTGTTGCTAGTTTCTTTGAAAAATCAGCAGTAAAGAAGAAAGCAGGCTGGAGATTTAAACGAGAGGCGAGTGGGACTGCGGTTCGTGTTGGTGGTGTGGAGCTTCCTAAAAATATTACTCAAGAGGATTTATTGTCTCAAATGAATCTAAGGGGCTTACAGTGGGGCAAAGCGATGACTCGCACAGATCAAGATACACATGTAACAAATGCGTTCGGTGCTTTTTCTGACTTGGCCTCTATCTTAGGAATGGAAGCTCGAGAAATGGGCTTAAAAGGTGAGTTGGCGATGGCCTATGGAGCAAGAGGAAAAGGGCGAGCTAAAGCACACTATGAGCGCAATGAAAGGGTTATTAATTTAACTCGTAGAACAGGAGCTGGATCACTTGCTCATGAATGGGGACACGCTCTCGATCACTTATTACATTCTCACTATGGTATTGAAAAACCTACTTATACTATATTCGATAGTGAGGGAAATGGTAATTCGGACAATTTACTCTCGACTCAAATCTTCCATGCGGAGCATAATCCCTCAATACATAACAAACTACCTCCGAAGATAAAAAAAGCATACGAGGACGTAGTAAATGCGATGCTGTATACACCCGTATCAGCGCCAACAGAGCAAGATATAAAACAGGTTTCTAAGCAAATAAATGAACTAGAACGGACTAGACTTGAGCTAAAAGCGAAAGCTCGCAAAGCACGACAAAGCGCAGATTTACTTTTTGAGGGGCGAGACGAAAGCTCATACGTTGACGAGCACAATGAACTCGTACCACAAGAAAACCGACTTAGAGAACAGCGTACTTTTTTACGTACTATTGCAGACCCTAATCCAGCACATTATCCAGCTTCCAGCAAAGACGTGTATGAAAAAAGATTACAAGAAAAGAAATTAGCACGAGAAAAAGCACCTAGTCGATACAAAGCGGATGCCGACGTGATTGGTACGACAGGTTATTGGGGGACTGTAAAAGAAATGTTTGCACGAGCGTTTGAGTCTTATATCCAAGATGAATTAACAACCAAGGGACAAAAAAACACGTACCTCGTAAACGGGACGCAGAAGATTCAAGAAACAGGTAAACAGTCGAGGCTTACTCCAAATGGTGAACATGCACAAGTATACCCACAAGGGGCTGAGAGAGCCCGAATTAATCAAGCAATGAAGCAACTAGTAAACGTTTTGCGTGATGAGGGTGTTTTAAGTAAGTCTCTAGTTCACTTAGATACAGAAAGCTTCACATTCACGAGCGTAGTAGACCAATTACTTAAGGGTCTCCGATGATCATTGACGAGTTTACAAAAGAAGTCGAGCGCTTGACTCAAATGTATCATGATGCATTCCTCATCGATCTCTTTGGGATTGAGGGGAGTGGATTATCTGAGTCGAGAATCGAGGAGCTCAGAGAAGCACAGTTAATCAATGAAGCGATGAATGTTGGGGGGTTCGCTCCGTTCGAGTTCATGATGGGCGCTGGACATATCTTCTCAGAGAATCCCGACCGAGAGGACGAGTTACGTCGTTATGGTATCGAGGAGTTTGAGCCTCTTGTCTCTGTGATGGTCAACGATTTACGCACTAACCCGAGAGAGGTGCAAGGGGTCGTAGAAACAAGCTCAGTGCCACCACTACCGCAGGGAGTAGCGCCCTTTACGCCTCCGCCTCCACCTCCCGACT
>Ga0213858_10001160_pt1 | contig 12537 bp, 10 predicted proteins | sample PICome_FD_160122 | JGI IMG/M metagenome (GOLD analysis project Ga0213858, IMG submission 160122) | Coastal seawater microbial communities near Pivers Island, North Carolina, United States - PICO245 | ecosystem: Environmental > Aquatic > Marine > Coastal | place: USA: North Carolina | collected... | reverse complement strand
CATTTAATATTTGCACCACTTAGATTTGATGCCTATATAGAAGCTTCAAAACAAATAAGAGAAGTGTTTAAAACATACACTGATTTAATCGAACCCTTATCTCTTGACGAAGCATTCTTGGATGTAACAATAAATAAAAAAAACATGCCCTATGCAACAGATATTGCTCAGGCCATTAAAGATGATATTTACAAGGCTACTCAATTAAGCTGTTCTGCAGGCGTTTCTTACTGTAAGTTTATAGCTAAGCTAGCTTCAGACATCCAAAAACCAAATGGACTCACTGTTATTAAACCAAGTCAAGCAGAGGTGTTCCTAGAAAACCTAGCTATAGAAAAGTTTTTTGGTGTAGGAAAAGTAACAGCCCGAAGGATGAAACAGATGAAAATTTTCACTGGTAAAGACCTTAAAGCTTGGTCAAAACTGGGTCTGGCCCAAGAATTTGGTAAGGCAGGTAGGTTTTACTATGAGGTAGTTAGAGGTATAGACAATAGACCTGTAAAAGCAGATTCAGTAAGAAAATCTATCGGAGTAGAAAGAACATTGTCCGAAAATCTAGGCGATATAGACACAATCAGAACGAAGCTTGGGAAAACATGTAAAACCCTGTATGAGCGATTAAATAAGAGCGAAAATTTTGGGCGGACGATTACATTAAAGCTTAAAACGCATGACTTTCAGATAATTACAAGGAGTCAATCTCAAGATTACTATGTAAATGATTTGAAAGAAATAGAAGAAATTGCCTTCTCATTATTGGATAATAACCAAGAAAGCTTCAATCAAATTAGACTAATTGGACTAAGTGCATCTAATCTTCAAAAAGAAAAACAAGATCAAGTTGGAGGTCAAATAACCTTTGATTTTTAATGCTTTTTAGCTCAATACATAAAAAATACCCAAAAAAGTAGAAAACATATATAAGTCCAATTTAATATCCTAAAGGAGTTGGCACAGTTTCTGTTTTTTTCTTCAACATCATGAACATTGAAGAAATAAATAGGAAACACTACATAGAAACCGACATGTATTACAGAGTGGGTTTCGGGCTTACATCAAGATTATTAGATGTGTCAAACGGGGTCTTTACGATTGAGGTCGTTTTGTCAAAGAAATGGGAAAAAGCATATAATGCGACTGCTCAGGAGCTTGCTTACCTATGGAAAAAGACACACAAAGAATTATCAAGAACATTAGCAGCTAAAGTTTATATCATAGACACAAAAAGCTATGAATACAAACAAGCACTAATTCATAGAGGTGTCAAACCAGGTTATGATGCTAAAAAAGGTGTGATTTTCAGAAAAAAATATCTTAATTAGACAGATAAATTAAAGCAAGCGCTACCGTTTGCTGTCTGGTTTTATTGAATGCCTCAAGCAAAATTTGTTGATTTTTTGCTTTATACAAGATATCTATCTCATCATCCAGTCCTGCTTCGGATATAAATCTTAACTGAAGACGATTTAATTGTGCTTCAGGAATCGCCGACAACATAAATTTTATGAGTACCGCATTATTGATGTGATTATTCCAGTCAAGATCATAGATGGACACTTGATACATCCTTTTAATCTCCATCCCTTCTTCATTCTTCAATTTAAAATCGCAAAGAGCGTCTCCATTTATGGATTCTCTCGGAAGTTCCAAAAATTGGGGAAGCATAGGATTAATCTTACGGGTATTTAAGTTCATCAAGGTCCAAGCACTTGTCGCACTCGCTATACACTCTCCTTCTGCATTTAGACATCTATAATCTCTGTAGGCAAAAAAACGATCAAAATGACTTGGGCAAGTTAAAACCTCTACTATATCATTGAAAAAAATGGGATTAAACAGCTGGATATCCTTACGTAGTAAAACCCATGTTACATTATATGGCTCCATATCCCAGAAGGAGGCTTTAAGATGAAAAGTATGTTGCATACTAGCCTCTTGCATGATCTGTACAATAGCCGGTATTGTGGCGGCTTGTTTTTGATCAATATCAAAAGTCCTAATGCGGTATTTTTCCTTATGAATACGCTCTTTCATTAAGTCAAAAGTAAACATTCCATAGCATCTGGCCTAAAGCCTCAAATTCGCTTTATTCATATAAAAAGCTTATATTTGTGAGCGTTTTTGAATAGAGGGAACGGATTCGTTCCCTTTTTTAATTTGATAATTTCTACTATGCTAGAGGAAAAAATCAAGAACCTTGTTAACGAACGATGTTTACAAGACGATTTGAAAGATTGTTTTTTGGTTGATGTCCAACTATCTAAGTCAAATAGACTCACCGTTTTCATTGATAGTGATGAAGGTGTGAGTTATGCTAAATGCCGTCAAATAAGTCGGTATTTGGAAGCTGAAATAGAAGAAAATGGATGGCTACCACAAAAATACACGCTGGATGTATCCTCTCCAGGTGCTGAAAAACCGATGAAAATTCTTAGACAGTTCCACAAACATGTTGGAAGGGAATTAAAAATCAAACTTAAGGATGGTCAGGAGATAACTGGAGACCTGTTAAAAATTGACGGTCAGACACTCGAAATAAGCAGCACAAAAGCGGATAATATTGAAATTGATTTTAATGATGTTCAACAAGCATCAATTATAATAAAATTTAAATAGTTAAAAATGAATTTGGTAGAATCATTTGCTGAATTTAAAGGCGTAAAAAACATAGACCGCCCTACTATGGTAAGAGTGCTGGAAGATGTTTTCAGAACCCTTATTAGAAAGAAATATGGCTCGGATGACAACTTTGATGTAATTGTTAATACTCAGAGTGGTGACCTTGAGATGTGGAGAGTGAGAGAAATCGTGCCAGATGGTGAAGTGATGGATGATCAATCTCAGATTTCTATCTCTGAGGCCTTAGCTATTGATGAAGATTACGAGACTGGAGAAGAGTGCTATGAGCAACTTACTTTAGAAGAATTTGGAAGAAGGGCCGTAATGGCTGCAAGACAGACTTTAATTTCAAGAATTATGGAGCTTGAAAAAGATGAAGTCTACAAGAGATACAGCACTAGAATTGGTGAAATCGTTCTAGGAGAAGTAAATCAGATCTTGAAAAGAGAAATTCTTATTCTTGACGATGCTACAGGTACTGAGTTAATATTACCTAGAACTGAAATGATCAGAGGTGATTATTTCAGAAAAGGAGATATGGTTAAAGGTGTGATTAAAGAGGTGGAAATGAAAAATAACAACCCTCAAGTAATTGTATCTAGAACAGATAGCCTTTTCCTTGAAAAACTGATGTCACAAGAAGTGCCAGAAATTGAAGATGGCTTGATTACAGTTAAGAAAATTGTAAGAATACCTGGAGAAAGAGCAAAAGTAGCTGTTGAATCTTATGATGATAGAATCGATCCAGTAGGAGCTTGTGTGGGTATGAAAGGTTCGAGAATCCACGGTATCGTAAGAGAGTTGAAAAATGAGAATATTGATATTGTTAACTATACTAACAACAATGTTCTTTTCATTCAAAGGTCATTAACACCGGCGAAAGTCTCAAACATTGAGTTAAATGATAAGACAATGAAAGCTTCAGTTTTCTTAAAGCCAGATCAAGTGTCATTAGCTATTGGCAAAGGAGGATCAAATATTAAACTAGCCAGCAAATTGACTGGTTATGAAATAGATGTCTATAGAGAAACTGATGAAGTTGAATTAGAAGATGTAGAATTGGATGAATTCTCTGATGAAATAGAAGAGTGGGTATTAGACCAGTTAAAAGGAATTGGCTGTGATACAGCTAGATCTGTATTAGATCTAAGTAAAGAAGAGTTAGTAAGAAGAACAGATTTAGAGGAAGAAACAATTGACGAAATACTAAATATTCTCAGATCAGAATTTGAGAATGATTAATTTTACTCAATAAAGTAGATAGCAGATTATTTTAAAATAATAGATGGCTCAAAGACTAGTAAAAATAGCGAAGGAATTAAATGTTGGTACGTCTACAATCGTAGAGTTTCTGACTGAGAAAGGATTTGAAATTGACAACAAACCTACCTCTAAAGTCAGTGATGAGATGTATCAGGCATTAGTAGCAAACTTCTCTAACTCAATGGCAGTGAAAGAACAAGCTGACCAATTGGTAATTGGTAGCAGGTTGCATGAAAAAGATGAGGAAGAAGTGATAGCTGTTCCTGTTAAAGAAAAGAAAGCTGAAGACCCAAAAGCTACTGAACCAGAAAAGCCAGAAGTTAAAGAAGAGCCTAAAGAAGAAGAGGCTGCAACTAAAGAAGAGGTCATCAAAGCTAAAGCTAGTCCATCAGGACTGAAAGTAGTTGGTAAAATTGATCTGAAGAAGAAAGAAAAAGAAGAGGCACCAGAAGAGAAAAAAGAAAAGCCAGTTGTTGAAGAAAAGAAAGAAGAGCCTGCTAAACAACCTAAAAAAGAGGAACCTAAGGAGGAACTTATCAAAATGGAAGCGCCTAAGCTTAAGGGCTTGAAAGTGCTTGGTAAGATCGATAAAGATAAACTGGCAAAGGCTAAGCCAGGCAAATCTTCTGATAATAAGAAAGCAACTAAACCCGCAGGCAAAGGTCAAGGTCAAGGTGCTCAAGAAGGTGGAAGGAAAAGAAAGAGAACAAGAAAGAAAATTTCTACTCAGAACTATCAAGGCGGAAGACAAAGAGGTAAAAAGGGTAAAGACGATGAAATTAAAACAGTTTCTAAAAAAGAAATTGAAGATAGTATCAAGTCTACTTTAGCAAGATTATCAGGTGGTGGTAAGAAAAAGAGACAAAAAATTAGAAGAGACAATAGAGCAGAGAAAAGAGAAAAGCAGGAATTAAAAGAGCTAGAATCTATTGAAACAACATTGAGACTTACAGAGTTTGTGTCTGTCTCAGAATTGGCAAGTTTAATCAATGTGCCAGTTACAGATGTAATCACTACTTGTATGAATCTAGGAGTGATAGTGTCCATTAACCAAAGACTTGATGCAGAAATCATTGAGCTAGTATGTTCTGAGTTTAATAAAGAGGTAGAATTCATTTCTGCAGAGGAAGAAGAAGATTTCACTGAAGAAATAGTAGATGATCCAGAAGATTTAGTAGACAGAGCACCTATCGTAACAGTCATGGGTCACGTAGATCACGGTAAAACATCATTACTGGATTATATCAGAGAAGCAAATGTAGCAGAGGGCGAAGCAGGAGGTATCACCCAGCACATCGGTGCTTACGAGGTATCAGTAGGTCCAAGTAAAAAGAAAATTACATTTCTAGATACGCCTGGTCACGAAGCCTTTACAGCGATGAGAGCTAGGGGTGCTAAAGTTACAGATATCGTAGTGGTTATAGTTGCTGCAGACGACAGAATCATGCCTCAGACCAAAGAAGCTATCTCTCATGCTCAAGCAGCTGGTGTACCTATCGTTTTTGCGATAAACAAAATCGATAAAGATGGCGCAGATCCTGAGAGAATTAAAGGAGGATTAGCAGAGATGAATCTATTAGTCGAAGATTGGGGTGGGAAAATCCAATCTCAAGATATTTCTGCTAAAACAGGAATGAATATAGATCAACTCTTAGAAAAGATAATCTTAGAATCAGAACTACTAGAGCTAAAAGCTAATCCTGATAGAGAATCTTCAGGTACAGTAATCGAAGCTTCCTTAGACAAAGGAAGAGGATTCGTAACAAAGATCTTAGTACAGAATGGTACACTCAACATTGGAGATGTAATTGTCGCAGGAGAACACTCTGGAAAAATCAAAGCTATGTTCAATGAAAAAGGCAAAGCAGTAAAAGCTGCTGGGCCTTCAACTCCAGTATTAATACTAGGACTTTCTGGAGCACCTCAAGCAGGTGAGAAATTCAGAGAGATAGAAACAGAACAAGAAGCAAGGCAAATTGCTGCTAAAAGATCACAAATATCTAGAGAGCAAACCAACAGAGCAAGTAAACGTATTTCATTAGATGAGATAGGAAGAAGATTGGCTCTCGGTTCTTTCAAAGAATTGAATTTAATTGTAAAAGGTGATGTTGACGGTTCTATCGAAGCATTATCTGATTCACTAATAAAATTATCTCAGGATACTGTTCAGGTAAATGTGATCCATAAAGCCGTTGGTGGAATTGCAGAATCTGATGTTTTATTAGCCTCTGCTTCTGATGCAATCATTATTGGTTTCCAAGTAAGACCTTCTCAAGGAGCAAGAGCGACTGCAGAAAAAGAAGGTGTTGAAATTAAGACTTACTCAATTATTTACGAAGCGATTGAAGAAATCAAGCTAGCCATTGAAGGTCTATTAGAACCAACTAAAGAGGAGAAAATTGTTTGTACCGTTGAGGTAAGAGAAGTTTATAAGATTTCTAAAGTAGGCACAGTTGCCGGTTGTTTTGTAACAGAAGGTAAAATTTCTAGAAACAACAACATTCGATTAATTAGAAATGGAATTGTAGTCTATCCTAATAAAGAAGGTGTAGTAGGTGAACTTTCATCATTAAAGAGATTTAAGGATGATGTCAAAGAAGTTAGAAATGGTATGGAATGTGGTCTAACAATCAGAAACTATAATGACATCAAAGAAGGTGATGTTATCGAAGCTTATGAGATCATAGAAATTAAGCAAACGCTTGCCTAAATTTTCCAAAAAAGATGTATTTAAACTATTAGAGGAACAATATCTTGCGTTCAATCAGCAAGACTTTATTCCCAATGATCCAATAAGTATACCTCACCAGTATTCACTCAAGCAAGATATAGAGATTACAGCTTTGTGGACTGCCATACTTTCATGGGGTCAAAGAATAACCATAATTAATAAAGCCAATGAGCTTTTCTCATTAATGGAGAATGAGCCTTTCAAGTTTATTAAAGATCACTCCCCTAAGGACAGACTTAGATTTAAAAACTTCAAGCACCGTACATTTCAACCAGAAGATTGTTATGTCTTTCTAGAATTTCTACAGGAACTTTATCAAGAATATGAATCACTAGAAGATCTTTTCACCCATGAACAGGGTTTAAAATCAGGCATTATAAGTCTGAGAGCTAAACTAGAAGCTTTTACAGGAGAAAAACATAGAACGCTTAAGCATATCTCAACTCCATCAAAGAATTCTGCATGTAAAAGATTAAATATGTTCTTAAGATGGATGGTTAGAAAAGATAATAAGCATGTTGATTTTGGTATTTGGACTAAACTGAACCCAAATCAATTATACATTCCACTTGATATACATGTAGGCAGAGTTGCTAGACATTTTGGGTTGCTTACAAGAAAAAATAATGATTGGCAAGCGGTTGAAGAGCTTACAAATGAATTGAAAAAATTTGATGATACAGATCCTGTAAAATATGATTTTGCCTTATTTGGAATGGGCGTTTTAGGTAAGGCAATTTAAATATCTACCACTCGTCAATCCTCAACTCCATCAGCTTATTATTAGCATTTGCATAAACAAATACCCTGTACAAAGTGCCGTCTGCAGTGGTCATTTTGCCTAATAAGTAGGCGGATTTTTGCTTTCTTGATTTTCCAGAATGAACAGCTTCACATGAGGTAGGCTCGTGTTCACTGAAAAATCTTACTAATTCTTGCCTAGCCTCAGACTTATTGTAGATGTTCTGATCATCCAACAAACAAAGATCAATTTCATTATCGGCTAACTCTATGATACCATCTACATCCTGGTTTTTAATGAGTGTGAAAACCCTTTCACCCATCTGAGCATGCAAGGTGCTCATAGAAACCGAAAATAATATAAATAATATGGTCTGTCTCATAGTATATCTTTTGACTACTTTGTATTAGCTTCGCAGTTCATAAATAACGAATTTAAACGAACTTTAAGGCCATTGTGCTGTGTTTTTAAATAAACAGCTTACTATAATGACGAAAAGGCCAACTTTTTGTTACAAAATTGGCTAAATCAAGGAATAAGATGAAAACTAAAAAAGCCGCTCTAATTATACTAGATGGATGGGGAATTGAGTCTAAAATAGATGTAAACGCTATAGCACAAGCGAACACAGCCTACTATGATAGCTTATTAGCAAAATACCCTAATAGTGAGATAACCACCTTTGGAGAAGAAGTCGGGTTACCTGAAGGTCAAATGGGAAATTCAGAAGTTGGACACTTAAATTTAGGCGCAGGAAGAGTTGTTTATCAAGAATTAGCAAGAATTAATAAGTCTTTTAGGGAGAATGAGTTTGAAGGAATACCTATTGTTCAAAAAACAATAAATGACCTAAAGCTAAGTGGTAAAGGTATTCATCTAATGGGCTTAGTATCTGATGGAGGTGTACATTCTCATATAAATCATCTAATAGCATTATGTAATTTATTTAGTCAACACAATATTAAAGTTCATATTCATGCCATAACTGACGGAAGAGATACTGGTCCAGAAAGCTCTGTCGATTACATTAATAACTTACAAGAGTCTGTTGACAATTCATTAGTCACAATCAGTACAGTCATAGGACGGTATTATGCTATGGATAGGGATAAACGTTGGGGAAGAATAAGAAAAGCATACGATTTAATTGTTAATGGAATTGGGGATGAGAGCGAAAACTTCATCAAATCAATAAAAGAAGCTTATAGTAATTCTGTTACAGATGAGTTTTTATTGCCAATGAAATCAGTATCAAATTACAAGGCCATTGAGTCTGATGACACCGTTTTGTTTTTCAATTTTAGAACTGATAGACCAAGACAATTAACAGAAGCCTTAACTCAGAGAGATATACTTGAATATAACATGCATACCTTGCCATTGACCTTTCTGACAATGACTGAGTACAAAGAGGATTATAAATCGGTAATTCCCATATTTACAAAAGAGAACATTAAAAATACTATTGGTGAAGTTTTGAGCGAAGCTGGAAAAACTCAATATAGAATTGCTGAAACAGAAAAGTATCCGCACGTTACATTCTTCTTTAATGGTGGTAGAGAGGAAACATTCGAAAATGAAAACAGAATCTTAATTAATTCACCTAAAGTTGCTACCTATGATTTGCAGCCTGCAATGAGTGCATATGAAGTAACAGATTCTTTATGCTCTGCCATTAAGCGAGACGTACCAGACTTTATAGTACTCAACTATGCAAATACTGATATGGTTGGTCATACTGGCGTGATGTCAGCAGCCATAAAAGCAGCGGAAACTGTAGATGAATGTTTGATGAAACTCATCCCTTTATTACAACATCACAATTATAATATCATCATTCTCGCTGATCATGGCAATGCAGATATAATGCTTAAGCCTGATGGCAGTCCACATACTGCACATACAACTAATCCGGTACCTATTATTTTATTGAGTAAAGAACATAAGATCATAAACGCCGGGAAGTTAGCTGATATAGCCCCTACTCTTTTAAGCTTAATGGGTGTAGATATCCCAGAAGATATGACAGGGGATATTTTGACTAAGTAAATTTATCTTCTTATTCCTTGAGCATAAAATGATGATCTGTATAAATCCAATGGCTATTGTCAATTGTCTTTAAAATATGGCTGCCTGCTTTTTGAATACAAAGCCAATCAATTAGCATATTAGGATGTGAACAATTTAGTCTGACAATGTTACTACCCTCACTGAGCTGAAGCTTAGTCTTAAATCTTAACCATGAACCATTCACTTCAGTCCTAATTCTTTCTCTACTTGACAAGTTTATAGTTTTTAACTCATCTCTATTACTAACAGTAATACTGTATTCAGCCACATCACACTTTACCGGTTCTACTAATTGCCAAAAACTAAGCTCATAAACTGATGCAGAATCTACTTTGAAATCGGTCCGATAAAATTCTTCTCCGGCTACGACAGTAAGATAAGCGCCATTAGAATGTAGCCCTTTGATGTTTTGATTATCAAATAATTCGAGTTTATAATCCTTATCGCTAGGTACTGATAATGAATCTATAGCCGATATATAATCATTATAAGTTTTCCTTTCAAATAAGTTTTGAGTTGAAATTGAATAGATTTCTAACTTATCAGTACTACCTATATAGTTAGATCTTGCAATGATATCCTCATATTGAAGCTTAAGAGACTTTAATAAAACAATGAGAAAAGCTTTATCTCTTTCAAGTTCCAGTACTTCTTCAAACTCCCCATAAACGGAATTAGCATATTGAAGACTTTTCATACCTATAGATATTGGCGTCCTTGATTGAGTTGTTCCAACCATAGGTATTCCAGTCTGATACATAAATGGAAACACTTTAATCTTGTTAGAAAAATGCTCATTGAATGCTAATTTTTCTATACCCTCTACACTAATGGGATAAGAAATCACAGCTTGAATATCTTCTATCTCTATATCAGATTGTGATATAATATCTAATAACTCAGTATCATTAATCAATATATTGTCTGAGCTATAAACCTTTAACTTATCCTTCAAAGAAGTACTGTAAGCAATGCCATCAATAAGATATAAAGAGGAAACAAAGACAATTAAGCAGAGCTTTATTGCTTGGCTCTTTATCAATCTAGAGTATCTAAAAAACCATACTATTAAAAGGATAAATGTAACATAGTAAAACCCCCAAGAGAATCTACCTAAGGCTCTGAAATTACCCAGATAAGGAATCCATTCGACAATTTTTTTATCAGTTATAAGCATATGAATACCCATACCAAAAGCTAAAAGCAGTAATGCAACAGTTGTCGAAATTCGGATCTCTTTCGAAAACTCAGGCCATAATATTTTCTTATTAAACAATCTTGATAATATTCTCACAAAAATCATAACCATAAACAAAAACAATAAGGCACCAGGATAGGCGTATCCATTTTGCAATTGTTCTGCACTACTTCTAAAAATAATCAAGTCTTTAAAGAGATACTCAAACCAACCAAAAAAAGGCAATAAATCTCCTATCTCAGTTTTATATAACCATGATCCAAGAGCATTTTGTCCTCTGTCAGAATACTGATCCAAACTTTTTACTACAACTAAAAATAAACTAGCAGGAATAATTGATAAGATCAAAAGTCTCCATTCAGTTTTACGCTCAATTAAGAAGTATGATATAAAATAAGCGCCTATAAATAAAGCATTCATAAGCAGCATATATGGGTGTATCCAAGCCAATAAAAAGTTTAATACTATTATAAAAGAACCATACTTTTTATAATCCTTTGTTTTATTGAGCAACAATAACAATAACCAGATTAAAGGAATATTAAAGGCATAGGCTAGAGCAAAGTGACCACCTAAACGGAATAATTGAGGTGAAAGAACTAGACAAGTCATAGTTCCTACCAATGACCACCCTGTAGGTAATTTAAAAAATTGGCATATCCTGTATAGGATTGGCCCCGCAACCATAAATCCGAATATATTAAACCAAGTCAAAAGGCCTGAAGCATACTTAGGATCTAATAATCCAAGATTCTTTAATTTGATACATAAATAAGCCAAGATGGGTTGATTATCCATGTATATACCAAGGTCACCATAAGGATAAAGAAAAGCATTAAACCATGGAAACTGATTATACTTAATAGTGTAAGCAAATGTGAAGTAATTTTTCATACCATCTCCTCCGGTATCTACTTGTTGGTTCATTAAACCGAAGATACCTGATGGTAAAAGCCAATTAAAAAAGCCCAGCATCAATACAAGCAAGATAAATTGAATAACTATTCGTCTTATTATAGAGTTCACGCAGTAAAAATTCTAAATTATATGCACACTTCTGTAAATAGTGGCCTTGTTTTTGAGATTTTTAATTATGCATGAAAACGCATAAGGTATATGTTGTAGAACTGAGTAAATCAGTATGGACTGAAAAAAAGAAATTCAGAGAAGCCAACTCTCATTATAATGGCAAACTAGAGTGTCTCTATGTTGGTATGACTCGATATGATCCAAAACTTAGATTTAAAAAACATAAGAAAGGCTATCGCAATAAAAAAGGTATTAAAATATCGTCAAAATATGTCGAGAGGTATGGCTTATACCTTAGACCTACCTTATATGCGTTTTTAAACCCTCTTAGTTATTCTGATGCTAAACGAATAGAAAAAGAATTGGCAGAAAGCTTAAGAAAAAGAGGTTATGCGGTATGGTGGAACTAGCACTATAGTGTTTAATTTTTAGTGCTGAATTTTTAGTTTTTAATAAGACTTTAGACTTTAGACTTTAGACTTTAGACTTTAGACTTTAGACTTTAGACTTTAGACTTTAGACTTTAGACTTTAGACAAAATTATATTTCCGATTGTCATCTCGAGCGGAGCAAAGTGGAGCCGAGAGTCCTTGTTCTTGTCCAAGGGGATAAATCCCCTTGCATTTAACTGTGACTCTTAGCAATGGGTTAAAACCCATTGGACTACTCTATGGTAATTTGTTCTCTATCCTCTATCCTCTATCCTCTATCTTCTATCTTCTATCTTCTATCTTCTATCTTCTATCTTCTATCTTCTATCTTCTATCTTCTATCTTCTTAGATTTAGGCATAAAAAAAAGTCTAACCATTTCTGATTAGACTTTTTATTTCTATAAACTTTGAAGCTTATAAAAAAAAGAGGCAGCGACCTACTCTCCCACAATG
>Ga0213858_10001158_pt1 | contig 12560 bp, 9 predicted proteins | sample PICome_FD_160122 | JGI IMG/M metagenome (GOLD analysis project Ga0213858, IMG submission 160122) | Coastal seawater microbial communities near Pivers Island, North Carolina, United States - PICO245 | ecosystem: Environmental > Aquatic > Marine > Coastal | place: USA: North Carolina | collected... | reverse complement strand
TCTATTGCCAAAGGTGGTCCAAAAGGATCGTCTGGATCTAGGATAGTATCGTAAGTCTCGATTTTATTTCGAACTTCTTCAACGGTCAACGGTAATTCAAATTTATCGTCAATAAAAATTTCTGTAATCGTATTTTCAGTTACTATTCCGTCTACTAATACGTCCCATAATGACTTGCGATCAGGCATGGGCTTGATGGGGTAAAACAGAGAGAGATTGATTTTTTCTCGTAGATCAATTCTTTCCCATTGACGCTCTGACCATAACATATCATCCTGACGTAGGAATGGGTAAGGAACAACTCTATTGTTTCTATAATGCTTGGTAGCCTCTGGAACAATACCGTCATCCGATGGGTCTAAAATCTGCGCATCAGCTGCATTGAAGGACAACACTACTGCAAATACTGCAAATACAAAGTTTTTAAATTTCAACATCTTAATTCAAGTCAATTGTAATTGGCGCCACTTTTGGTCTTATTCCTTTTTTAGTGGACGCTTTAATATATCTAATAATAACTGGCGTTCCTGGCTTTGCCTTATCCAAGGCAGCCTTCGCGTTTGAATTCAACGTATTCCCTTTACAATCAATCGGTGCAAAAGGTGGAACAATAATTTGGAAACTAGTGACCTTCAGAGGCAATTCAAAATCAAAATTGTTGAATTTTGCTTCAACCTTAGCCTTTTTAATCAGGTTTGCTGACATTAAACCGTCGGTTTTTCCGAAGATTGAACCGGCCGCGTCAGGTAATGATTTAATACGGTACTTTTTAGAACCCATGGATTTCCAAGAATCACCGTCTTTGACACTAACTTTTACATCAATTTCACCCCCGCGATATTTTGATACATCAGCCGTGTAGTTACCTTTTCCATCTTTTTTGATTTCTGCATTGCTCACCTTGATATTTTCTGGATCGTAGCCAGGAACGGAAATTTCAAGTGGGTTATCTACTCCACGGTAGAGTACATTCATTTTGGTGGCCGCAATTACTACGTTAGGCGGTGCAACATTATAGGTTTGTTCTTCTATCAAGTATGGCACAGTCTCACCATTCGTAATCAAACGAATTTCGCCATTCCATTTCTGAGTACCCGTTTTTGAAGTAGGAAAGGAGATATTTGCCACACCACCAATGATATCTTCTGCTGGGATTTCTTCACCATTGATGATGAAGGTTGGGTCTTGAGTATCATCAAATGCGGCTAAAAGTACTTGAGCTTCATAATTATCGCCTCTAGTTACGTAGGTGCTCTTTGGAATGACTATCGGCTTAACTCCAGTTACCTTAATATCTCGCGCACTAATATTTTTTTGGAGATAATCAATAACATTGGCCTCTGTAGTGCGGACATCACTTTGCATTTTAGTAAGAAACGTCAATACCGAAATTAGAGGGAAGTGCTCGAATTTATGTTGCTCCCAACTGATAGTAGAGCCGTCGTGTTTATGGTCGCTTAAGTCGAATGTATTTTCAATAGAAGAAGTGAGCAGAGGACTATCTCCAGTGTTCGTTTTCATAAACTCACGGTAATCTGCTAAGGATGCTTTCAGGGTTGCCCCATTACCTTGAATTAAGAAGTAATTAGGAGAACTTTCTAAATCATCCATTTTGGCTGGCTTATTAGGATCTCCGCTTTCTTCATCTGCACCACCTGATGCTTCAATCACACCTCTCTTGAAGTCCTCAATTTGAGCATATAGCTTTTCCGAACGGACTTTTACTTCATTCGCTTTTTCTCTCCAGTCTTTTGTCTTTACTGGATTGGCAGCATAGGCAGCTTCAAACGCATTGTAAATACTTTCATTTTGCTTTTCTACAGTTTCAATGGAAGCTTCTTGGCTTACCATTACTTCATAGAAAGCGTCCATTACCTCACGACTTACATTTAAAGCAAGTAGTGCCGTCAACACGAGATACATCATGTTGATCATTTTTTGACGCGGTGATAATTTTGCTCCTGCCATTTATATTGAGTTATACGGTTATAGAGTAAGTTAAGAAGACAATTATTTGCCCATTGCAGTTAACATTCCGCCGTAAACGTTATTCAAAGATTCTAAGTTTCCTTTTAACGACGCTAGTTCAGATGCCAAATCAGTTGCATTTCCTGATGCTTCTGACAATTTCTCCATCACGTCGTTCTGGCGCTCAACCTGCGCAGTAGTATTTTCTAATTGCACTGAATAGAGAGCATTAAGACTTTCCATATGGGTAGCTGCCGTGCTCAATTGTTCAGAGTATGCCGCAGTGGCACCTGCTGCATCTACTGCTCCATTGAGGCTTCCAGCAGTTTCACTAAGCGAACGCATACCTTCTCCTAGTCGCTCAATTAAAGCCGCATCCACTCCTCCTTGCTCTAACGCATTATCTAATTGTTCAGTAACGCTCAATGCTCTGTCACCATCAGCAGAGGCTAATTCAGGGTAAACAAGGGTCCAATCATAATCTGCTGCTGGCTTTTCAAATGCAGAAAACATAAAGATTACAGCTTCCGTAGATAAACCTAAAACGAGCATGATGTTTGCTCCTTCCCAGTGCATGATCTTAAACATTGCACCAGTAATTACTACCGCTGCACCAATACCATAGAGCTTCGCCATAAAGTTCTTGAAGCGCTTTCCGTTTACATCAATTAATGCCATAATCTTTAAATCTTAAATTGTTATTAGGGTTGTTTACTAAAAGTCCTTGAGATCTCTACCCAAGAAGCTTTGTACTGTTCTGAATCCAATATAGCTTTTTGCGGTGTCCTGGTACTCATAATCACGAGCACCCAATTGAAGGAAATAAGCCACGTCCTTCCAAGAACCGCCTCGAATAACTTTACGTTTCATTGTTTCACTTTCCTCTTCAAACGCATTGTACTGAAATTCAGAGGCTATATCACTGCCAAAGGCATAGGATTGAACATCAAATGCAGTAGAGGTCCACTCACTTACGTTACCTGACATACAGTAAAGGTTGTATCCATTTGGAGAATATGCAGTAGTTTTTACCGGATAAAATCCACCGTCTGCAGTTAAATTTCCTCGACGTGGTTTAAAATTAGCTAAGTAACATCCAGCGCTATTAGTTGCGTATGGACCTCCCCAAGGATAAGTAGTTAATTCTTCTCCGCCGCGCGCAGCGTACTCCCATTCAGCCTCTGTTGGTAAGCGGAAATCATGCTCTATAAGTTCACCAGAGCGCTTTAGAAAATCGCGACGATACTTACTTCTCCAATTAGCAAAAGCACGAGCTTGTCTCCAACTTACACCTACAACTGGATAGTCGTCATAAGCGGGGTGCCAAAAGTATTTGTCGTGCATTGGTTCATTAAATGAATAAGTAAAGTCATGAATCCAAACTAAAGTATCTGGATAAACATTAATAGTTTCTTTTTCAAAGAATGAAGCGCGATCACTTTCTGCTTGGGTATCTTTTATGTAGTCGCGGTAACTGAATAATTCACCATCACCATCTTCATCTTTATAATCAAACTCAACACGATTCAATTTAGATGCAGCCTTCTGCTTGTTGATCCAATAATACGTGTAGTTTAATTGACGTGTGTCTAAATGGCGATAACCCAACCATTGCTCTTCAGGGGCAAGATACATGCTCTCAACTACCTCTGTGTATTCTTGTGATGGGTAACGATTCTTATCCCACTCTAGATAGGGATCCCAATCTAGTCTGCGCATCATACTATCTGGATAGTTTAATGCAACATATTCTTGGAAAGAAGTTGGGTCTTCTAATTCCCCTAAATCAATGTATTCGAATTCCTCCACGAGACCTTCAGCCAATCTTGTTCGAGCAATAGAATCACGAACCCAACCTACAAATTGACGGTATTCATTATTCGTGATTTCGGTTTGATCCATATAGAATGCCGGAATACTCACTGTTTTCGCCGGAGCGGTATATGCATAGGGCACATCTTCATCATGGTTACCCATAGTGAAGCTTCCTTGAGGAATGTAAACCATACCATACGGCTCACTTGGATACCAAGTTGGTCGATTTTGAACGCCGACCAATTCACCATGGTCATTACTTCCACATGAAGCCAAAAAGGCAACTGATATTAATCCAAAGAAGAACTTTTTCATAATTATATTTGATTTCAACTGTGTTCTCATTAATACGAAGGGGCTATATTACAAAAATATAGGATTTCTGTAACTTCCTTTTTCTTTAGGTGGTATTTCAATAGTAAAGCAGTAACTCATCATGATTTCATGGGAGCCGCTGCTCGAATTTCTCAAGCTACTAGTAGTCAAATCATAAGAGTATGTAGCTCTTAAGTCCTTTGTGATTTGATACCCAGCCATCACTGATAATGCGTCGTATACCCTATAAGTAACGCCGCCCCAGATTTGATTATTATATGTTGCCGCTGCATTTAGGTCAAATTGAGTAGTCACTAAATCTGTTTTAACCATCATTGCAGGTTGTAAGACAAAACCATTTTGAAGGTCTATATCATACCCTCCCATTAAATAGTAGTGACGTTGGCCTCGAATCTGTGCGTTTCCTGTTCCTCCATTCGCAGTCAAGATATCTTTAGTTTCAAGAAGCCTCGTACTACTTAGGCCGGCATACCAATTGTCTCTTTGGTAGTATGTGCCAAAACTTAGATCCGTTGCCATGGAAGTAGCTCCAAGTTGAACAAGTGATGGGTCGTTCATGGTTTGGGGCGGTGCCCAAACTCCTGAAGTCACATTTTTATTTCTAAAGTCAACGCGTACTCCTAACCCTAATGTTCCACCTGCAAGGGAAGCTTGATAACCATAGCCCACACCAGCAGTAATATCCTGGAAGAAACCAATCATATCATTGGTGAAATTCACAGATAACCCGCCGCCAATAATATCTAGGGGCACATTCGCAGAAAAGTTCTGTGTAGTAGGAGCGTTTTCAAAACCAACCCACTGTGAACGATGGGCGGCAGATAAACAAATGGCATCACCTGAGCCTATGACTCCAGGATTGTAGAAAATTTTATTATTCGCAAATTGCGTGAATTGAACATCTTGTTGAGCCCAAATAGCTGATGTACAAAGCATTGCAAATAAAGCAAGGCGGGTTTTTCTCATGTATTAAAACGCTATCGTCTTTTGATCGTCGCTAAAGATAGAAAAATTCCCTTGCCAACAACACTTTTTTCTTTGAGTTATCACGCTTTTTGCTGTGCTTTCCACCACCTCTTCGGGATTTTACCTTGCAAAGCTTCTTGATAATCTTCGTAGCTGCATGGGACTAATGAGAACCTATCTGACTTAAATTCGCCTTTAGGTATTTCTATCCACCAACGCCCGCTGTTAGGACTCTTATAAAATTCTAGGGTATCTTCTTCATCAATGAGTACCGTGTATTTCTCGTAGTTGGTTCTTGTACCCACAGGGAAATCACCAAATCTCAATGAAACACCTTCTAAAAAATACCATAATGCGTGGGCGCATAAATGAGCGCTTTGTCCTCTTTGATCATACTTAGGATTATACTCAAATAGACCTAGTTGACTCACCGTATCGCTCATCCCCGCATAACGAATCATAGCGCAAAGTTCATTACCTGAAAATCCATGCGGAGAGGTATAAAAAGTTCCTGGATTATAACTTTGTCTTACTGCATTGATGTCCACGCTCACTAAATCCGCTTCACGCAACAACGGCTCAGTATTATTGATGTTTGCTTGTGCATCACCTAATCTGAGAGCTTCAAAAAACAATTTATCTATTAGCCCAATTTCGTCCGGGCTATTGAAGTAGGTCTGGTAACCAATATTTGTAAAGTTGTAAAGATTATGTGGTTCTTGGAGTACCAAGTGGCTCACGTAGCTTTGGTGGTCTAAATCCCTCCCTTCGCTGCCTACATCAAGTCTTGAGTCTAAAGAGACTACATTCACCATTTTTTCCAAATCGTCATAGGCCCTGTAGTTGCCATAGGTTAAATCTTGAGACCCACCAATGGTAATGGTAATGATGCCTTTACGGAGCATATTTTTACAAAAGTCTGTGAGCAGTTGAATGGTGTCTACATGGCGCTCTCCACTGTAAATATTTCCAAGATCGGCAATTTCAAAATCCCAGTTTCCCTCATGCAATTGGTATAGATAGGGTCTAATGTGATCAGCAGCAGCAGCACAACCGGCATTCCGATAAGCGCGTCTATCCTCTTGAACTCCAACGATAACAATTTTGATACCCTCCAAAGAAGGAATACCGTCTAATTCAGAATGCCGTTTTATTCTATGACCCAATTGGCCGGGCTCTAGAACGGGCAACTTTGAAAGTACACTTTCAGGTACAGGACTTAAGTATTCCACGATTTATTTTTTTCTCGTGGTCAATTTACCCTCTTATTTGCGCTTTGCCCTTCTTTTTGTGGGTCCTGCAGCGATAAGTTCTTCACAAGCGCTTCTGTCTAAGCTTTCAGGCTCTTTATCCTTTGGGATTTTATAGTTTTTGCCATCACTCTTGATATAAGGCCCATAGCGACCTTTGAGTATTTGTATGACAGGCTCCTCTGTAAATTCAGCAATAATGTTGTTGGAAGCCTCTTTAAGTTTTGCTTCAATAATTTCAACAGCTTTCTCAATGCTTACTTCTTCTGGAGTATCTTCTGTTAAACTAAAGAATTTCTTATTCCACATTACGTAAGGCCCATACCTGCCTACGTTTGCCTTGACTTCCATGTCCTGATACATACCTACAGTTCTTGGCAACACCTCTTTTCTAAGTGCCATTTCCAAAGTGGCATCATAGAATCCAACTCCCTGAGGTAACTTTTTGAAACGAGGCTTAGTTTCTTCATCTCCATCACCAAATTGAAAGACAAAACCGTAGCGTGCAAGCTTCACATAGACGGGTTCACCTGTATCTGGTTCATCACCCAAAAGACGACTCGCTCGAGCATTTTGAGGGGCGTTTTCAATCAGTGGGTGGAACTCGCTGTAGAATTCTTTGATACTGTCCTGCCAACCTATTTGACCTTCCGCGACGGTGTCAAAGTTCTGTTCTGCTTTCGCAGTAAATTGATAATCCATAATTAAGCTGTAATGCTCAATCAAAAAGTCTGTAACGACTTTACCAATATCAGTAGGAAACAATTTATTCTTGTCCGCGCCGTAATTCTCAGTATCTATTTTATGACTTACTCCATCATCTGTGGCACTATAAATCTTGTATTCTCTGGAATTTCCCTCGAGGCTTTCCTTTACAACGTATTTCCTTTTCTGTACCGTTGAAATGGTGGGTGCATAAGTAGATGGACGACCTATTCCCAATTCTTCTAATTTTTTTACCAATGAAGCTTCAGTATATCTTGGAGCGTGTTTGGTGAAGCGTTGGGTTGCAGTAATTTCAGCTGAAGTAAGCAAATCACCCTCTGATACTGCGGGTAGTTGGCCCTCCAATTGTTCAGTATTTTCTTCGTCTGTTCCCTCTTGGTACACTCGAATAAATCCATCGAAGGTGATAACCTGACCTCGAGCAGTGAACATCTGAGCATCGGGCGCTTTTGTATTGGAAATCTTGATGGTGGTGTTTTCAAGTTTGGCTTCTGCCATTTGTGAGGCAATCGTCCGTTTATAGATCAACTCGTACAGTTTCTTCTGACGGTCATCTGCACCGGCAGTTGCCTTTCCAAAATTCGTTGGTCTAATAGCCTCATGAGCTTCTTGTGCTCCTTTGCTTTTTGTATTAAACTTCCGCGCTTGGTGGTAATTTTGTCCATATTGAGACTCCACGTGTGCAGCAATTCCTGCAAGTGCATCATTACTTAGATTGAAGCTGTCCGTTCTCATATAAGTAATGTGCCCAGCCTCATACAAGCGTTGCGCAAGTGTCATGGTCTGACTAACGCTATAACCTAGTTTGCGACTAGCCTCTTGTTGAAGGGTTGACGTTGTAAATGGGGCAGCAGGTGAGCGTTTTCCAGGGCGTTTCTCAACGGATTCAACTTTGTATTGAGTTCCAACACATTGTTCAAGAAATTGACGTGCTTCCTCTTCCTGTAAGTTTTTCGAGACTTCTGCTTTAAAACTGATTTTTTCGTCGGTGAATACACCACTTACTTTGAAGCTTGATGCAGGCACATGCGCTTCTATTTCGCGCTCTTTCTCCACAATGAGACGTACCGCTACACTTTGAACTCGGCCAGCGCTAAGACCACGTTGAATACTCTTCCATAAAACAGGACTCAATTCATAACCAACCAATCTATCTAATACCCTTCTAGCCTGTTGCGCATCTACCAATTCTTTATTGATTTTTCTTGGGTTTTCTACTGCCCTAAGGATGGCACTCTTGGTAATTTCGTTGAATACAATTCGTTCTGTTTTTTCGTCGGTTAAACCAAGGCTTTCAAACAAGTGCCATGCAATCGCTTCTCCCTCTCGATCTTCATCCGACGCCAGCCAAACCTTATCTGAAGCTTTAGCGGCTTTTTTTAGTTCCTTTACTAGTGATGCTTTGTCCTTAGATACGCAGTATTCAGGAGTAAAGTTGTTTTCTATGTCTATGGCCATTCCTTTATCACACAGATCACGGATGTGACCGTAAGAGGACATAACTGAGAAATCATTTCCCAGATATTTTTGGATAGTTTTTGCTTTTGCAGGAGACTCAACGATGACTAGGTTACTCGCCATAAATATGAATTCAGTTAGAAATTTGAGGGCACAAAGTAAAAGCGAAATAAGTAAAGATTACAACAACTTTTTTTGCAAAAGTGTTCTATCCTTTATGTATTACTACGTAATAGAAATTTTATAATCGGACAAATTGTCAGTTTTCATTGTATCTTTGCGAAATCGCAAGAGAAAGTAAAGTTTTGAGCGAAAAAATTATGGAAGGAAAAACTAAACGCGCAAGCGGAAGGGGTCTTTACGCCGAGGGCGATAAGAATCCACATGAGCACGAAGGAACGGTGCTCGAAACCAAGAACCCACTTGGAACAAAAAAGCTGTACATCGAATCGTATGGTTGTCAAATGAATTTTTCTGATAGTGAAATTGTAGCGTCAGTTCTTGGCAAAGAAGGATACAGCACCACACAGAATCCGGAAGAGGCAGATTTGGTGCTGCTGAATACTTGTTCTATAAGAGACAAGGCAGAACAGACAGTTAGAAATAGGTTGAATCATTTTAACGGCCATAAGCGAAACAATCCGGACTTGAAGATTGGTGTATTGGGTTGCATGGCGGAGCGCGTCAAGGGTAAATTACTTGAAGAGGAAAAACTAGTCGATCTTGTTGTTGGACCTGATGCGTACAGGGACTTGCCCAACCTTCTTCAGGAATTGGATGGAGGAAGAAAAGCGGTAAATGTAATTCTCAGCAAGGAAGAAACGTATGAGGATATTGAACCTGTTCGCCTTGGTGGAAATGGAGTCAGTGCTTTTGTTTCAATTACCAGGGGATGTGATAACATGTGTACGTTCTGCGTGGTCCCTTTTACGCGCGGTAGAGAGCGTTCAAGAAATCCACAGACGATAGTGGATGAAGCTTTAGACCTTCAGAAACGGGGATATAAAGAGATCACCTTACTTGGGCAGAATGTAGATAGTTACCTGTGGTATGGCGGGGGTTTGAAAAAAGATTTTGAAAAGGCTTCCGAACTAGCTAAGGCCAGTGCAGTTCATTTTGCAGATTTAATGGCAATGGTGGCGGAATCTGTTCCAAATATGCGTATCCGTTTCTCTACCTCTAATCCACAAGATATGGAGGATGAAGTGCTAGAGACCATAGCGAAATACAAGAACATTTGTAATTACATTCACCTTCCTGTACAAAGCGGTTCGTCAAGAATTTTAGAATTGATGAATCGCGGTCATAATCGTGAAGAATATATGGCTCTCATTGAGCGTATTAGACGAATCATTCCTGGTTGCGCTATATCGCATGATATGATTTCTGGTTTTCCTACCGAGACGGAAGAAGATCATTTAGAAACCTTAAGTCTCATGGATTTTGTGAAGTACGATTTTGGGTATATGTTTTTCTACAGTGAACGGCCCAATACGTATGCTGCGAGAAAAATGGAAGACGACATTCCTCTGGAGGTGAAAAAGCGAAGGCTGAATGAAATTATCAAGTTGCAGAATGCGCACAGCCTCCAAAGGCATGAAGAAATGATTGGTAGCACCTATGAAGTGCTTGTTGAAGGCACATCCAAGAAAAGCAAAGAACAATTGTTTGGAAGGACCGATTCCAACAGTGTTGTAGTTTTTGATAAAGGAAATTTGAAACCAGGCGATTTCTGTCTAGTTAAAATTGACAGATGTACTGCAGCAACATTAATTGGTACAGTCGTTGACCAGAAATAAATTAGTCTAAACTATTCATGGCAGCAGAGGTAAAGAACATTAAACAGCGTTTTGGAATCATTGGAACTTCTTCTTTGCTTGATAGAGCATTGAGTAAGGCGGTTCAAGTGGCTCCTACAGATATCAGCGTATTGGTCACCGGCGAGAGTGGAGTAGGAAAGGAAAGTATTCCTAAAATTATTCATCATCTAAGTCATAGAAAACACAAGCCATACATAGCAGTGAACTGTGGTGCAATCCCGGAGGGAACCATTGACTCTGAACTTTTCGGTCACGAAAAAGGTGCGTTTACCGGTGCCACAGGAGCCCGAAAAGGATATTTTGAAGAGGCAGATGGAGGGACCATTTTTTTGGATGAAGTTGGGGAGTTGCCCCTACCTTCTCAGGTTAGACTTCTGCGTGTTCTAGAGACTGGTGAGTTTATTCGAGTGGGTGCTTCTCGTGCCCAAAAAATTGACGTACGCGTTGTGGGCGCTACCAACGTTGGAATGCTTGAAGCCATTAAAAAGGGTAAGTTTCGAGAGGATTTGTATTACCGTTTAAACACTGTTGAAATTCAGTTACCACCGCTGCGTGAACGCCCGTCCGACATTCATTTGTTGTTTAGAAAATTTGCCGCTGATTTTGCCTCAAAATACCATCTGCCGCCGTTGCGTCTTGATGACGAGGCTGTGAGATTACTTGAGCAATATCGTTGGCCAGGCAATATTCGTCAGCTAAGAAATTTAGCCGAACAAATGAGCGTCATTGAGACAACTCGATTGGTAGGAAAAGATTTACTCAAGACGTATTTACCGCAAGTAGATGCATCAAATCTCCCCGCCTTAAGTGGTGCAAGAGTTTCTGATAACAGCGAACATAGTTATAGTAAAGAGCGTGAGGCGTTGTACAAGCTGCTATTTGAAATGAAGGCTGAAATCAACGCTTTGAAAGAATCAGCAGCCAACGAAAAGGGTTTAAATGAAAAGATTCAGAACGATTATCCTGTACGCAGTCATGAATTACCAAGACCTTCTTCTACTGGTCAAGAGGTGACTATTATTTCTGATGAGGAACGGGAGCAATTTGACGATAATCATACCATAGAAATTGAAAACTTGAGTCTTGTAGATAAGGAAATAGAACTCATCAAAAAGGCGTTAGAGAAATCTGGTGGTAAAAGAAAACATGCCGCTAAAGAACTGGGAATTTCTGAGCGTACCTTATACAGAAAGATTAAACAATACAATTTGGAATGAGAATCCTAATTCCATTTATTGCGTTATTAGCTCTAAGCTCTTGTAAAGGAGGCTATAGCTTTACTGGTGGTAATATTGGTGATGCAAAGTCCCTGTATGTGGGCTTCTTTGACAATAATGCGCAAATTGTGAATCCTGAAACTTCTCAGCAGGTAACGGAGGCAATCAAGGATATATTTGTTCAGCAGACGTCTCTTGAATTAAATGATGGGCCCTCGGATATGGAGTTTAATGGCGAAATTGTAGAGTATAGCCTGAAGCCTCAGGCAGCAAGAGGGCCTTCGGAGGTGGCCCAGATGCGATTTACCATAGCAATCAAGGTAGACTTTGAAAACAGACTGGAATCAGAAAATGATTTTTCACAACGATTTTCTAGATATCGAGACTATAATTCCGATTTGAATTTTTCAGATATTGAAACAGAATTGTCAGAGGAGATTATTAAAGAATTAACAGAAGATATCCTCAATAAGGCCATCGCTAACTGGTAGTATGAACGCAAAGCAAATCAAAGATTATTTTGAACATCCAGAAAAGATGGATGCATCTGCATTGATTTCTTTACAACAGGCTGTTCAAGATTTTCCTTACGCTGCTGCTTTGCAGATGCTTTATATGAAGGTGCTTAAAAATGAAGACAGTTATCAGTTACCGGCTCAGGTAAAAAGAACGGCTATTTCAGTCCCTGATCCGTCGCTGCTCAAAGCATTTTATGATGCTTCAAATAAGGATGAATTACCTGCCATTACCTTTGACATTGATGCATTAAAGGCTCAAGCAAAAACACAGGATAACAAGAAAAAACCTGCATCAAAAGATTCTAAGAAAACTTCAAAATCAGATACAGATAAAAAGACTTCCGAAGTTGTAATCAAAGAGGAAGAAAAGGCGGAGCCTGTTAAGAAGAAAGTTTCACAGCCGTCCCCAGCTAAGCGTGAACCAGGAAGTTTAGATCACTTGCCTGAGAGTGTGAGAAACGCCATCTTAAGATCTAAAAAATTGAA
>Ga0213858_10001155_pt1 | contig 12581 bp, 24 predicted proteins | sample PICome_FD_160122 | JGI IMG/M metagenome (GOLD analysis project Ga0213858, IMG submission 160122) | Coastal seawater microbial communities near Pivers Island, North Carolina, United States - PICO245 | ecosystem: Environmental > Aquatic > Marine > Coastal | place: USA: North Carolina | collected... | reverse complement strand
CTTCGTTTGCTACTCTACAGCATCTTCTACTAAAGAAACCCCGAAATTTAGATTGGTCTTTCCAGTAAAGAGAGAAATCAAACGAGAAGAAATCAAGCACTTTTGGTTTGCTCTAAATACAGAACTAGGCGAGATGGGTGATATCCAGACCAAAGATTTATCACGTATGTATTATATCCCAGGTAAGTATGCAAATGCTAATAATTTTATATTCACCAATGAAGGCGATTACATAGACCCAGATGTTTTAATGGAAAAACATGAGTACATAGAAAAGACTGGTAATACCTTCTTTGACAAATTACCTAAATCTATGCAAGAGGCATTAATTAACCATACAAAGAACTCGCTCACAAATACAGATATTAAGTGGACTTCCTATCGTGACTGTCCATTCTTCCCAAAACAATTAGAAACTGAATATAGAACTATTAGTGGAACTGGCTGGTATTATAAAATGTATCAGATTATGGTGGCACTGGCAGGTAATGCGATTAAGTCTAAATACCCTATAACAAGTAAAGAAATTGCATGGATGTGCAGAGAACTTGATATGGATACTGGAAACTGGTACGACAAGAGACCTCTTGATAAAGAGGCCGAACGTGCCCTAGATTATGTAATGAGGAATCAACTATGACACAATATGATGAAACTGTAGAAAGACAAAGGCTTCTATTAGAGGCCGAAGATTGGGCGATGGGAGTTAAATCGCTTCACGTCCATTGTTTTACTTCTATGTGGTATGATGATAGACCACAGGATACAAATTACGGTAAAGAAAATGTTACCGATGTTGAATATAACTGTGGGTTAATTAAAAGATCCAAAGATGGTAAACACATTCATACTTTTGGTAAGGCGCTAAAAGGTAATGCACTAATCGATTCATACGTGAGGAACACTTAATGAAAAAAATAACTGTAGTAGGTTCTGGTTATGTGGGTATGGCAAATGCTGTTATGTTGGCAAGATATAATGATGTAACCATACTTGACATTGATAAAGAACGAGTCAACTTAGTTAATAATAAAAAATCAACTGTAGGTGATTCATGTATCCAAGAATATTTGGATAATGAGATATTAACTCTAAGGGCAACTACAGATTCAGAAACTGCATATACTGATGCTGAATGGGTAATCATTGCAACTCCAACCGACTATGATGAAACTAAAAATTACTTTAACACAAGTAGTGTTCAATCTTGTATTAGGGATGCTAATTCTGTCAACCCTGCCGCAAATATTGTTATTAAATCAACTATTCCTGTAGGATTTATTAACGAGATGCAAGTTAAATTTTCTAGGTTTAACATAATGTTCTCTCCGGAATTTTTAAGAGAAGGTAGAGCATTAAGGGATTGTCTAAGACCAGAACGTATTGTAATTGGTGATAAAACTCAAATGGGGTTTCAGTTTGCCAATATAATCAAAGAGGCAATTATTCCAGAATATCCAGAAGCACCGGTTCATTTTGTGGGTAAGAAAGAAGCAGAATCAATTAAACTGTTTGCAAATACCTACCTTGCAATGAGAGTTGCCTTCTTTAATGAACTTGATATGTATGCCGAATCCATGGATATGAATACAGAAGAAATTATAAAAGGTGTTACCAGCGATAAAAGAATAGGAAAGGGTTACTGTAATCCTTCTTTTGGTTATGGTGGTTATTGTTTTCCTAAAGATACCCGCCAACTCCTTGCTAATTTTAGAAAGCAAAGAATACCAAATAAGATTATCCAATCCATTGTATACGCAAACCAGAATCGAAAAGATTGGATTACAAATAGAATCTTGCGATGCGATGGTGTATCAGTAGTAGGTATATACAAACTTGCTATGAAGGCTGGTTCTGATAATCATAGGTCTTCTGCAATACAAGATATCATTATGCAATTGCTAAATAATAATGTTAAGGTTGTCGTATATGAGCCAAGTCTAAATACAAGTGAGTATATGAGCTGTGTAGTAGAAACCGATCTTGCCAAATTTAAAAAATTATCAGATCTGATCGTGACTAACCGAGTTGACGAGGATCTGAATGATGTACTAGATAAAACCTATACGAGGGATGTATTCCATGTCGATTAATGAATTAATTGAAAAGACTGAACAATGGCACTTTGACCGAAACCTAATTGATGGTGCCACAGATAAAGACCAAGTGCTAAAACTAATCCAAGAAGTTGGAGAGCTCTCCGATAACGTATGTAAGGGACAAGATATCCGAGATGATATTGGAGATATAGTGGTAGTGCTAATTAATATCATGGCACGTAATAGCTTGACGCTAGAAGAGTGTTTAGAAGTTGCCTATAATGATATTAAAGACCGAAAAGGAAAAATGGTTGACGGAATCTTTGTAAAAGATGGTTGACAAATTAATTTAAATGTGTTATAATATAATCAAAAGGTAAAAAATATGAAAGACAAAGTATTAGTGATTGGTGGTGCTGGCTTCGTTGGCTCCCACCTATGTAAAGAACTTTCTGATCTGAACTATGATGTGGTATCATTGGATAACTACTTTACTGGCAGTAGTTCAAATCATCATGCAGGTGTTCAATACTTAGAGGGAGATGCATCTGATATATTCAATATCTTTGGCTTTGAACCCCTACAGTTTCATTATATCTTTCACTTTGGCGAATATGCCAGAGTAGAGCAATCCTTTGACGATTATAAAATCGTAATGGATTATAATTATCATTCATTTCCTAAAGTATTAGAATTTGCTAATCATTCTAGGGCTAAATTTATTTACTCTGGCTCGTCAACTAAATTCTCTGTTGGAGAAGATGGTAAGATGATGAGTCCATATGCTTATACTAAAGCACAGAATACAGAATTCCTTAAGGCATATGCTGAATGGAATGACTTGGAATACGCAATTGTATATTTCTATAATGTTTATGGAGACGGAGAAATCTCAGATGGCAAATATGCAACAGTAATTGCTAAGTTTATTAAAGAAATGAAAGGGGGTTCAACCCACTTACCTATTACTAGCCCAGGCACTCAAAAGAGAAACTTTACTCACATTGACGATACTGTAGATGGTCTTATCAAGGTTATGCAACATGGTAGAGGTGATGGATGGGGTATAGGTAACGATAAGGCATATTCAATGTTAGAGGTGTGTGGTATGATGCATGCGCTTCCATTAATGATGCCAGAGAAACCTGGGAATAGGATGGCTGGTGAAGTCCACAACCATTCATTAAAAGGATTAGGTTGGAAACCTAAAATTGATTTAAAGGACTATATAAAGGAAGTTTTATGATAGATTATGGAAAAATATCATTATGGATTGCTGCACTTGTAGTTGCAATCTTAACCGTACCTCATGTATTCTCAATGGAAGAAGATGAATCGATGGAAAGGTATTGTATGGCTCAAAACATTTATTTTGAGTCTGCCAATCAATCCTTTGCTGGAAGATTGGCTGTAGCGCATGTTGTTATAAATAGAATGGAAGATTTACAATTTCCTAATACCGTGTGCGGTGTGGTTTATCAGGCAAAGACACGCGTGAATTGGAAAGGTAACGAAGTACCTATCAGAAATCAATGCCAGTTTAGTTGGTATTGTGATGGGTTATCTGATGATCCAGTTGATTCAAAAACTTGGATTAAAGCTCTCTACATTGCAGATCTTGCATTAACTAAGCAATATCCTGACATTACCGAAGGAGCATTATGGTATCATGCAGATTATATTTACCCTTATTGGGCAGATGAATTGGAATATGTGACTCAAATAGAAGATCACATTTTCTACAAATAGGAGAAACTATGTACAGATATAACGTAACCGTCACAAGAGTAGTGGACGGAGATACAGTCGATGTGGATATTGACTTAGGTTTTGGAATGGTATACAAAAAGCAACGTGTTAGAATGATGGGGATTGACACACCCGAATCCAGAACTAGAAACCTAGAAGAAAAATTTTATGGTAAACAATCCAAGGCACATCTTCAAAGCATTTTAGCAGAAGGTGATATTCAATTACAGTCCCATGATAAGGGCAAGTTCGGTAGAATACTTGGAGAATTATTCGTTGGCAGTAGCACATATAGTGTAAACCAACAAATGATTGATGAATACCATGCTGTTCCATATTTTGGACAGTCAAAGGATGATACAGAACAAGGTCATCTATGGAATAGACAAGCATTGAATGAACAAGGGATTGTTTACATTGCAGAATAACACTTTACTTTTTACGAAAAGTGTAGTATAATATATTTTTAATTATGGAGAAGTGAATATGGCATACCCAAAAGCATTTATGGAAACACTAGGACAATATGTTTATGCATATTACCCTAATGGTGAAATTGGCGGAGTACCAGAATACTCTGGAAAAGGTGTAGACACAAGATGTCTTACACATATTAAAGAAAAGGGGCTCGATCCAGCAAATCTTTTTATTATGGGTCGTAACCTAGAACAGTATGCAAAATCAACACCTGTTGATGAAATTGCATCATTTGCCGCAGAAGCGGCTCTCATTGCTGTACTAAATCCGGAATACAATAAAGTATCTGGTAGGTATGGTGATTTATGGTGTCTATCAAAACTTGATGACATTTATCTTGATTGGAAGAAACAACAAATTGATCCTGTAAAAGAATCAATGAGATTCTATAATGAACACCCAGAAATTCATGATAATATTAAAGGTATGACAGCAAGTGGTAATTCATTTACCTACTATGCATCTACGGTTGGTGGTATAGAATATATGTTAACAATCGTACCTGAAGTTGACGAATTTAAACCTATTGTGAAAGTCAAGTTTGCAAGTAATAAAAGGGAAGAATTACGTGATGAATGGGTTAAGAATAATCAAGATGAATATAAACTAGCAGCAGATGGAGAAATGATATCGGTTCAGGACTTATCTGTTGAAAGAGCAATAGAATTATGGACAAGTCAGTGAAAGTAGGAATAACGGCATCGACATTTGACCTGTTACACGCAGGCCATGTTGCTATGTTAAGAGAGGCAAAGACTGCATGTGATTACTTAATCTGTGCATTACAAAATGATCCGTCAGTGGATAGACCTAATAAGAATAAACCCGTACAGAATATTGTTGAAAGACAAGCGCAACTAGCGGCAATTAAATATGTGGATGAAATCCTTGTATATAATACCGAAGAAGAGCTATTGGATATTCTGGGCATGTATCAGATTCATGTTAAGATTATGGGCGAAGAGTACCGAGACCAAGATTTTACAGGTAAAGATTTATGCCGTCAAAGAGACATTGAGTTCTATTTCAACAAACGTGATCACAGATTTTCAACATCAGATTTAAGAAAAAGAGTTGCAGAAAACACTTTACAAACTGATTAAAATGTGATATAATATACTTAATTATTTTAAAGGAGAATATATGCCAAGTATTAATTTACGACCTAGGAAAAATAGAAATCCTAGAGACAAAAGACCACCAAGGGAAATGCCCTTCGATGTGGCCCTGAGGAAATTCCGTAAGGCTGTAGAAAGAGCTGGAGTGATCCAAGAGGTTCGTAAAAGAGAGTTTTATGAAAAGCCAACTGCAAAGAGAAAGCGCAAGAAGGCAGAAGCAATCGCAAGGTGGCGTAAGAAAGAGCGTTCACTTCAATTAGGACCAGATAGGTCTAGGAGGATAAAATAATGTCCGTGATGGATAAACTTAAAAAGAATTCAAAGATTAAAACAACCGAAGTGTTGGAAAAATCAGTTTTCTTTACCGAAAAAGATATGGTGGCAACTGATGTACCTATGATTAATGTTGCACTATCAGGTGATATGGATGGTGGACTTACTTCGGGTCTTACAGTATTGGCTGGTCCGAGTAAACACTTTAAAACATCTTTTGCTCTTTTAATGGCTGGTGCCTATATGAAAGAACATGAAGATGCTGTTATGTTATTTTATGATTCAGAGTTTGGTTCTCCGCAATCATATTTTGAATCATTTGGTATTGACACATCAAGGGTACTACATACTCCTATTACGGATGTAGAACAACTAAAGTTTGATTTGGTTAATCAATTGGATGAAATTGATCGAGGTGATAAAGTTATCATTGTCATTGATTCTATTGGTAACCTTGCAAGTAAGAAAGAGCTAGAAGATGCTCTTAACGAAAAGTCCGTGGCAGATATGTCAAGGGCCAAGGCATTAAAGGGACTATTCCGAATGGTAACTCCTTATCTCACTATGAAGAATATCCCTTTACTTGCTGTTAATCATACCTATCAAGAGATTGGGTTGTTCCCTAAGGCTGTAGTATCAGGTGGTACTGGTATCTACTATTCTGCAGATAACATCTGGATTATCGGACGTCAACAGCAGAAACAAGGAACAGAGATTAAAGGATATAATTTCGTAATCAATGTAGAGAAATCAAGATTCGTTAAAGAGAAATCCAAAATCCCAGTAAGTGTTACATGGGAAGGTGGTATCTCCGAGTTTGGTGGACTACTTGATGTTGCCATGGCGGGTGGTTATGTAGTAAAACCTTCTATGGGTTGGTACGCACGAGTTGACCATGCAACTGGAGAGATTGTAGAACCTAAGGTGCGTGAGAAGAATACACAAACCAAAGAGTTCTGGGATCCTATTCTTAAAGAAACAGACTTTAAAAAGTTTGTTAAATCCCATTATCAGATTGGCCATAAACCAATGCTTGATGTTGAAATAGAGATTGAAGAAGAATAATGAGCAATTATATTGATGAATCGGACTACACTTATGTAGAAAATGACTCAGCAGATTTTTGGGGAATCAAATTTAGAAACGGTTCCCCATATGCAGGAGTTGTTGTAGTATACGGAACAGTATCAATTAAAGAGTCAGAAGAGCTCGATCTAGCAACACTATCATTTTCATTTAATGTCCAAGACGCTGGAAATTTTAATGTAGACGAGTTGGATAATTCAGAAGAATTTAAAAACTATTTAGGCGATGTGTTAACGAGTATAATTAGTACCAGTGTAAAAGAAAAGGAGAAGAATGGATATTACGAATCAACTACCGACACACATACTGAATCATCTTCTCAATAATGAGGAGTATTGTAGAAGGGTAATCCCATACCTACAAAAAGAGTATTTTGAGGGAACACATAAGACAGTATTTGATCTTATTGTAAAATTTGTTGCAAAACACAATAAACTTCCTACTGGTAAGATTCTCGACCTTGAACTAAGAAAAATTCAAGCACCTGATGATATTTTAAATAATTCTGCTAAGTTAATTAGTGAAATCAAAGAAAAATCCGATATTGATACGGATTACTTAATTAAAGAATCCGAGAAGTGGTGTAAAGATAGGGCAGTATATAATGCTATTATGGACTCTATCCAAATCATTGATGGTAAGAATGGTGATAAGACCGAGGGTGCAATACCAGAAATACTATCAGACGCCCTAGGTGTTTCGTTTGATCAGGCCATCGGCCATGATTACATAGACAACTCTGATGACAGATATGACTTTTATAATCGAGTAGAGAACAGAATCCCATTCGACTTGGATTACTTTAACAAGATTACAAAAGGTGGTCTACCTAATAAAACATTGAACATTGCATTGGCAGGAACTGGTGTAGGTAAATCATTATTCATGTGTCATTGTGCAGCATCAGTGCTAGAACAAGGTAAGAATGTCTTATACATAACAATGGAAATGGCAGAAGAAAGAATTGCAGAACGTATTGATGCCAACTTAATGGACTTACCGATACATCAACTTGAATCTCTTCCTAAGAACGTATTCGATACCAAAATACAAAAGATTGCACAGGCCTCGATAGGTAAACTAATTATTAAAGAATATCCTACAGGGTCTGCACATACCGGCCATTTCAGAGCTCTACTTAACGAGCTTAAACTTAAAAAGAATTTTAGTCCAGATATGATTTATATCGACTATCTAAATATTTGTGCATCTTCCCGTATGAGAGGTATGGGCGGTAGTATAAATAGTTATACCTATATCAAGGCCATTGCAGAAGAAATGCGTGGACTTGCTGTAGAGTTTAACGTGCCAATAGTATCGGCAACACAGACCACCAGGTCTGGATTCAGTAATACTGATGTCGGACTAGAGGACACTTCGGAATCATTTGGTTTACCGGCAACGGCAGATCTTATGTTTGCTCTAATATCAACAGAGGAACTAGAAGAAATGGGCCAATTGTTAGTAAAGCAATTGAAAAATCGTTATAACGATCCGACCAAATATAAGAGATTTGTGATTGGTGTGGATCGTTCCCGCATGAAACTATATGATGTCGAAGAATCTGCTCAAACCGATTTAATTGGTGATGGCAGTTCTATCCCCGATAAACCAATTGCAACGTGGGGAGATAGAGAAAATAAAGACACGTTTGCAGATTTCAATATATAGGAGAAAATATATGGATATGTTACTAAACGCAAAAGACTGGGCAATGGACAGATTAAAGGAAAGAACATCAATTGATGGACTAGGCCTTATCGTGGCATGTGGTTCAGTAATCTTGTTTGGCGGACTTGCCAAGTTACTCGCGTGGGTAGGCCTTGCGTGGGGTGTGTACACATTGGTAAAAAGTGACTAATATATGTTCAACGTGAAACTTATATCATATAGTCGACCAGCGGAGGAGAGCGAACTTAGCGACGACCTCCTCCAGTTGGTCGCATATTGTGCAAGGGTTTCTAACCCTTCAAACCAAAACAATGAAAAGACGGCTGAGAAGCTAGTAAAATATCTAATCAAACATAAGCATTGGTCACCATTAGAAATGGTCAGTGCTTGCCTAGAAATAGAAACGACCAGAGATATTGGACGTCAAATACTGCGACATCGTTCTTTTTCCTTCCAAGAGTTTAGTCAGAGGTATGCAGATCCTACACAAGATTTGCAATTCGTTACCAGAGATGCTAGATTACAAGATGAAAAGAATAGACAGAATAGCGTTGATATCCCTATGGAAGATTCTATCCATTATGTATGGGAATCATATCAAGAAGTTGTAATCGAAAGATGTAAACAGGCATATGAATGGGCCATTCAGGCTGGTATTGCAAAAGAACAAGCAAGAGCAGTATTACCTGAGGGGTTGACAATGTCACGTATGTATGTTAATGGTACATTACGCTCTTGGATTCACTATATACAACTAAGATCAGAAAACGGTACTCAGAAGGAGCACATAGAAATTGCAAAGGCAGTTGCTGATGTCATATATCAGATATTCCCTTTGGACGATATTATATAACAAAACAATATAAGAAAGGGGTTTACTTGCCCACTGTCTTGTGATATAATATATTTTTAAATTTAAGTGTGCCGATGTAGCACAATTGGTAGTGCAACTGATTTGTAATCAGTAGGTTGGGGGTTCAAGTCCCTCCATCGGCACCACAGTTTATGCGCTTGTAGCTCAACTGGATAGAGCATCGGTCTTCTAAACCGAAGGTTGTAGGTTCGAGTCCTACCAGGCGCGCCAAATTAGCCCGAGTGGTGGAATTGGTAGACACAAGGGACTTAAAATCCCTCGATAGAAATATCGTGCCGGTTCAAGTCCGGCCTCGGGTACCAATTAGGGCCCATAGCATAATTGGTTAATGCACCCGACTCATAATCGGTAGAGTCTAGGTTCAAGTCCTAGTGGGCCCACCAAAAACTAAGGAGAGTAATATGGACAACGTAATTCAATTTCCCACTAATAAGACATTAGAGTATTCAACTGCAGACGTATTACGGTTATGTGTATCACACGGCCATGAACTTGGAATTGTCGACAGTGAAGGACTAACACACTTGCTAGAAGTAATAGATATTATTGAAGATTTGTGGATTAGTATGGCAGAATCTGAATAAATAGAAATTAACTTATAGAGGAAAATAAAATGTTATATGCAGATTACCATTTTACCATCAATGAGGATGGATTAAAATTATCTGACAAGGGTGTTCCTGATAAATGGGAACAAGTAGATATCAATCGTACGCCACTAAATGTAGGTGATATGTTTGTTCTTACACTAGATCAAGATAATTGTATGTTCTTCCGAAGAGTAGATGTTCTTCCTAAATTAGACGAGCTTGTAGATGCTGGTTTACCTTTTAATTACGAGCAAAAGGACTTATTTAATGGAGATTAATGCATCATATCCAATAACGTATCCTGATTACTTTAATAAGGTAGAGTATGATACCCGTACAGTAAAGGCAGTAGTACGCGTAAACGATAATATTCAAACCGAAGTAGTTTACACCTATGATAAGGATGGTAATTTAATTACTTCCGTAGTCAGATCGCACGATATTCTCGGTATTGCATAGAGTTTTGTTACAATTGTGTAACATTTTTAAAAAAAGTGTTGACAAACTGGTTTATCTTTGATATAATATACCTATATTAAATGATAAGGAGTTAATTATGAGTAATCACGTAAATGATCAAATCCTCGAAAGAATCGTGGATGATGTGGCAGATATGTCAACAAGTGCTATTCTACAAGAATTGAATGGCGGTAAAATGGATCCAGGAATTTGTGAGTCCTGGGATATGAGAGTTGCACTTTCTTGTAGAGAAACTGCGGCAGAGAAACTTGTCTGGAAAAGATTTGAAGATTGGCCGGAGGGAGTGTAATGAAAAATATAATACAATTCCCTTTAACGGAACAAAGAAAAAGAGAGCTTAATGCAGAACATAAGCAAAAAGCTAGAAATGAAATTAAAAGAAAATTGATTGAGAGGAGAGTGTAATGTCAAGAATGGAAGTAGCAATTAAACTCATCCAAGAAATTACCGAAAAGTTGGATGCAATGGAGAATAAACTCCAAGAACAAACTAAACTTATCGACAGAATTTCAAGTCTTGTCGACGAGATTGATAACAGGGTATAATTATGGACTATGCAAAATTACTAGCAGAGTGTTCTATCAGAGACGGAGAACAAAGATATACAGAAGACCAAATCAGAGATATGGTTGGTGCTCCTTCTATTGAAGAAGAAAAGTATTGTCTCTGCGGAGAAGAATTAGAATCCTGTCCAGAGGCCTACGTCCACATGACGTCAGGCGCTTAAGGGCAGTCGTCACCTATCGGACGAATTAAAGCGAGAGGGGGTAGTGTCCGAACACTCATGCAGAAATGAAAAAGTCTGTTACATTGAGGGCGAGTCCGGGGGCAGGGTGGTAACCTGTAACCCTCCAAATAACCAACATCAGGAAAGCCCCCGGACTCAACTTATTATGGAGACGTTATGAATTTATATGGATCACTTCGCTACGACCCTTCTGGTCGTAAAAGAAAAACCAATTCTCTTAAAACTCGGAAGAAAAAGGTAGTATTCAAGCCTTACAAGGCCGAGAAAACTTATGCCCAATTACAGATGGAAGAATTTAATAGAAAATATCCATCTTGGACTGGCAATACTAAATATGAACCAGGGGAAGATCAATCTTGGAAACAAGAGGCTTCTAAAAATTTTACTGTTGCCCCTGCATATAACAAGGGAGCATATCAAGTGATCCCATCAAAAGATATACAACATATAGGAAAGTAAATATGGAAAGTGTAGAAGCATTTAAGGTTCTAGCAATAGACAAAGAAACTGATAAGATGGTTGCAGAATATATCTTTGAATCGTTGAAAGAGGCAATGAAATTTCATGCTGAAATGACGGTTAAAGGTTACCTATCTATCTTAGAAAGGATTAAGGTATGATAGAATACTTTTTAATTTTGGGAGGATGTATTATAGGAGTCGGATACTCATCATATAAAATTGGTATCAGAGAGGGTGCAGAAAAGACCCTAGAGAAATTAAAGCAGATTAATATTATAAACATTGATCAAGAAGGAAGAATATCTCCTAAAAAGCTGTAAGTGTATTGCCAAACTATTATAAATAGTATTAGAATAACCTATTTTTAAAGGGATAACAATGGACTTACTACCAATAAAATTTGAAAAGAGAGCAGACTCTGACAAATATTTAAACGAAATTCGTATTGCTAAAAGACTAGGAAATTTCTTTGTTAGAAAAATTAAGGCAGTATGGACTACATTAAAAAGGGCAATCGTTAAATTATTTAGAAGCAAAGTTAGAAAGGCAAAAATATTTGATACGGTCGAAATTACTATACCTCGTCAGGTAAAGGAAGATATAATGAACGAGATGCCGATATTAAATGAAGAATCAGGTGCAATAGGAGCAATTAAGGGTAACTATAACGAAGCACTTGTTTGCCAATTTCTCTTTGATCATAAAGGACAGGGCGTTAATATATCCAAAGATTATGAGAAATATAGAGCAGGTATTAAACAAACCGTAAGCGATTGGGATAGTAAATTAAAAGTTGCCGATCAAAAAAGTTATTCTAAGAACATAAAAATTATCCGTAAAGGTAGTGCTGATATGGCCAACTACCTTATCTCTGCCGCAGTAAGTGAACAAGCCACAATCGTAGGTGCTTACTTAGACAATCTTGCATTCATGGATGGAATTGATTTCAAAGCAGATATTAGAGTTGCTGTGATGAAAGAAGGTAAAGAAATCCTTGATGGCTATTCTCTTAAAT
>Ga0213858_10001154_pt1 | contig 12582 bp, 15 predicted proteins | sample PICome_FD_160122 | JGI IMG/M metagenome (GOLD analysis project Ga0213858, IMG submission 160122) | Coastal seawater microbial communities near Pivers Island, North Carolina, United States - PICO245 | ecosystem: Environmental > Aquatic > Marine > Coastal | place: USA: North Carolina | collected... | reverse complement strand
GTAGGATATGCGACACATGTCAATACAAATCCCTCTCCAATTTGATCATCATCAAGAAAAGATTGATCAGACTGATCAACCGTACCACTCACAATCTTACCAGCACAAGAAGAACAAGCACCAGCACGACAAGAGTAATTCATATCAATACCTGCCTCTTCGGCAGCATCAAGAATGTACTGATCGTCTGCACAGGTAATAACAGTTTCAGTATTATCAGGGGTGCGAAGAGTAACGTTAAAAGCCATTAGTAAGTTTCAGATAATTGTTCTACAGAGTATGCCAGCAATACAAAGAAGGCAATACTAGTCATTGTAAATAATGTTGCGATCATTGTCAACCCTCTAATTCAAGAAAGAATTTAGTGTTGTCTCTTGGTGTATTCTCATAGATAGAAGAATCACCATATGTTTTATGGTCTTTGTATCCAACCATACGACCCTTAGTATTTTGAAGGGCGGGTTGGAATACGATAAAAAAGAATACTCCTGGGGCACCAATCAAAAGGGCACCACCAATCACATAATAAGTGAGAATTTCAAGAAGGGAGTTTTCCATCAGATACCAAATGCTCCAAAGAAGAAGAGACTACCAGTAGTTGCATACGAAACAACTGCTGCCACAAATCCTAGCATAGCAACACGACCGTTGAGTTTCTCGGCACGTTCTGCGTAGGTTTCATAACCGTATCGTTCTGCTTCAGTTTGATCCACATACATACGAGGTTCACGAGCAAACAGGTTCTGTTGCCCACGTTCGTTTGTTGTTACAGTCATGTTACAAAGTGTTGTAAATCTTTACATATTATATAGCAAAAAGAAAGGGAAGTCAAGCTTCCCTCTGTAATGGTTTATACTTATTTTTCTTCAGGAACTGCCGGAAGTCTTCCGAAGTAAGGGTCATAATCAAATAACTCATTCCAATTTTGATCTAAAGCACTATTTCTCCAAAAATTCCATAGACCACTATGACTAGATTTATGAAAAGCATCGATGTGATCATGATGAATAGAAGATCCTAATTCAATTTTATACATGAATAATGGAATGGCAAAAGTATTACCAGAATTATAAATCAAATCATCTGCAACAGCTCTGGGTTTAACTCCATTGTCAATCTTATACTTATCTCCACGAACATGCAGATCAATCAATTTTTGAGCATGACGACGAGTAATCATATAACATGCAGTAGAAAAATCATTTACAAATCTACGATGCATTTTCATATGCAAAACACCAGGATTGATGATTGCCAATTGAACAACATCATAATCGTAAGGAACCTTTGAGTAAAAATCTCTCCATTCAAATGGCCAGTGCGATGCTACAGAAATATCACAATCATCTTCCATAATTAAAGCACAAGGGTCATTAGTACTTTCCAAAAAATACTTGAGAGCCTTAAGGTGAGATGTGGTACACCCAACTTCACCAGATGACATATTATCAGGATATCTTCCTTTTAAAATATCTCCAAGATCTCTATCATCTCTACCATCATATGCAGAAATACGAGTATAGTTTTTAATTTCCCAATACTCGAACTGATCTTCCATATACTTTTTTCTCTCTGGTTGCTCATCCAGATTTAAGTAGTAAATGTGAGGAAGTCTTTTGAGTTTATAAACTGACTTATTTTTATCCATTAAATTACCTTCCATTTTTTACAATAGAGATCTTTAGTATCTAAATGAGCATTATTTGGACCAAACCATTTTTTAGGTGCAATAACCTTTCCTGTATCTGCTAACCATGCACCCCACCAAGAAAAAGATGAATTTGCAATAATGAAATCAGAACATTGAGTCATCAAATATAAATCATGATATGGTCCGGTATTATCAGAAATCAAAAACCTATCAGGAGCAAACAATTCTTGCTTCGAACACCATTCAGAATCATCACTAAAAATAACTACTTGTTGTTTAGAATCAAAATTACTTAAAGCTTGTTCATAATATTCAAGACTTAAATTGTGATGATTGGCAGAATTAATTAAAAAATCACCTCTACGAATATGAAGAGCAATAGGTTCTTCAAAACATTCTTCAACAATTTCACTACACTCATCAACAATTTGTTTCTTAAAAGTAAATTGTTTCTTTACTTTAGATTTACAATGCTTGAAGTATTTTTCAGTTTGAAAAAATCCGTGAAGAGAAAAGTCAATACTAGGATCTAAATTAAAAATAGATTCATTAAATTCAAACCCTCTCTCAATATAATTATTATCCGTCTGAAGAATTCCAACATTGTCTGGTGTTATATCAAAACAATCGAACAATTCTATTCTCAGTTTATTACCAAGACCATCATCAAAAATTTGATTGTGATTAGGAATTGTAAAAGGAGTTTTTAATTTTTTAGATAATCCAAATGTTGCCGCATATTGAAACATTTGATTTCCAAGTTGTCCCAGTCTACCGAGATGATTAAATGCTATAGTCATAATTATTAAATGTCGTATATTGCACCGTGTTGATAAGTAAATCCATGTACAGGTTGAATGTTTTTTTGTGGCATGAATAGATTAACACCCAAGAATTTGATTGGTGCATCACCCCACCTCTTAGTGTATATACCTCCATTCTCATCTATCATATCATAGAATTTCATATATTCACTTGTGAGAAACCAATCAACTTTTCCTAACTCCCAATTTGTATAATACATCCAACGATCTGGTATTTGATTTGGATAAACAGAATTGACAAATTCAGAAAGTCCCTCTACAACTTTTTCATTGTCCTGCTGAACAGCAGGAGCAATATATCCATACCAACATTCATTTTGTTTTGCCCATTGAAATATATCATATCCTAATGGACTACGAATAAATGAATCTGTATCTAAACGTATATAATATTCATATTCCTGAATGATAGGAAATTTATAAAATTCACCAGAAAACATGCGGCACATATGTCGATATCCCATAGAAAATCCGGGATGTCCCCAGGCAACTGGACCATTACCATGAGTAGGATGAGGATAAAACTCGGGTATTTGATCTAATACTTCGATTGGATAATCTCTTAAACCAAACTCAATTGTTTGATATAGTAAATCTAAGTTTGTCTTAACTTTCGTTTTATAAGGTTCAAAAGACTCTTCTACAAATACTAATACATCTGTACTGTCAGTATATTGTAAAAGATTTTTTTCAAGTAGTTCTAAAGATTCGTTAAATTGTTCAACATCTTCATCAGATGTTCTTACCAAATAAATGATGCAGTTCATATTAGTTGCCACTCCTCATAAGGTATCATAGACGAACTATGAGTATTTGTAAAGGAACTGGGGTAAAAAACTTTATCATTAGGTTGTTCAATATCTAGAAATGCAGACCAGAAACTAAAAGTAGAAACATGAAGAATATGATATTCACACTCTACCATCATTTTCAAAGTATCAAATGAATTAGCACTTACACATGAAAACTTTTGAGGAAAGTTCCGATTAAACCACTGCAATTTAGTCTGAGATTTCATATTATCATCAGAAAAAATGTAAACCTTAGTATCCTCGGGTATGCGTTTAAAAACTTCTGTATAGAAAGAATCGTCAACATAACCATTCACATGATCATCAGCAGGACGAGTACAAAATCTCAAATGTAGTGAAGCTGTTCCTCTGTTTAAATTTTTAGTTACCTTTAGTTTTTCTTTAACATATTGTAATGCATCTGTCTGACCAAATCTAAACATATCATTAATGACAAACTTAGTGTCAAAGTCTGCAACCAAATCATCTCTCCAATCTAAATTAGGAAATGTAGTTTTAATATCATCATGAGATCCATCGTGACCACCAAGTAGACGATCAGAATTATATGATGTTGGATATTTTCCACCACCATCCCATAGATCCCATGTACCAAAGAAAGGATCTGGCAAATTATGCTTACTACAGAAAGACATTGTTTCTGCCATCTGAAATAAATTATTACCCAATCCCCCGTGAAGTGTAGTTGATATATTCCAACTATCGAAATCTACAGGAAGTAATGGTTTACCTTTAATATTAACTTCAACTTTCAACAATACTTCATTTCTATATTCATCGTTACTAAAAAATTCTGGTGCATCAACGATAATAAAATTATCAGAATATATCTCTTGCATTCTATCTGCAATTTTATAATATTCTTCCCAATATTTTTGAGTGGCATCAAATTCATCTTTACTAGAACTCAAATCAGGAAACTGATCAACAGCATAACGATTATGTCCAAATCCCAATTTCCTATCATTAACATAACAAGGATTACGGTAACCCCAAGACACTGCCAATGACTTAATAGAATGTTCTCTCTGACCTTTGAAACACAAGAATTTCATATCAGGATAAAGTTCCAAAAATTCCGGAACATATTTTAGATATGAATGAGTTATGTTTGTTGTTGTATCTTGAAGTGAAACTCTCAACAACCTCTCCTTTTTATTCAGTTTTTCAGAGTTCCATATTAAACCTTTATTATTCCAATTCTCAAAACTATTCTGGTATTTCGGACCACCACCCTTATATCTAATTGAAACAGAATCTTTTAGGAGATAGTGTAGTCTTAGAAATCCACAAGCTCCAGATCCTATAATATGAAATTTAGTCATAAGATATTCCTCTGATTTCATACTCCCATCTGACATCAATATTCATTCTAGGTTTTCCGTCAGCCTCAATTATTTGCCCAACAAATATACCATATTCCATAGGTTCATGAGATGGAAAGGGTCTAGTATCCTGTTCTGGAGGATAAATTTCTCTCAATTGATTAAATACATCACGTTCCAGATAATTTATTAAACCAACACCACCGTATGCTTCCTTCCAATGCACATGATCTCCTACCTGATAAGTAGGAGATCCCTCTACCTTAGAATGTCTCCAATGATCATGACAAACATGATCATATTTAATTAATGGCCATAATTTATCATGAAGTAATGTTTGATCTGCTTCCCTATAGTTTGCATTGACATTCTCAAGATCAATTAATCCATGTTTAGCATGAAAGACTTTATTATTAATACCAAACATTCCAGCCATAATTGTATATCCATGATTATGACAGTCTCTTAAAAGATGTGCTGATTTACCAGATGCAATCCATTCATCAACGGCATTCTTTTCTCGATAACTCAAACGACTATCTGTATCACGACTAATCCAGTAATCAACATCAGGATCATTAAGTGGTTTAAATCTCCAGTTCAAACCATCATAAGAGTTCTTTTTCTCACAATGAACAATGTCCCCACCATGTTCTCTAATAGAATCGAGATATATTTCAGGAACATCTTGTGCAACATAAAATCTTGCAGTCCAACCAGGATATATCTCTTTTGCTATCCTAGCATTTTCAACTGCACCAACACAGTATAGTGGATTATCACCGAATAAACTAAACGTTATCAGACGCATACCAAGTACCATAATAACAATCAGCACCATGAAAACCTGGTTCAGATCCACCTTTATAAATCTGACCAAAATTTCCTAAGACTTCAGTAAAAGTTTCAGGAGTAATATAGTGTGGGTGTGCCGTATCTGTAACACTTCCAACACTTTCAAACACACGAATTACTTTGGATGTTTCTTTTGCTAATTCTAATTGCTTTTTTGGGTCAAGAACATGCTGAACAACATTAAAAAACCAAGTCTCATCAACATCAGTATCGATATTTAAATGCTCATAAGGTGCTGAAATTATTTCCACACCAATGTCTTCATAGTCTTTCCTAATATCAGAGGGCCAACGATCAATCAATGGTTCTATTAAAATACCTCTTTTAAAATTTCCTTTTGTCATAAGAAGAGAACCTCTAGGTCCTCCACCAACTTCGACTATAACTTTATCTTTAAAATCTTTTTCATAATCAATACCAAGATATTTACCAATAATGGTTGATCCAATACTATATGCTTCCGGTCTTAAATCTTGATGATGACCAAACTCCTCAGTCTGAGCAGTTTCCCATCTCTCCATTGTAATTTCCATCAATCTAACTCTCTATGTTCAATCAATCTATGAGTATTTATGATGTCTTTATGACGATCATAAAATAATTTTGTGTTCTTATGATGAGCTTCAAACAACCAAGGAGCAGGTTGTCCAGATACTCTTGTGCCTCCCCAAGAATTATCACTCTCATAATTAATTAAATATGCGCCAACAACTTTACCAAGTTCTTTATATGCACGATAACATAAATCATGATCGTCCATATCTTGTGGAGAAAATGCCTCATCAAAATAATCTAATTTTTTAAGATCTTCATGATTAATCATTAAGGGTCCTCTATTTACAGAAGATCTAACAGCAAACACATCTCTAGATAAACCATATCCTTTATTTGCATGGTCCACATGATTGATGATATCGCACCAACAATCATTTAAATTTTCAGTCATTCCCAAATGTTTTGTGTTTGAATTGAATTCCCAGTTATGTGCAGTATTTGCAGTTACAGCAAAAACATCATCAAACACTTTAAATGGTTTTTCCATTCTAATATTCCAAGCACCTTCAGTAACAATCATATCATCTTGAATAATGATTATCTTGTCACCTTTTGCAGCTTTAATTCCTCTATTATTTGCTTGGGTTTCAAAAACATCTGGAGCATATAACAGTTTCCACTCAACCGATGTTCCTAACAGAGTATCCCAAACAACTTTTTCGGAATCATCTGTACAACCATCTAAAACTATTATTAATTCATAAGGTGCTTGAGTATTTTTAATAATACCCTCAATAACCTTTTCAAGCAACCATCCTTTATTATGAACTGTAAGAATAATACTATGCATTTTTTATCTGTACCAAAAATTTGTCAATTTCTCTACCATAACCAGAAGAACCTCTTTCATACCAATAATCATAATCACATTCTATATAATTTCTATAATCTTGTCCACCGACTGTTAGACCTTCTCTAACGGCAAGATTAGTTAGAATACTCTGATCATTACGATGTTCCACAAAAGGTGGTAAATTTTCACCAAGAATGCTTGGATCATTATTAATGATCACAAAATCAAGACAAAATTTTAACCAGTCTTCCACAACCTCAATAGATTTTTTACATGATTTCCAAATCATAAATCCAGCTTCTAATTGATTGACTGTATAGTAATCTTCTTCATCACATCCCATTTTAATAAAACAATCTTTTTTAGTATAATGACCGTTAATATTATTTCCTAAAAGTAATAGACAGACATCATCCTCATCAAATGTTTCTTCAACGTAATTAGTAAGTCCTGGAGAGAACATATCACCACAATCACTATAAATCAAATAATCGCCGTCATTTATAGATTTGAGTGTCTCTAAAATATAGTAAGGTTTCCATATCCACCAACCTGCACCAGTTTTTTGATCTAGGATTTCTTTATTATCTTCGTAAAAATCTGTAGTTTCTAGATGTTTTCTAGAAAAAGGATGATGTATAAATTTTTCATTATGAATTTTATGTAAAAACTTTTGCTGCTCTGCAAAGTTTTCATCTGCATATGATACTAAATGCCAGTTCATTTTTTCCCCCTCTCAATCCAATTCATAACATCAACTTCAGGTTTCCAACCTAAATGTTTTTCAATCTTATCTATATTAGCAAGTGTAAGTTGCATTTCACCTTCACGTTCTGGAATATGTATATGATTTTCAGAGATGGCATATGCAATCTCTTTTACAGAATAATTCTTTCCAGTACCTACATTATAAACTTCTGTTTTAGGATGATCAGAAATGGCAGCAAGATAATTTGCTCTGGCAATATCTTTTACATAAACAAAATCTCTACGTTGACTTCCATCACCTACGATAGTAAGTGCTTCTCCATCAGACTTCTGTCTATCAAAAATACCAATCACAGGAGCATACTGACCACGAACAGGTTGATTTGGTCCAAATACATTAAAGTATCTGAGAATAGTAGTTTTTAATCCAAACAAATTATTATACATCCTACAAAGATTTTCACCATTCAATTTAGTTACTGAATATGGATTAAGTGGATCAGGAATTTGAGTTTCTATATTAGGACTTTCATTCATTCCATAAATTGCAGATGTTGAGGAAAAGACAAATCTTTTTACATTAGCCTCTCTAGCACATTGAAGAATTGTTGCTATTCCCAAATCATTAATACTAACTGCATTGATTGGGTTTTCAATCGATGGTTGAATTCTTGCTTCTGCTGCCAGATGAAAAACATAATCAACATCGACCATAGCAGAAGACATCAGAGTGTAATCCCTAATGTCTCCAAGAATATTAATTGTATTATCATTCCAATGAGGATTATCATGAGCATCGGAACTTTCATTATCAATACAAACTACTTTATGCCCTTGCTCAAGTAAATAATCTACAATATTCGATCCTATAAATCCAGCAGCACCTGTTACCAAACTTTTCATCAGATTCTTTCCTTATAATATTGTTGATTGTTATAATACTCAATCAATTGTTCTTTAGTTAAAACTTTTAGGTCTTGCCATAACTGATTGTTTGTTTGCATATATGGATTATGATACCAAGAATTTTGCGTTCTTTCATGCTCTAAATGGTATGCATGATCATCAACTCTTCCTATATTATATCCAAGAGTTTTCCAACGATGATGCCTCTCTACATCTTCTGGTGCATATGCAATGAATCCTTCATTTTCCAATCCACCATCAATGTAAACTTGTCGATCGAAGAACTGAACCATTCCATATTCTGCCCATCCATAACCTTGCTGACTGTGATAATAAAAAAACTTATCATCAAAGCATTTACAATCATAATTTGATTTTACAAATTTACTTACCCAACCATTACTTTCAAATTGATCCATATCATCTTGAGTTTCAATAGTAAATTCAAGATTTACTTTTCTTTCACCATGATTTCCAAAACGATATGGATATACAACATCGTAATCATTTTCAAGCATCTTAACTGCTTCAACATAACTACTGATTGGAAGTATTAGATCAGTATCATAATTTACAACAATATCAGTCTTTGACTCCATGACCATATCATTAAGGATTTTGGTGCGATGAAAAGCATCATCAACACGAGTTTCATCTTCAAAGATATGAATTAAATTTTTTGTATCAACCAACCTTTTTATAATAGGCAATGCAAACGTCTCAAAACGACGTTCTGAATCCACCTCTTTGATCATCACATTTGTATCAAAATGATGTAAGAGATATGACGTTGATAGAATTACATTGCGAAGTCGATCACCCGTATCAATCCTCAGGGGAATTATAAAAGTAGTATTTTTTAAATCGATTTTCATTTTTTAATACTGCAACTTTATCCAACTCTCTGGGAGCAAATCTTTTGTGTCATTATTTTTTAGGAGTTCAGGTCCAAACCAGGGATCAGGAGCAATAACTGGATTAGTTCTATCTTTCTGCAACCAAGCTCCCCACCAACTTAATGTACTAGGTGATATTACAGCACCATTACATAAACTCATCAAACACAAATCAACATATGGTATGAATGACTTTTTATATTCTCCATTTCCTTCCATACATTGATGAGAATATTGTTGGGTATCTTCATTAAGTAAAAATCTTTCTGAAGAAAAGAACTCTTGTTCTTTACACCATTCAACATCATCGGTAGCAACAAAGACGTGAGAATCATCATCAAAATAAGTTAATGCTTCCTCATAATATTTTATAGTAGGAATAGGATGTAAATGTTCTCGTCCTACATTATCTCCTCTTCGAACATGTATAAAAATAATTTTTTGAAATTGATCAATAAACTCTTTACATGGATTTAAAATATCATCAATAAATTCAAAGTCTTCACGTATTTCTGATTCAATATGCTTAAAATACTTTTCTGATTGTAAGTATCCATCAAGATTTGTATTATCAGAAAAATTATTAAATAAATCCTCATCAAAGTGAAAATGTTTCTCAAACCTCGATGAATGAGAAACTTCACCAATGTTTTTCAAGTGTTTTAATTTGAAAGGATGATGTATCCCATAGTTAGCAGTCCTAGGACTATCCTCAGGAATACACCATTCATAACCATGTTTACTTGCTATTCCTCTAAGAGCAGCATATTGAAACAGTTGATTACCAAATCTCCCATTCACTCCAAGACGATTATATCCAATCATAAGTCAATCCAATAAACTTCTTCAAAAGGTTTTCCCCAGATAATTCTATCATCACATTGATCTTTTACAATATCATCAAGAACATAGACTTTATAATTTAAATCCAAAAGAGCACAACATAATTTATATTGATGACTTTCAGTAATAATGTCTGTGCCATTTTTATATGCAACAGATGGAAATGCAAAAGGTAGGTTGTCTTTATTTTTCTTCAAAACCCAATCAGTCAAAAACTTTAAGTGCTCCTCATTAAAATTATCAGTAGTTGCACCTAAATTATACTGCAATCCCAATTTCTCAGCATATGCGGCAAAAGACCTATTGTCTCTTGGCAAACATGGTCCTCCATATCCATAACCAAAATTCAGATATTTTGAACCTATACGACTATCGGAACCAATAGCATTTAACACAGAATCAATTTCATCTTCATGTCCACTGAGAGATAGGACTTGACCAACCATATTTGCATAAGAAATTTTGGTAGTGAGAAAGCAATTAATTGCCAACTTGACAAGTTCTGCAGCAGTTGTAGACATACGTCCCCATCGAGGAGGACGTGATTGAATCTTTTCATAGATTCTTTGCATAACCTCATAGGTCTCATCATCAGCACCACCGATAAGAACCATATCAGCATTTCGCAAATCCTTTACGATACTACCCTGTGCAATAAATTCCGGATTATAAACAACATTCATACCAAAGTAATCAAGTTGTTCTTTAAACTTATCACAATCTCCAGGATTTGTCGTGCATCCAACTATTAGAGTTTTTCCATTTAGTTTAGAATCAGACCTCTTAAAATCTTCAACGACATTCCAAACAGCACTTACATCGTAAGAACCATCAGGAAGAGAGGGAGTTGCAACAAGACAGATGATGAAATCACACTCCTCAATAACACGTTGATTATCTGTTGTAGCTTCAAAGTTTTTAGTTCGACTAAGAAGCCATTGAACATCTGGTTCTTTTGTAGATATTTTTTTCTGATTTAAATCAGAAACATAATCAGGACGAATATCTGAAACTAGGACATTATATCCTGCTTGTTCAATCAAAAGGGAAAGACAAATTCCAAGTCGTCCTGCACCAATAAGGCCAATTTTCATAGTTCAAAAGTCGGGATAGGATTCATTTTGTGCTTGTTTTTTGTATTATAATCATGAAGAATTCTCACCGCAGGTCCAGTGCCATACTCCATAGCATGTTCCAGATCTTCATAAGATGCACCAATTTGTTCTTCATCAGTTCGACTGTCATCCCAAAGACCATCAGTAGGAGGAGCATCAATGATACGTTGATCAACACCAAGGTGTTTACCAAGTTCCCATACTTCAGTCTTGTAGAGATCTGCGATAGGTGCAATGTCTACACCACCATCACCATACTTAGTATAGAACCCAACTCCATAATCTTCAACTTTATTTCCAGTTCCTACAACAATTCCACCAATAGATCCAGCAACTTGATACAAAGTTACCATACGCATACGAGACTTTGTATTTGCGTTTGCTAAATTACTACTAGTATATTGACCATCTCCACACCAAAAATCAAAAATATCAATAAATTTGGAATAAAGATCGGTCAGATCTACTCGAATCTTAGTAACATTCTCAAAGTTATCTTCAAGATAATTTGTATACGAATCAGAAAGATCATCATTCGTAGCATTTGAATTCAATGGCATTGAAAGAACATAAGTAGACAACCCAGTTTTAGCACAAAGGGTTGATACTACTGCAGAGTCAATACCACCAGAGACCCCGACTACAAGACCATTAAGTTTATTTTTAGTGACATAATCTTTAATCCATGTCACGATTCTTGTTTCTAATTCCTGAAAATCATTAATTCTGTTCATTGATTTGCTCCTTAATCCAATTGTAAGTTTTACGGATACCTTCTTCAAGGGTCTGGGAATAATCCCAATCAAGTTCTCTACGAACTACATCATTATTAGAATTACGTCCACGGACACCAAGAGGTCCATCGACATGAATTTTCTGAACTTCTTTATCTGCAACACGAGCAGCAGTTTCTACAAGTTCATTGATGGTCACCATCTCTTCAGAACCAATATTTACTGGTCCAATGAAATCAGATTGCATCATTCTCCAAGTTGCTTCAATACATTCGTCAATGAACAGGAAGGAACGAGTCTGTAGGCCATCTCCCCACACCTCGATTGCTCCACCCTGCTCCGGTAGGTAAGCAACTTTACGGCAGATTGCAGCTGGAGCTTTCTCTCTTCCACCGTCCCAGGTTCCTTCAGGACCAAAGATGTTGTGGTAACGAGTAACCCGAACAGGGATACCATAGTTACGATTGTAGGCAAAGTAAAGTCTCTCTGAGAAAAGTTTTTCCCATCCATATTCCGAATCAGGGTTTGCTGGATATGCAGATTCTTCACGACAATCGGGATTATC
>Ga0213858_10001151_pt1 | contig 12591 bp, 5 predicted proteins | sample PICome_FD_160122 | JGI IMG/M metagenome (GOLD analysis project Ga0213858, IMG submission 160122) | Coastal seawater microbial communities near Pivers Island, North Carolina, United States - PICO245 | ecosystem: Environmental > Aquatic > Marine > Coastal | place: USA: North Carolina | collected... | reverse complement strand
CAACCCTTTTGAAAAGTCGCAGCAGATTTACCCCGCAGGGACTCGAACCCCGACAAACAGAACCAGAATCTGTTGTGCTACCATTACACCACGGGGTAATGAACCGCTTGCCTGAAGGATCTCACCGTCAGACGCACCCGGCACTGGTTCAACACTGAAAACGTGGTAAACCCCTCGCCGAGACGCCGAATACTACTCATCCAACTGTGCTCTGTAAAGCCCCGGAATTTGCAGTTTGAGCCTGTTTCAAAGCAGGGAAAACTGTGGACCAAAAGTCACCTGAATCCGCGTCAACGATTGCGTTCCACGTGTTTGCGTACGGTCAGTGTACGACGGTAAATCTTCTTCCCATGCGCGATGTACAGGGAATTGCCGTCAGCCCCTGCCAGCATGCAGGTGGTCAGTGGCTGATCCACATCCACTTTCGGAAGCACGCCGCACGGCCGTCCTGTGGGATCGAAGATCTGTACGCCAGCGTCGCTGGTGACGTAGTAGCGGCCCAGCGCATCGACGGCCATGCCGTCGCCTCGTGAAGCCGCGCGATAAGGCGGCGCCTGTCGCATGGCGAATTCACCGTCCGGGTCAATCGGCAGTCGCATCGGCATGGTCGGCATTGCCGCATCCAGTGTGCCATTGGCATTGACGCGGAAGGTCCAGGTGGATTTCCCGCCATAGTCAGACACGGCCAGTGTGCCACCGTCCGGAGACAAGGCAATGCCGTTGGGGCGAGTGATCCCAGTGTGAGCCACACTGAGTTCCCCGGTCTGCAGGTTGACTCGCATAACCTGTGATGTCGGGGTCTGGGTAAAGAACAGAAATCCGCTGCTGGTTACGGCCAGGTCATTCGGACGCACTCCCTCTGCCACAACCTGCAAGTCACCAGTTTCCGGATGCAGCGAAATGACACGCTGTTGTGAGCCCTGACACGCGTACAACAGTCCGTTCGGTCCGAATTCGAGGCCGCTGACGGACTGCTCCGCAATGATTGTCTGTGAGCCGTCTGCGGTGTTGATGCGGACAACCGCGGGAGCTCGCATATCGCAGAAGTACAGATTGCCATCTGCATCTGCACAGAGTGCATCGGCAAACCCAAGGTCTTCCGCGACCAGTTCCCAGCCCTGCCCCGGGACCAGCAGGTTGAGGAGTGTCATGTCCCCGCCCAGATCTCCACTGGTATCGAAGACCGGCGCGTGTTGCTCTTCCCGCCACAGCCACTTCATGGCGTCCGGAAATCGCGAACTTCCAAAGTCTGCGTTGTGAGCATAGCCCTCCGCCCAGTCAAATCGCAGATCGTATCCCATATACTTCAGGGCAGACGCCATCAACTGATTCGACAGTGGCCAGCTGCCGAAGGGATTGTCGATGTCGCCGCTGGTGTCAGCCATGTAGACGCGAATTGGTTTGGGTTCCGTCTTGCGAACGAGTGACGGATATACATTTCCACCGCGAAGATTGGTAAAGCTACCCACGCTGGAATACACCCGCCGGAATCGTTCCGGATGTTCCCAGGCTACGGTGAAGGCACAGATGGCGCCCGAGCTGGAGCCCCCTATGGCCCACATTTCCGGATCGTCCGAAATAGAGTACTCGCTGCGGATTTGAGGAATGATCTCTTCCGTCAGAAATCGGTAGTACCGATCTCCGAGGCTGTCGTATTCGAAACTGCGATTGGAGGAACGGTTTTTCTGTCGCGGACGATCAATGTGGTGACCGGGATCGAGGAAGACGGCGATAGTGGGGGGCATCTGCCCGGCTGCGATTAAGTTGTCAAAGACGGTGGGAATACGCCAGCGGCCTTTTGTATTCCGCATGCGTTCCCCATCCTGAAAAATCATTAATGCAGCCGGAGTGTCTGCTTTGTACTGTGCCGGAACATAGACTGACCACTTGCGACTGGTCCCAGCGAAGATCTGCGACTGCCACGGTTCCATTTCCAGAACGCGTCCGCGGGGGACGTCGTCTTTGGCAATGGCGTCCGGATGCGGCTGCCACTCCGGTTTGGATTCCGTCGAAGGGATCACGGTGGATTCGGGATTCTCAGACCACAGCCATTCCAGTGCGGCAGGAAGCTCTTCACCTCCCCAGCGACCACTGTGACCACCTTCGGTCATCACGAATCGATAGGTGTAGCCGGCAAATTGCAGCGCGGCGGCAAGGTCCTGATTGCCCAGGGGCCAGTTGCCGTGCAGGTTGTCCAGATCGTCGCGGCCTTCCTGCAGATAGACACGCAGCGCCCTGGGCTGCTCCTGGGTCAGACGCACGAGTCCGGGCAATGCCCAGCCACCACGAATATTCGTGTAACTGCCGATGTGGCTGAGAACTTTTCCAAACTGGTCCGGTCTTTCCCACGCCGCGTTGAAGGCGCAGATCGCCCCCGACGAAATCCCGCAGAGTGCGCGATCCTGCGGCTCCGCGGAGACGTTCAGATCCTTCAGAGCGACCGGAAGAAATTCCTCCAGCAGAAACCTGACATAGCGGTCGCCCAGCGAGTCATATTCGAATGAACGGTTGCTGCGTCCGGCAGCACCATCGGCTGTGGGTGGAATTGTGCCCGGATTCACAAAGACGGCAATTGTGACCGGCATGGCACCACGATGAATCAGATTGTCAAAGACGGTGGGAACGCGGAAGGCGCCGTTCGCCCGCGAGTACCCGCCGCCGTCCATGAACACCATCAGAGATGCCGGCTTGTCTGCGGAATACTGAGCAGGAACATAAACACTCCAGTCCCGGGACGTCCCCGGAAAGATCTCGCTTTCGCTGAACGTACCGCTGACGGTGCGTCCGGTCGGCACGTCGGCGTGCACGACGCGATCCGGATTCTCGTCTGCAGCATGGATTGCGGCAGGAAACAGGACTGCTGCCAACAGGAAAGGGATGAAGGTGCGCAAAGACATGATTCTTCTCACCAGAAATACCGAACGGGTAAACCAGCCCGGTATTCTGGCAGGACAATGATGGAAATGCACGCCAGCGGACGCGGATCTTCTTTGCGATATCAGCGCGACTCGGCTTCCGTTTGCAAGTCCTTCCCGGACCGCAGGTCAAGCACCTGAGCTGCGTCCAGCCCCGCGATGAACGCGTTTTGACCGGTCGGCTGCAGCCGCAAGACTGCCGGACGCCGAACCTGAGTTGGCAGGGTCTCCAGGACCTTCAGTCGCAGTGGATCCAGCAGGATCAGCTTCCCATCATCGCAGGCTACGGCCAGCAGGGAACCGTCGTGATTCCACGCGATCGCTCGGGGTTTCGTTTCCAGTCGCACAAAACGAACCATCCGCCCGATCTGTGGATACCACAGTCGCACTGTGTTGTCCGCTGCGGCCGAGGCGATGGCCAGTTGACCGCTGGTACCAGCGGGGCGCGCCGCCAGGTCTGTAATGGGCCCGGTATGATTATTCAGTACTCGAGTTGTCACACCGGATGCAGAATTCCACAGTCGGATGGAGTGATCCAGTGCTCCCGTGAGGACTGTCGAATTCGCCGCCGTCAACAGACTTGTGATGCCGCGGGAGTGATCCCGATATTCCAGTACAGATCGTCCTGTGGCGATATTCAGACGACAGCAACTGCCGTCGAACGATGCTGCGAGCAGTTCTGCATCATCCAGCCAACGAGCACGCCAGATCACATCCTCAGAGATTTCAATCGAGCGCTGTGCTGCGAGGTCGGGCCACCCCAGAAGCTGAATCACACCATGTTCGGTCGGATTGCCACCGGCAACGGCGAGACGCGTTCCGGCAGTATTGAAAACCACGTCGTGAATCAGATCAGCCGGCACGGAGAGCGTTCGCAGCGGCTCCAGTGAGGGCCAGCTTCGCAGCGTTACCCCGTCCTGCCCGGCTGTAATGAGCTGGTCGCCCGCCGGTGAAAAACAGGCGGCTGTGATGCCACGCGGTGGCTCGTCAGCGGTTACCGGCAGCAAAAAAGAAAAGACAGCCAGCAGTCTTGTCACGCGACGGCGGTTCATATCGCGTCTTGTCCGGTCAGAGCGAGGATCTGCTGTCCATCTCGATTGACCTGAATCGGTCGTCCATCCGCAGTGGTCAGCTGAGCACGAGGGTCAATTCCCAGCAGACTGTAGATGGAACAAACGAGATCAGCGGGAGTCACTGGATTCTCTGCAGGACTTTCGCCGACTCGATCACTGGCGCCAACGATCTGTCCTCCGGGAACTCCGCCTCCGGCAAGGACCGCGCTGAAGACACGTGGCCAGTGATCGCGACCACCTCGCGTATTGATCTTGGGGGTCCGTCCAAATTCTCCCATGGCAACAACCAGTGTCTCCTGCAACAGGCCGCGTTCCTGCAGATCCGTCACAAGGGTGGAGAAGCCCTTGTCAAAGGTCGGAATCAATCCCACACCCGGATTGGCTCCTGTGAAACCATCCCGCAACCGCAGCACCAGGTCGTCGTGCGTATCCCAGCCGCGATAATTGACGGTCACAAAGGGCACGCCGCGTTCCACCAGCCTTCGAGCCAGCAAACAGCTTTGGCCAAACGTCTTCGGGCCGTAGCGTGCCCGCAGCTGCGGTATTTCATCGTGGAGACTGAACGCTGATCGTGCTGCATCTGAGGTCACAAGCGCAGCCGCCTGATCAAACAGGGAATCTGTGGTGTTTGGAGTTTCGCTATCCAGCTGACTGAGAAACTGTCGCCTTCGCTGCAGACGCTGCAGATTGCCCTGTGGAAAGAAATCAAGATCCGGGACGCGAAAGTCAGGCCTTGCCGGATCGCCGCCAGTGGCAAATTCCTGGACGGTGTCGCGGAGGAATCCGGAATTCATCGACCCGGCATTTGGAATCGCAACCCAGTCGGGAAGCGGGCTGCCGGATTTTCGGAACCGGGCAGAAATCGCTGCCATACCAGGATAGTCGAGCACGGGTGACGGCTGGTAGCCGGTTTGCAGATAGGTGTTGGCCAAACCGTGTTCACCGAGTGGCGAGGTCAACGAACGTACGACCGTGATCTGCTCGGCGACGCCTGCTGTACCGGTCATCAGTTCGCTGAGCTGAAACCCGGGGATCCGTGTGGAAATCGTTTCGAATGGTCCGCGGACCTCAACCGGAGCGTCGGGCTTGGGATCAAACATTTCCAAATGGCTGGGACCACCATCCAGCCACAGCAGAATGCAGGCTTTTGCCGTTGCAGCCCGCCTCGGCTGACGGGCCATGGCCCGTTGCTGCAGCAGGGTTGGCAGAGAAAGACCAAAGGCTGTGAGTGCACCGCACTGAATCGCAGTGCGGCGAGTTGCAGAGGGTATTATCATCTCAGCGATTCTCCCGAAAACTGCGGCTGTTCAGCAGACTCCAGACAAAATCTTCCAGTCGCTCCTGACGCTCCATGGCACTGTCGGCCAGCAGTTGCGTGTTCCAGTGATCCAGTTCTGATCCGGTCACCGGGCGGCAGAGCGCCAGCTGCAGAAACTCGGCGACGATCTGCGTTGTGTCGGCCTGCTCGCGGAGGCGAGTCTGCAGTCGTCCTCTGGGATCCCGGAGTCGGCTGTTAATCAGTTCTCCGTTGAGGCGATGCAGCATAATCGCCAGAGAGTCTGCCGAACCTCCCGATGTTGCATCACAAGTCTCTGCTCCCTGGCAGCGCCCGATGGCGTCGAGGGCGGGGGCAGGCGTCAGGGGATCAATGATCTCCAGCGGATCGCTGGTTTCGTGTTGGGGAAAGTCAAAGCCCACTCCCGTGACAGCGGCAACACAGTTGAGAAAAACAGCTGGTTCCAGTGGTCGTGTTTGGCGGGCCGCGTAGAAGCTGATCCTCGCTGTGGAGTTTGAATCCAGTGCCGTCTGTCGGGCGTAGGTTTTTGTCAGGACCAGTGTGCGAAGCAGATCCTTCAGGCGGTAGCCATTCGAGGCGAATCCTTCGGCCAGTTCCTGCAGTAACCGCGGATGGGATGCCGGATTGGTCTGGCTGAGATTGTCCACCGGATCCACCAGACCACGTCCAAACAGGAACGCCCAGACGCGGTTGACCAGGTTTCGGGCCAGCAGGTGTTCGGGAGCCTGCAGCAGCCAGTTACTCACCGCCGCACGATGGTCACCGGATTGGGTGAGGTCACGTTCTCCGGGAATTCGAGGAATAGCGGGGTCGCCTGTGCGGACATTGGTCACGAAGCCGCGATCGGCCAGCTGGACGACCTGGCCTCGTTGCAGCCTGGCAAAGATTGCAGCCAGCCCGTGATAATCATCCTGCTTCCAGCGATCCAGAGGATGATCATGGCAGTTTGCACAGCCGATCTGAATTCCGGCGAACGCTGATCCGACAAGTTCCGCGTGCACACGGGCATCCGGAACCATGCGTGAAAAGCCCGCAGCGCCGTTCTGATGGGAGTCACCGGTCGCGGTCACAATGTCCTGCATGACAGCATCAAATCCGCGGTCCTGCCGAATGGAATCCTTCAGCCAGTCGCGAGAAGTTTGCAGGGCAATGCGATCATTGGGCAGGGAGTGCAAACGCAGAATTCGGGCGAATCGTTGAGTCCAAAGATTGACGAATTCATTCTCCTGCAGCAACGTGTCGACGAGTTGTCGTCGAGCATCGTCACCGGGTGCTTTCAGGAACCGCTGTTGTTCGGTAATGGTGGGCAGCCTGCCGCAAAGATCAAGAGTCACGCGACGCAGCCACACGGCAGGCGCGGCAGTTGGGGCGGGGCTGAGATGCATCTGCTGCAGCACCTGACCGATCTGATCATCGACCGGTGATTCGGCTGCGGCAGCCTTCTGTGGCACAGCTGTCCGGACCTCTCCGGCTGCAGTGTCAACGTACGGGGCGCGAATTCGGAATGACTCCACCTGATCGAGATATCGAATGAGTACTGTGTGTTGTCCGGAACGCAGTACCTGAAGTGTTCCGGGACCGATCATCCGAACGGCAGACGGGTCCGTTGTCGAGATTTGTGCACGCTTCGTGACATCTTCCTGACCGCGTGATTCAGAGACGGCGATGACACTGAAGCTGAGTTCTGCGGGAAGGTCTTTCACGATTGCTGCGGGCGGCGAGAGTGTCAGTTGCTGTACGCGATAACCCGGGTCCCGTGGGAGACCATTGCGGATCCAGTTCAGCAGCACTGCTGCTTCAGGGCTGTCAGCTGTAAAACGTTCTCCACCGCCGTGATTCATCTGTCCGGCAGGCTTGCGCAGCAGCAGACTGCGTTCGGGGCGATCACGATGAATTCGTCGGCCATCATGCTGTTCGGCAAGTGCGGAAAAGTCCTGATCGGGGGAAGCCCCGAACAGAGACAGATGCAATCCTCCACGACCGGCGGCGGCACCATGACAGGCCCCGGAATTGCATCCCTGTCTGGTCAGCAGCGGAACGATCTCTGCCTCAAAATCCGGAGGATCTGCCGGGAGGAAACACAACGCGATCAGGCTGACCTGCAGCAGTGTCATGGTCTGCTGTCTTTCTTGCCATTCGGACTTCGTCCTGGACGCTGCTGCTTTGCCGGTGAATCTTCAGCGTACTGTGTGGACCACTTTTTGAGGTACTCCTGTGCTTTCGGAGTACCGTAGTTTTGCAGCTTGCCCGCGTTGATAATGGTATTGGTAATGCGATGCAGTTCTGCCTGCACTGCAGTATTGCCGTTGGCTGCACGTTCCACTCGCTCTGCTGCGCGGATGACTTCTTCGTCTGTCGCTGTCTTCTGGATGACAGGAGCAAGGAGCGATCTCATATCCGGTGCTCCGCCGCCCTTGCCCGTGCTGGCTGCCATCCGGGCCATGCCAGGCAGAGTTTCCAGACGTGGCATTTCTCCACCGATCACACCGACAATGTCCTTGAGGACCTTCGGCAGGTCGGCCTGCAGACTGGGCTGAATCAGTGCATGGTTAGCGCTGATCAGGCCCTTGTCAGCCACCAGGATGGTCAGTGTGACGTTGCGATTCAGCCCATAGCTGCCCGGGCCTTCGGCACCCTCGGGAGAGATTGCAGTTGGGACGTTCTTCGTCAGGGCATGTTGCATTCGCTTTATCTGCGCTTCGCCCTCGGTGGGGTCTGCCGTGAGAAAGACAACCGCAGTCTTCAGACCGTCTGGCTTTTTTGTTGCTGCCCATCCACTCAGTGTACGCGTCAGGCCAATGGCTGGGCGCGTGACATTGTGAACAAAGATTAACAGGGTTGGCTGCTGTTGCTCTTCCTGCACCAGCACCACCTGTTTTCCTGCATTTTCACCCAGAGCCAATCGTGCCTCAAGAAGCGGGAGAGGTTCACCAGGCTGCGGCCCCGAAAAGACCTCCTCATCCTGTCTGGTCTGTTGTTGTGGAGCTGGCGGTGCGGAGTCTCGCTGACATGCTTTGGCTGCGGGGGCCTGCCACTGCACGATGAACAGGACGCTTAAAGACAGTGCCGAAAGCAGAGGGAACGTGCGCATGACAGAAGAATCCCGGGATGAATTCAGAAAGCAGCTGCCGGTCCCTGTGGGACGTCACAATCCAGCAGCCATACCGCAGGTCGTCTGCGGGGCGCAGCATCTGCCCTGAACAGATAAGGCCTGATGCAACAGTTTTAGTTTATCCGGAAAAACCCTGCATGGCAAAAACCAACTCGCACTTGGCTGGCGTCAGCAACTTTCCGGGTCAAAAAGAAGAGGGACTGGTGCACTGCACCAGTCCCTCTTTCCTGAACCAAACGGCCGCCGGCAGGATCAGGAGTTCCGCTTGTCGGACTTGCGTTTCGACTGCCGTCCGAGAACGACTCCGGCCATCAGCGACCATGCTGTAGCTGTCAGTTTGCGTTGCGAGCTGGATGCCGTTTCCCGTGTTGAGACGACTGCGTCCTGCAGTGTGTACTCCTGCTCCGGACCGCCATCCGACTCCCCAACGTCGTCAATCAGCAGTGCCTCCATGACACTGTCGACCAGACCGGAGTCTGCAACAGCGGTTTGCTGCGGGATTTCCACCATTGCCGGATCAATCTGTACCACAACGCCGGAGGAGTGAGCAGTGATACTGATCACACCGTCGTCTGCACCACCGGTGTAGGAAACATCGACAGGCTGCTGTTTCGTGACGGTGGGCAGATTGCCCTCCACGACAGGTTCCGCTTCGACATCTGCTGAGACGACGAAGAAGTTGAGCGGCTGACTCCACGGCAGGCCATTACCGGCTGCATCCAGTCCGCGAACCCACCAGCGGTACGTTCTTCCCGGGGCAAGATCGACCGTTGCCGTGTAGCTGCGGCCAAGCAAGTCACGTTGGTTGATGACGACTGGCTGCGACGCTTGCGACATGTCCTTGACAAGGATTTCGAAGGAGACAGCATTTGTGCCACCGGTCCACAGGAATGTGGGTCGCTGACCGGCGAAACCACCGGGAGAAACCAGAGTTGGAGCGTTGCCAACTCCTGTGGAAATTGTGAAGTTGGCCGGTCCACTCCACTGTGAAACGTTTCCATCGGCATCGTAAGCGCGAACCCAGGCACGGAAGGTCCCGTTTTCAAACGGCAGGACGGACTGATAGAAGCGATCCGGAATCTCAAGGACTCTCAGAACCTGCTTCTCGCCAGTTGTCAGGTTATCGACCCAGAGGTCATAGCTGACATACTCAGTCACACCCTGCCAGGTGAATCGAGGCACGTTGGTTGAGATGGCACCGCGAGGATTCACGATGATCGGAACCGGTACATGGAAGTCGGTCGGTGCACTCCACGCAGTCTTAAATCCATCTGATCCAATTGCTCGGACCCACCAGCGGTAGTCGGATGTATTCAGTTCAGTTGGCGAAGTCCAGGTGATTTGTTCGGCACCGGGGACATGCGGAACGAATTCGTAGATCTGTTTTCGTTCGCCCGTCGTGACATTATTGACCCAAAGTTCATACTCAATCGCCCCGTCAACGGCATCCCAGACGAAGTCGGGTGTGCGATCAGTTGTGATCCCTTCCGGTGTGTAGGTTGTTGGACCAAGGCGATAATCCATCTGGAAGACCAGTCGCTGGCTCCACAACCCCGGTTCACCGTCAGCGGCCAGCGGGCGTACCCACGCGTGGTAGAGTCCGTTTGGCAGTGGAGCAGGCGGAGTGTAGCTGTTGGATGGCAGGGAATTTTCGTAGATGATTTTCTGCCTGGCTCCAACCTGGTTGACCCAGAGTTCGTAGCGGGCGGCACCCATGTCCGTCCATTCGAATGTCGGTGTGGTATCCATGGTGATTGAGAACGGTGCGGTCATTACGGGCCGATCAATATCGAACTCCGTCATTTCGCTCCACTCACCGGCATTTCCATCGAGGTCGAATGCTCGGACCCACCACTGAAACGTGCCCAGCCCCAGTGACTCCACAGCTTCATAGCTGTTTGAGTCAACGAAGGAATCATTGATCACTTCGCGAATGTACTGAGGGGCCGTCTTGTCTACCCACAACTGGTAGCGGGAAGTATCGGGGATATCCACCCAGTTGAAGATCGGTGTGATATCAAAAGTGGAACCAACCGGACGGTTGGTGGTCAGTGTCGTGATCCGGAACGGATGCTCAACACTGGAGGCACTTCCCATCGCATTGGTCGCAGTGATTACAACACGATAATCGCCGGGGGCGAGTTCAACCGTTGGCGTAAAGGATGTGGTTGTGATCCCATCGGCAAGGATAAGATCCGGCTGACCTGCCTGCAGCAGGGTGACCCTGTACTGGGCAGGACTGCCTGTCCAGCGGATTTCGGGTGTCGTATCAGTGGTAATCGTAAATGGACGCTGGACCACCGGTGTGGTTGGAACACCCACGCTGACGACCTGTTCGCTGAAACTGGTGGCACCGAGGTTGTCGGTGACAACCAGTCGCACTGTATAGGTGGTTTGAGCAGCATCGGTGTAAGCATGCGTAGCGGTGCGAACGCCACCGGTAGTGACGAGATCCGGGGTTGCCCCGGGAGTGTAGTCAAAGTACCACTCAAGCTTATCGATGAAACGCCCTGAGCTTGGATTCGGATGAGTCGACAGGGACGCATCAAACGTAATCAGTTCGTTCAGGGCCGCCGGATTCGGATTTGCAGTAAAGATCGCAACAGGGTCGTTGGTCAGAAACTCTGTTGCCCCAATATCGAGTGTGAACTCACCATCTCGGTCACCGTCGATCAGACGGGGATTCCCGATGTTGTCCAGCTGATCCACCAGGGGCAGATTCGGGTAAGCGGCGTTGTCGCCCGCATCGATTGCAAGGCTGCCCGGAGTCAGTTCATGAACCCCCAGGCCATTACCGGATGCGAATGTCAGCGGGCCCGACGAGTCTGCGAGGGCAGAGCTGTCTCGACCAAAGGTGTCGGTCGTCAGCAGTCCAGCGCTGGCTCCGATTGTGTATTGCTCATCGAGGACCTGAATCAGGTTGTACCCCAGAGACAGGATTCGCCCTTCGAAGTTCAGAGACGCTGAGTCTGTCGTTCCCGGAACGACAGCGTCGGTGGCGTTTCGCTCCAGCAGAGAACTTCCGAGAGCGATGGATTCGATTGTTTCACTGTTGAGAGCGCCACCACGAGAGCCTGACTCATTGTCGGTGATCGTGGCGTTCCAGAGAGTGGCGGTGCCCGCAGCTTCACTGTAAATGGCACCACCGCGTGAAACCGCGTAGTTGTCAGACAGCGTGGAGCTGATCAGCTGCACATCGCCCAGGTTGTTAATGGCACCTCCCCGCGAACCGGCTGTGTTGGAAACAATGGAGACAGAGCTTCCCGTAACGGTCCCCGTGTTGTAGAGACCACCACCCTGATTCCCGGCTTGATTATTTCGAATGTTCACATTCAGGAGCGACAGTGTTCCCTCGTTCAGGATTCCCGCTCCATCGAAGGCGAAGCCATTCTGAAGAGTCAGGTTTTCGAGGGTCAGAGATGCACCCGGGTGCACATGGAACAGTCGGTCGATTGCGTTACCATCGATGACTGTCAGCGCCGGTCCGGCACCGCGAATGATCAGGTTGCCGGTCACATCAAGGTCACCCGTAGTCGCATCATCCTCGAAGCGGCCGTCGAGTGTGAGCATGTAGGTGCCGGGGGTCAGTGTGATCACATCATCACCGACGGAGGCATTACTTTCCATCACTGCTGCACGCAGTGTGACCGCACCGCCGAGGGTGGCTGCCAAACCGTCACCCGGATAAGAGTCCGGGAGATCTGCGAGGCTGGGGGTCAGTGTATCCACATCCCAGACATCTGATTTTGACGGGACAACCGAGCCGCCGGAGTCTCTCAGAACAAGCCGGTTATTTTCAGTGTCCCGAATACCGGAGTCTGTGGAGATCAGAGAGAGTTCATACTGACCATCTTCCGCTGTCAGAGTGGAGAGATCGATGGTGTACTGCCATGCCGAAAGCGATTCAACGGTCAGGCTGTCCAGATCGATTGCCACACCATCACGAGTCAGTGAGAAGTCCTCAATGTCGACGCCTGTCACATCCTCTGTGAATGTGACCGTGACAAGGCCGGCCGACACGGATCGTGGATCCGGTGAAATCGGGCCAATGCTTGCGAGGTCCGGGCTGCCGGGCTTCGAACCACCTTCGTTGGTGGAACCGCCACCGCCGCCGCCACCACCACCACCGCCACCTGGGGCGCCGCCACCACCGCCACCACCACCTCCCCCGCCGCCTGGCAGTGTCAGGGCGGG